>Ga0247843_1002434_pt1 | contig 33814 bp, 26 predicted proteins | sample LaCruzMarch2017__FD_192420 | JGI IMG/M metagenome (GOLD analysis project Ga0247843, IMG submission 192420) | Freshwater microbial communities from meromictic Lake La Cruz, Castile-La Mancha, Spain - LaCruzMarch2017_8m | ecosystem: Environmental > Aquatic > Freshwater > Lake | place: Spain... | reverse complement strand
TGCTACGCTGTTTTGTGCTTATAGATTTAAAAATAGGCAAACTCAAACACCAAGATTTGGGGCAAATGCAGATGTACGTCAATTATTATGACCGTTTCGTAAAAACCGATGACGAAAACAAAACCATCGGTATCGTTTTGTGTAAAGACAAAAAAGATACATTGGTCGAAATTACTTTGCCCGAAGGCAATAATCAGATTTTTGCCAGCCGCTACCAAACGATTCTGCCAAGTAAGGAAGAATTAAAGCGATTGATTGAAAAATAGAATCTCCCGAAGCATAACAGTTCGACGGGTTGCAGACCTATAAGGTTTCAAAAACCTTATAGGTCTCGTTTTAAACTACTTCTTCCGTTTCTTCTTATTGATCGGAGCAGGTTCGGGAGCAGGCTGTTCCACCGGAGTAGGAATTGTAAGGTCTTTGACGCGAATATTTCTAAACCGCAACGTATCGCCATGTCCTAAGAAACCAATGTAGCCGGATGTACGACTCAGGCCGGGGTGGTCGCGGTGGTCGGCAGTCCCGTTTTTGGAAGCTTCGGCTAAATCTCCTTCCATAATTACTGTGCCGTTGAGGGTTACTTTTACTTTAGAGCCTTTTACAACTACTTCTTGGTAATTCCATTCGCCTACGGGTTTGAGGAAACCACGCTTGGAGGGAATGATACCATAGGCCGAACCGTGGTATTGGTAAGGTTGCAACGATTTATATATATCCGCTTCGTTGTCCAAAATTTGCAATTCCGTACCCACATACGCAGCGTCGCCCTGAAGTGGGGTACGGATTCCCAAGCCATTATTAGCACCCGGTGTCAATAAAAATTCAAAACGGAATTCAAAATCGCTGTACTCATCTTTGGTATACAGGTTGCCTTTTCCGCCGCGATTGGGATAAACCACCATTTCGCCGTTTTCGATGACGTAATCTGTTGTATTCCCTTGCCATTCAAACATATTGGTTCCATCAAAAAGGACTTTGAAGTTCGCTTTTTTCTCCTGCTCACTCAATGCGAAAGGTTCAGGGCGAGGAAGTTCTTTGATGTAAATATCACGATAGGCCACCAATGTTCCGTGGGCTTGCAGTTCCAATTGTTCCATTGCAAAAATCGGTTGTTTGCGGTCCCAGTAGTTTTCCAATACTACGTTATCCACCACCAATTCCCCATTGAGGTACACCGTTACGCGGTCCGCTTTCATGATAATCCGAAAAGTATTCCAATCATTAATGGCGTTATCGGCCAATTTAAGCGGTTTACTTGGGTTCTTTTGGTTGTTGTAAAGCCCCCCCGATCCAACTTGGGCGCCTACCTCCACACGCGACGTATCCCAAACCTGCACTTGCGGCGAACCGCGCAGGTAAATACCAGCATCACCTTTGGGCTCGATTTTCCAGTCTACGTACATTTCAAAATCGCCATACTTTTTGACGGTGCAAAGGTTGTCGCCGTGACCCGTGAACACCAAGTCACCGTCTTTGACCACCCACCCTTTTCGCATTACTTCGTCCGCTTTTGCCTGTTTGGCGGCCAAAGTATCGGGGTGCATTTTAGCACGCGCGACAGGATTGGCAACCAATCCCTTCCAACCCGTTAAATCTTTTCCATTGAACAGGGAAACAAATCCTTCTCCCTTTGGCATTTCGGCCAAATATTTGCGAGCGGCTTCTTTTTGGGAGTCATTTGAAATAACGTTCATTGCTTTGGTCACCAGTGAACGAACTGCTTCGCCTTGAAAATCTTTATTGGCCGAGGCAGCATTGAGTATAATCTGAGCGGCTGTTTGTTGTAATTGGGTGTCATCCAAATAATTGCCCGCAAAAATGAGCGCGTTGAACGTTCGATTTCTAATCAATTCTTTCAGGATGCTTTCTTTTTGGGCGTTTGTTTTGGCCATTTCCATTGCCTTGCGAAGCATCAATACTTTTTGCGTAGGCGTTTGTTTGGAAACGTTCACTGCCCGCACGTACCCACTCACGGCTTGGTCGAGATAAGCGGCATCGAAAGTGCTTTTTCCAATTTTATATAATTCAGCGGTAGCGCTCACGTCCGACCAATTGGCAAGTGAATTAACAACGGCTTTTTGAGTGGCAGCATCCCCGCCGGTGTAGGCAGTAGCCACGGCATTGAGTGCTTTCTTCGTGCCTATATTGGCCAATACGCGCAGGTAATTAGGCTTTTTATCCGCAGAGACGGAATTGATTTGGCTCAATAAAACATCCGTTTGTTTAGCGGCATCGCCCGTTCCTTTTACGGCGGCCGTAATAGCTTCCTGAACGGCCTGTATTTCCTGAGGTTCGGTCACGGTATTGAGTAATCCAAACAAGGTATTAAGATCTTTGGAAACAGAGACGCTTTTTAAGGCCGTGAAAGCAGCCGTTTTTACGGTGGCATCGTTGTTTTTCAACTGCCCTAAGATCACGTCTATTTTACTGTCAGCAGCACGTGCGGCAAGAACTTCTATCAGAGTGGGTTGCGCATTGGCAGGCATTGCAGGAATGGCAGCGGCTATTTGGTCAACTACTTTATCCCCTTTCATCGTAAGCAGTGCATTTTTGACTGCTTTCAAGTCGTCCGTATTCCCTTTTTTCAATACGCCCAATAAACTTCCCAATGCACTTTCCTGTCCAATTTTGCCCGCTGCTTTGATGGCCGCGAGTTTTACTGAGCTTTCCTTATTGGTTAAGTTTTTGAGCATAGTGGGTAAAGCTGACTTTGCCTCTGCTTGCCCCAACATTCCGATAATCTCGGCCTGCGCGTCGGGTTTCAAATTGGGCAAAGCCTTAAGCCAAAGGTTCGTCGTGGCGGGTGTGATGTATTTTTGAGCAGATTTCAATGCGGCTATTCGGTAACTTATATCAGTACTTCCCAATGCTTTTATTAAGGTAGGGGTACTGCCAACGCCCTGACTGTCAGCTAATAACTTCAGAGCAGTTGAGCGAGTTGGAGTTTGTTTAGCATCGGGTGTATTTTTCAACAAGTCATTTGCTGCTTTTTCAGCAATCGCTTTATTGCTGGTTTCCATTAAACGATTCAAATACGTGAGATAAGAAGAAGTTGCATTGGCTTCGTCATACCCATACGCTGCTTTGGCAGCGTTATTCAGCATAACGTTTATGGAAGAGCGTTCCCCTATCTTTGCTAAAGCATACAGGGATACTTTTCGCAGTTTAACATCTGTATTGGTTGCTAACTTTTCAATCAGGGATGCTGCCTCGGCATATTTGCTGTCTCCCAACGCTTCTACGATGGAAATTTGAGACTCACGGGATGAATTGGCGAGAGCTTGTAATAAAGCTTTTCCGGCAGCAGGAGTACCTATTTTGGCCAAAGCGCGCGCGGCAGGCCCGCTTAGTTTTTCATCAGCTAAAAAAGGAGATAATGTACCAACGACTTCGTCTTTCCCTACCTGCTGAAGTTGAAAAATCAGAAAGGCTTTGTTGTCTTTGTCGGCTACTTTACCCAAGGCTTCAGCATAAGCTTCGGCGGCCATTTTGCGCCAATCATCTTTGCCGCTTTGTGATACAAAATAGGAAAAACCTCCGATGGCGTATTGAACTTTAGCATGTTCGGCTTTGTCGGAAGAGGATAGTTGAGAAGCCAACTGAGCAATGCCCAATTTACCCAAAGCAGCCATGTCATCCATGTTTTTTTGCAGTTGTTTGGCATTCTGAGCAGGAAACTGCCTCAAAAGTGCAGTAATGCGACTGTCAACTTGAGCGATAGCCATCGAACCACTCATTAAAAGGGCAAGATATATAAATTGTATTTTTTTCATATAATACTAATGATTAATTCACTAATTCACAACTCGCTAAATCACAAATTATCAAATCGTCCACGGTCCGCGCATGGGTTGATCAATAAGGCGATTAGCACCTTCATCGTCCACAAATAATTGCTTGACAGGATCATATTTCAACGAACGACCCAAGCGCAATGCCGCTAAACCCATATTAACAATCGTGCAGGAACGGTGTCCGTTCTCTTCGTTCAATGCGAATTTCTGACGTTTTTTGACGGCTTCGACAAAGTCAGTGACTTGAGGTTCTGAATCGGGAAAGGCTGCCAATTTTTTCTCTAAATCAGGAATATCCGAGCGAAAATTTGGATACAGTTTTCCTTTAGGCCCTTCGATATAAGGCACATTTTCGTTTTTGCCTTCGCCGTCCAAGATGATTTTGCAACCATCGGCGTAAGTGTATTCAATGCGGCGCCAAGTTCCAACTGCGTCGGTATGTTGTTGAGGGGCGTCGATTTCTACGCTGATAGGGCTTGTATCATCTTTTCCTAAAAAATATTGAATTGGGTCTAAATAGTGTTGGCCCATGTCTCCCAAACCACCGCCGTCGTAATCCCAATACCCTCGGAACGTTCCGTGTACGCGGTGTTCGCTGTAGGGTTTGTACTGGGCAGGCCCGAGCCACATGTCATAATCCAATTCGGCAGGGACAGGTTCGGGTTTTAGGTCTGTTTTGCCAACCCAGTAGAATTTCCAGTCAAAGCCTGTCGCACGACTCACAGTCACTTTGAGCGGCCAACCGAGTAAGCCACTTTCAACCAATTTTTTAATAGGTTTTACGGTCGTGTTCATACCATAAAAGTTAGACTCAAACCGAAACCACGTATTTAAGCGAAAAATACGACCGTGTTGCTGAACCGCTTCCATGAGTCGTTTGCCTTCGCCAATGGTACGGGTCATGGGTTTTTCGCACCAGACGTCTTTGCCTGCCCGAGCGGCATCGGCAGCAATGATACCGTGCCAATGCGGAGGTGTAGCTACGTGAACAATGTCAACTTCAGGCAGTTGAATCAATTCACGATAATCTGAAAAGGTTTTCACGCCGGAGGCATTGGTACCGAGGTCGTCTAACGCCATTTTGATGTGACGTTTGTCCACGTCACATATAGCTACCACTTTAGTTCCGGCATACGGAATATGGCCGCGTCCCATGCCACCCACGCCCACAATGGCTTTGGTGAGCTGGTCGCTGGGAGCTAAAAAGCCTTTTCCCAATACGTGGCGGGGGACAATTGAAAAGGCCGCTAAGGCAGTAAGCGAACCTTTGATAAATTTTCTTCTGGAAGGGGTGTTAGGCGTGTTTTTATCCATGATGATCAATGAGTCAAACTGCACTTTTGTTTACTAAGAAAATAACCTTACTACATTACTCATATTTTTTAAAATAAGCCTAACATTATCTAAAATAATTAGCCTATCTCTTCATTGATAAGAAATACCAGCCCTTTAAAGTTGATAAAATACTGGTAGTAAAAAAGCAAAAAGGGCCTGCTCTATCAAGAACAGACCCTTTTTTATAGAAAAATTAGTGTATTTATTATCCCTGCGACAACGCCTCAGCACCACCGACAATTTCAAGGATTTCTTTGGTGATGGCAGCCTGACGAGAGCGGTTGTATTCCAAACGCAATGCTTTCAAGAGGTCCTGTGCATTTTCTGTAGCTTTATCCATTGCTGTCATCCGGGCACCATGTTCAGAGGCATTGGATTCGAGTACAGCGCGGTAGAGCTGAATTTTGAGTGTTTTAGGAATCAAATCCTGTACAATTTGCTCTTCCGCAGGCTCAAATATATAGTTAGTTGCCGTAGTTGGCATTTTCATTAATGCTTCGGGATTGGCTGCGATGGGCAAAAGCTGATCAGCGCGGATAATCTGAGTGGCTACGTTTTTGAACTCGTTAAATACCAACTCAACCACATCGTATTTCCCTGCCTGAAAGTCAGCCATGATGCTTTCAGCAGCTTCTTTTACAACACCGAAGCTCAACCGGGAATACACGTCCATAAAGGCGGTATTAACTGTTACACCCCGACGTAGAAAAGCTTCTCCGCCTTTTTTACCCAAGGCCAAAATTTCTACGTTGCCTTTGGCGGCTTGTGCAGCGTATTTTTCCTGAATAAGAGCAGCGGCAGCTTTGATAACGTTGGTATTGAATGCTCCACAAAGTCCACGGTCAGAGGTAACAGTCACAATCAATACCTTTTCTACCAAACGCACTTGTTTGAAAGGGCTATCGGCGGCGGTTTCAGCTCCTGCTGATACCGTAGCCAGCATTTCACCCAACTTTTTGGCATAAGGGCGCATTTGTATGATAGCGTCCTGAGCACGACGAAGTTTAGCGGCAGCCACCATTTTCATGGCCTTCGTGATTTGTTGCGTCGAGTTGACCGACGTGATTCTATTCCGAACTTCTTTAAGTGAAGCCATTTTGTATTACCGTTATCTGTTATTTGTTAATAGTTATCCGTGTGGGATAAAGCTATTCTAACTTAACTCACTTACTTTTTTGACTCAGGCAAAAGTTTGCCTATACTGTAAACTGTTGACCGGCAACTGTAAACTATTTTACTTTTCTCAGCCAAATACTTGACCCGCGACCGCGAGTGGCGTAGGTTGGCATATTTTGAGCGAGCCAATCTGCGTGAAAAGTTTGAAGGAAATCGTTGTGAAACAAAATCTCAAACTTATCCTGATACATTAAAAACGCCCGCAGAATATAAGCTTCATTCCAGCCAAAACGTCCGTTACCGTCAATTACCCATGCTTTGGGATATTCAAACGGATAAAATACGTCGTGAACGTGAATAATGACTCCCGGTTTAAGACGAGGGAAAATTTCAAATAGGAAATAATTGACATCACTACCGGTTTTTGACACGTGGGTAGAGTCAATAAACAGAATGTCATTTTCTTCCAATTTTTCAAAATAGTCAACCGGAATATCCTGCAGCGTTTTTTCAAAAATGGTTGTCTGCTGACGGTCTGCGGGTGTCAGCAAAGAATACAAACGGTCAGGATAAGGCTCAATGAACGTAAACTTCACGCTTTGATTCAAAAACCGCTCGTTGGTATCCAACATCACAGCCGAGGAAAACCCTGAACCTGCTTCAATAATCTGCTTGGGGCGAAAATGTCGCATCATGCAGTGGAGCGTGGTAGCATCGGCGTGAATAAAATATTTGTTGACAAAATAATACCGAAAGCCGTCTTGAGGCACATCCGTAAAAGGAACGCTCCCAAAATAAGACTTGGCAAATGTCTGCATCAATGCTAATTGGGCCTCCTCGCGAAGGTCAAGGCCTGGCAACGTCCGAGGGGGCGTTGGGTAGATTTGTGCCTCACGTTTACGCACCTCGTCCGCAGAGACGATAGGGCTATAAAAATGCCCAGCGGGAACCCGTGTACGGTACTTTCCGATAAATCGGGCTACGTCCCCCAAGAGGGGCGTAGCCTTTACGATTTCTTTGATGCGCGACATTCAGTCCGACCGCCAACGCGGCCAATTAAGCGTATTTAAGGGCCAATTCACGGCCTATTTTTTTGATAATATCAGTAACGGCATCATCCAATTTACCCGCTGCTAAACTTGGGATTACTTCTGGATGAAGTGCTTTGAGTAAGGCAATAAACTCAGTTTCATACGCCTTTACTTTACTGATATTCACTTTATCCAAAACTCCATTGATGGAAGCGTAGATAATAGCTACCTGATCCCCTACACTAACGGGAGAGAACTGAGCCTGTTTCAAGATTTCCTGATTGCGGCGACCACGGTCAATCGTCAATTTAGTAGAAGCATCAAGGTCAGAGCCAAACTTAGAAAAAGCCTCCAATTCACGGAATTGAGCTTGATCCAATTTAAGCGTACCCGCTACTTTCTTCATTGATTTAATCTGTGCATTACCTCCTACGCGCGATACCGAAATACCTACGTTGATGGCAGGACGAATCCCTGAGTTGAACAGGTTTGATTCCAGGAATATCTGACCGTCAGTGATTGAGATTACGTTGGTTGGGATATACGCTGAAACGTCACCTGCCTGAGTTTCAATGATTGGAAGGGCTGTCAATGAACCTCCACCTTTCACTTTGTCTTTCAACGAAGGAGGTAAATCGTTCATACTTTTAGCGATTTCATCCGAGGCATTTATCTTGGCAGCACGCTCCAGTAAGCGACTGTGAAGATAAAATACGTCTCCGGGATAGGCTTCACGGCCGGGTGGACGACGAAGCAGAAGGGATACTTCGCGGTAGGCTACGGCTTGTTTTGATAAGTCATCATAAACCACCAATGCCGGGCGACCAGTATCACGGAAATATTCTCCAATGGCTGCACCTGTAAAAGGAGCAAAGAACTGCATTGGTGATGGATCGGAAGCCGCCGCCGCAACAATAACTGTGTAGTCCATAGCACCGTATCTACGAAGAGTGGCTTCTACCTGTTTTACAGTAGAGGCTTTCTGGCCGCAGGCTACGTAGATACAGAATACAGGCTCACCTTTATCGTAAAATTCTTTTTGATTGATGATGGTATCAATACAAACGGCCGTTTTACCCGTTTGACGGTCACCGATAACCAACTCGCGTTGACCGCGTCCGATAGGAATCATGGCGTCAATCGCTTTGATACCCGTTTGAAGGGGCTCCGTTACGGGTTGACGGTAAATTACCCCGGGGGCTTTGCGTTCGAGGGGCATTTCAAAGGTTTCGCCCTGAATCGGCCCCAAGCCGTCAATTGGTTCAGCTAAAGTATTAACTACGCGACCAACGATGCCTTCGCCTACTTTTACCGAGGCAATTTCACCGGTACGTTTTACGGTATCGCCTTCTTTGATTTCGTTGGATTCGCCGAACAATACAGCTCCGACGTTATCTTCTTCGAGGTTAAGGGCAAGAGCTTTGAGTCCATTCTCGAACACAATCAGCTCCCCTGCCTGTACTTTGGTAAGGCCATAGATACGAGCTACCCCGTCACCTACTTGCAGCACCGTACCTACTTCTTCGAGTTGGGCTTCGGTTTTTGCACCGGCCAATTGCTCCCGAAGTATCGCCGAAACCTCATCCGGTCTTACAGCTACCATATTATGATATTAAGTTTATAGTGATTCATAAATTTGCCGCAAAATTAGCGATAAATTTGCTTCAACAACAGCGACTGTATAAAAAATATACAATTTTTTGCTAAAAGTTCAGTAGATGCCTTAAACACTCTAAACGGGTCTTTTTTCTAAGAAAGAATATATGCATCACTACCGAGCGATTAATAGTGCATTTATAGAAGAGGTAAAAGGGGTATCGGTAAAATTTTATTTTAGATTGTGTTTTTGTTTTACCTTTGGCTTACTTTTGTCCCCCTAAATTTTGACACCAACCCAAAAAGGTGGTATGAACCCAGTCGCAGTTGTCATTCCTGTTTATAAATCAAATTTTACGCTACACGAGCAAGTCTCTTTTACACAATGTTTAAACATACTAAACAACTATCCAATTAAGCTCGTCAAGCCTATTTCGCTGAACATAGACTTTATTTTAGAGAAATATCCGCATATAGAAGTTGAAACATTTGACGATAATTATTTTAAAAGTGTACAGACGTATAATCGACTAATGCTTTCCACTGAGTTTTATGAGCGATTTTTAAATTATGAGTATATCCTTATTTATCAGTTAGATGCCTTTGTTTTTAAGGATGAACTAAAAGAGTGGTGTGCAAAAGGGTATGATTACATTGGAGCACCATGGCGTATTGAACGGGATTTTTCGTCTGTAACCGATCGACTTATCTTTCGTCTAAAAAAACAAATAGCAATTTGGTTTGATTTAAGAGATAAAAGGAGTCAAAATCAACCGTTGGATGTAATTTTGAAGATGACAGTAGGCAACGGAGGGTTTTCGTTGCGGAAAGTTCAAAAAATGCTTGCTATTGTGCGTAACAACCGCCCGAAAATTGAGCACTATTTGGCAGGCAAAGGTTCATTTTATAATGAAGATATTTTCTTTTGTATCGAGATGAATCGATACTTTAAACAAGTACGTTTACCCCATTGGCAAGAAGCTCTTCGGTTTGCAGTAGAGGATTTTCCCTCCAAAGCATTTGTTCTGAACAAAAATCAACTGCCTTTTGGCTGCCACGCTTGGGATATTCATGAGTTAGCGTTTTGGAAATCTCATTTTGAAAAATTTGGACACAAATTGTAAGAAATGAAGAGAAAATACAGCGGTACGCCCCGCGAAACTATCCCTTTAAAGGTAATTGATTCGCTTGTAGATATCTATGCGAAGTGGTTTTATAAAAAAAGGCGACGAAATCTTATCAGTGATACCCCTAAGGTTTTGATAGCCTCATTAGGACACATGGGTGATGCTTTGACAGTATCTTATCTGTTCCCCATTATTTATAAAAAGTACCCAAATGCGGTTATTGACATCATTTCGCCTACGTGGTGTAAGGCAGTAAATGACTCCAATCCTTATATTCGTCATGTGTTCTACATTGATCACTTTTTGAGCAATCGAAGTAAAATCAATACGTGGCAAAAACTCAAACAGAATTATCGTACGTTTCGAGAGGTCTTGTCTGATTTAAAAAAAGACGAATACGATTATTATCTGGATGTCCGTACCTCTTACGCTGTTTCGCATTTTATTCTTCCTTTTATTCATGTAAAAAAGGCAATCGGTTTCAATCGCCGGGGGTTAGGCGGCTTATTGGATGTAGAGTTGGATATTTCCAAACAGGCTACTTTTCATCATTTCGATACTTATTCAGTTTTATTGAAAGAGATGGGAATTGAAGTCAAATTGGAAGAGGTAGTTCCCTACTTTACGATTAATCCAAGTATTTCGCAGCAGCAGATTGAGCAAAAACTGCCTTCAAAATTGTCGAGCCCTTATGTCTTACTTTTTCCCGAAACTGGCGAAGAGCATCGTCAAATGAGTTCGGAATTTTGGGCAACGATTGTTGGAAATGTATTGAATAATTCAAATTACTCCTTCGTGCTGTGCGGTCAAACAGACTTATCGGCTCGAATTATTAAAAACATTCAGGAAGTTACAGATTCTCGGTTTGTAGGACGAGTTTTGGATGGCTCCAAGCGTTTGTCAATTCAGGAATTGGCTTTTTTGGCTACGGGTGCAGAATACGCTTTGACCTTAGATTCGTTTCCCGAACACCTGTGCTGTATTTTCTGCAAAACAATTACAATTTATAAAGCGTCAGGATTGCCTTTTTATCCCATTGCCAACTTTCCGGTTTTGCTGTTGCACGGGCATACGCTGAGTTTGGGGGTGGAGTTTGTTCGCAAAAATGTTGAAATCCTATACCGCGAAAACATGGAAACGGAGGAAGTGAAAAACCTCATCGCCGAAAAAATAATATCTTAAACAAAGAAAGTGCGCAAGATGAACCTGCGCACTTTTTATTTAGGAACTCAGAAACAGATTTTAGGCCAAAACCCGAGTTTCTTTATTTAAAACTTCCAAAAATAGATCAGCTTCTTCCTTTTTAAGTGCAAGTGAAGGCAGCAAACGAATGGTATTTTTGCCGGCAACTCCCGTAAACTGATGATAATCAAAGAGTAATTTATTGCGTAGTTCTTCTACCGGGAAATCATATTCAATGCCAATCATCAGTCCACGCCCACGCAATTCTTTATATCCTCCAATTTCAGCAATACCTTTCATCAGGTAATCTCCCACTTCTACGGCATTTGCCATGAGATTTTCCTGCTCCATAATTTCCAATACTGCTATTCCGGCCGCGCACGCAAGGTGATTTCCTCCAAAAGTAGTGCCGAGCATTCCGTACTTTGCCTGAAATTTGGGGGAAATTAATACGCCAGCAATTGGAAACCCATTGCCCATGCCTTTGGCTGTAGTATAAAGATCAGCGTGAAGATTGGGATAATGTTGATTAGAGAAAAATTTACCCGAACGTCCATAACCGCATTGTACGCTGTCTAAAATAAAAATGGCATTGGTTTCGTCACATTTTTCACGAATCGCCCGCAGGAATTCTTCCGAGGCGACTTGAATTCCACCTACTCCCTGAATGCCTTCTACAATGACGGCACACACATCTGTCATGTCGTGTTGACGAACGGCTTCCACGTCATTGAATGGCAAAAATGTAACGTGCTGATTGTCATTGACGGGGGCTACTATAGACGGATTGTCGGTAACTGCTACGGCTCCCGCCGTACGTCCGTGAAATGCTTTTGTGAAAGCTACTACTTTCTTCCCGCCATTGTAGAACGATGCCAGTTTGAGGGCATTCTCATTGGCTTCGGCGCCAGAATTACACAAAAAGAGGGTATAATCAGGACAATCTGACAATTCTCCGAGCTTTTGCGCGAGTTCATCTTGTAACGATATCCTGACAGAGTTGGAGTAGAAATTGATTCGTCGCAACTGTTCCGTCATTTTTTCGACGTAATGCGGGTGGCAATGACCCACAGAAATCACGGCGTGTCCGCCGTAAAGGTCGAGGTATTTCTCGCCTTTGCTGTCCCATAACCAAGAGCCTTGCGCTTGGACGGGTTCGATGTCGTAAATCGGATAAACGTTAAAAAGATTCATGGTCACAAAACTGAAAAATTTAACAAAGATACCTAACTGAACATTAATTGTTAACCGTTAGACGTTATTGTGGGGAAATAAATGTTTCCAAATCACATCATAAACTTCTATTGCCTGCAACTCTTTTTGTTTTAAAGGTTGATCGGTTACGCAGATGGGATAAAATTCTTTGGGCGCACTGATACCTCCGTGGGAGCCTTTGACCAACGTCGCATCCAGCGGAATGACATCCATTAAATATCTAAAACCGAGCAGTTTACGGCCTAATTTGTAGCCCGCTCGCAGCTTAATAAGCGGATTTTTGGGGTCCATAAACATCTCAACGGGGTCATAGCCAGGTTTGCGGTGAATATCTACCAAATGAGCATAATCAGGCGCTTTGGAGTCGTCGAACCAGTAGTAATAGGTAAACCAGCTATCAGGTGCCGCTACCGCAACCAAATCGCCTGAGCGTTCGTGATCGAGGTGATGTGCCTTTTTTCCTTCTTCGTCCAACACCATTTCAATACCGGGCGTTTGTTCCAAGCGTTTTTTTACCCGATCTTTCACCGACGGGTCATTGATATAAATGTGGGCAATCTGATGGTCGGCAGTAGCAAAGGCTTTAGAAGCGCCCGCGTCCAGAAGTTCATACCAACGTTCGGTACGAACGGCTATTAAACCTTCTTCGCGCAGAATCCGATTGATGTGAACAGGCCGATTGACAGAATTAATTCCGTATTCGGAAAGGAGAATGATTTTGGCGTTTTTGGTTTCGTAAAACTGCACCAATTCTTCCACCACTTTATCCAATTCGCTTACTTCTTTGCTGATTTTAGAGAAATCGGGGCCGAATTTCTGCAAACAATAATCTAAGTGAGGCAAGTAAATGAGCGTCAGCGTTGGATTGTGTTTATTGTCCACCCACATGGACGCATCGGCAATCCACTTGGTAGATTTGATATTGGCATTGGGTCCCCAAAAACTAAACAACGGAAATTGTCCTAAGTCCTTTTGAAGTTCATCACGCAGACTGGCTGGATACGCATAACAATCCGGCGCTTTTACGCCATCTGCATGGTATTGAGGGCGCGGCGTGACGGAATAATCGGCAGTAGAATACATATTGTACCACCAAAACATCTTTGAACACGTAAACGACGGGCCTTGCCGCTTGGCTGCGTCCCAAATTTTTTCTGCTTTTACAAGATGGTTGGACTGTTTCCAAAACTTCACTTCGGCATCATCGCGGTCGTACCATCCATTGCCGACGATACCGTGCTCGGAAGGCCATTTTCCTGTAACATAACAACTTTGCGGAGTGGTAGTTACAGCCGGCAAAACAGGTTTAATAGGTGTAATATGGCGTGATTTTACATATTTACTTAAAAAAGGAGTATGTTCTCCAATCAAATTGGCACTCAGGCCCACAATATCAATAATAACGGTCTTTTTCATTGTTTCAGAAAGAAGTGTCGAGTGCAGAATTCAGAGTGTCGAATGTAATTCCGTTATTCGACACTCTGCACTCTCAACTCGACCTTTAACTTGTATTATTTTAACTGCTCACTCACCCATTCCAATTCCCGCACAATAGACTCACCGATGGGTTTTTGCATATCGGGCGGTAATACTCCCCAGGTATATGTTTCCACTTCCAGATGTTTGGTAAAAGGCGTGGCTTTCTGCACATTAAGAGTTTTTACAATGTCATTTTGGGTGGAATCAAGCAGTCCGTACGATTCGATAAACAAGGGTACGTGGAAGTGAATGCGCCATTCGGTCTGCTCGTCAGTGTCAGTCGCTAAGGCTTCGGGCAAATCGTGGTATTTCTGAAAACTGCCATCGGCATTTTTGGCAACCACTTGGTGCAAATACACTGGCTCGTCAAAGGATTGAATGGCTTTTAATTTCGCCTCTCTGTTTTCCCTTAAATCAATTTTGATGGCCGAACTGATTTGGATTTTTCCGACGCGAATCCCCAGTTCATTCAATTGATTCACAATGGTTTGAGGTTCTTCGTAACTCACTGCGAAATGGCACACATCATAGCACAACTGAATGTGCGTCAGTAAAGCTTCTTTGGCCTCTTCGGGAGAAAAATGGTGAGCATCCTGTAAGTAAGCGATGCCTTTCGGTAAAAAATAATCTGCGTACCAATCAATGAATTCCTGTCCGTTTTCCAGAATTCCGTCGGGTTCGGGTTCAATATCGAGATGCATTACCTTACCCGTAGTGCGCCGAAGTTCAATCAGCGTTTCTGCTACCTGGAGAATATTTTCCGTCGCAATTTTAGTGGCTTGCTGTGTTTCCGCGTCGTTTTTCCACCAATACCGATACGACAAAGGCGAAGTGGAAACGCCGCCTTCCATACCCTCCGGCAGAAGTTGAGCTAAAATTCGAAACAAGCGTTTGGTATATTCGGTGCGGTCGGTTGTGGTCCAATCGGGTGAATGTACATCGTCTTTGACTCGTGTGGCGTGAAAGCCTCCGTACGGAAAGCCGTTCATGGTAAACACATACATATCATTGGCCATCAACCACGCTTTGAATTCTTCCAAACGCTCGGGTTTTGTGAGTTCAATGGATGCATCATTGGCCAAGCGTAACCCTAACGCAAAAGGCGTATTGGGAGAGAGTTGACTTTTGATGAATGGAAGATTTTCCTGTAAGGTTTTAAAATGCTCGTCCCAACGCTCGCCGGGGTGAATATTGCTGCAATAAGTGAGGTGTCCGTGTGGGGTTTGCATTGGAGGAAAAATAGGGAGTGGCTTGTTTGAAATACTGATTTATGATTGATAAAAGTACCCCTTGACTAAAAGCTACTTTGTCACCCCAAAAGCACCTAATAGGCTCTTTCAGGGTGACAAAGCAATTTTTAGCAAGAAATAAATGGTAACAATCTGAGTTCTATAGGGATAGATTAGCTCATCAACAAGCTCGAATAATGTCCTTCCAAATAATCCACCGCTTCGGCAATGAGGTCGGCATCCATTTCGTGGACTTCTACGCCTTTGCCGATTTTATCAAGCAGCATAATGGTCAGGCGGCCGCCCAAATGTTCCCGAAATTCTTGCAAACCATTTCGGAGATTGATTTTGTCATTTTCGGCGAGTTTGGGATGATATAAGTCAAAACCGAGTTTTTGAATCACCGTCAAAATGCGTTGCAATTCATCGTCACTCAACTTGCCCACTTTGGCAGAATACACACTGTCTAAGGCAATTCCAATGGCCACTGCCTCGCCGTGACGAATTTGAAAATCAGTAAGATATTCTAATTTGTGCGCTGCCCAGTGCCCAAAATCCAAAGGCCGTGAAGAACCAAACTCAAACGGGTCGCCGCTGCGAATGTGCTCCACGTGCATTTCGGCACAACGATGAATCAGATACGCCATTACCTCTTCGTTGCGTCTCGCAAGGGCTTCCACATTGGTTTCAATCCATTCAAAAAAGGCGCTGTCTTTAATCAAAGCCACTTTTATGGCTTCAGCAATGCCTGAGCGCCAATCGCGATCGTCCAAACTTTGCAGAAAAGTAAGGTCATTAAATACCGCTACGGGAGGGGAAAACGTTCCTAAAAAGTTTTTCTTTCCTTGGTAATTAATCCCATTTTTTACCCCAACTCCAGAATCGTTTTGAGACAAAACCGTCGTAGGAATACGAATGTGTTTTACACCGCGGTGCGATACAGCAGCGGCATAGCCGACTAAATCCAATACGGCACCGCCGCCGATGCCAATTACGAACGAATGACGGTCAATGCCGTATTCGTCAATGGCTTCTACAATTTTGTCAAATAAAGCAGGGTCGTTTTTGGCTTCTTCGCCACCCGGCACTACAAGAAGGGTCGGTACAAGTTTTACCGCATTTTCCAACGTCGCAAAATAAGATACAATGGAGGGTTGAAGCTGCGGATAGTGAGCCAAAAAGCCGCCGTCAATGACAACAAGGGCTTTTCGTTGAAAACCGGCCTCGCCAAACGACCGAAAAAAATCACCTAAAGTTGTGTTTTTTCGATTAAACAGTCCTTTAGTGAAAAAAATGGAGTAGGTATAGGGTACCTGAAATGATTGATGTAGGGCTTGCATAAAATTAAATTCTCTATGTCACCGCAAAAGCGCGGGCTAATAGTATGGATAATGGAAGTAATAAAAGAACACCAAGCGCGACGGGCCAGTTTCCAAACGCTATGCACCAGGCAGCATCCATGACAATCAGGGAAAGTACCCCTGCTTTTACGGCTTTACCGATGTTGGGGGCAATGGGATTTTGCAGTGCTTTCCAAAGCGGAAGTCCCACCAATAACGCGTGTAAGGCAATGAGCAACAGCGCCATAGACCCATTTTCCTGATTGACGGCCACCAGAAACTGTATGGCGTGAACGCTGGTATAAAGCGAAGCCGCGATATAAAGCGAGCGACGTTTTCCTCCGTGTACTTCATCCTGGCTAATCAACGTAATGGCTCCAATGTAGGCAATCGGTACCAACGCCAACCAACCCCACTCGGGCAAAGAGGTATTAATGGCACTCATACCTAATAGCAGATTACCACCCCGGCACAAACCCATCGTCAGCGGGCCAAATAGTGCACTGTGTTTGGCAAAACGGTTGTATAAAACGGCCAAAAGTGCCACTGCGATGGCGATTTCTATACTCAATAGGCTGAAAAGCCCTGCCGAAATAATCCCTAAAACCAACAGAGAAATTCCCATAAAAGCGGCCGATTGAAGCGGTACTTTACCGCTTGGAATGGGCCGTTCAGGTCGTTCAACTGCATCCAGCTTTGCGTCAAATACATCATTTAAAACGACGCCTCCTCCGTACAAACCTACTGTAGAGAGAACTAACCAATACGCAGGGTTTGCCTCAAATGGATAGCGGACAATAGCCATTCCTGCCAATATATCAGCGATTGCCGTGACAATATTGGCGGGTCGGGTAAGCTGTAAGTAGGATTTTAATGTGCTCACGTTTATTGAATCAATAAATAATCTTTACCAACGCGGGGTTGTTGACCTCCGCGCAAAATCGTGTTTCCGTGAAATTTCTGATTTTGGTCAACGGTCAGGCCATTTTCAAAATCACTCACGTCAATTTGACCGCTTTTGGCAAAAGCATCAATGGCATTTTGATACGTTACCAGACGAATGGTTTCGTCCGCAATTCCGCGCATTTTCATCAGAGCAGCCGTTTTGGGAATGGCCAATGGATCGGAAATGCCCCAATCGGCGGCTGAATTGATCATAATTTGGTCAGGACCGTATTTCTCTACCAATTTTACCATCCGCTCATTGCTCATTTTGGTAAAAGGGTAGATTGTAAAGGCTGCCCAAAAACCCTGATCCAACACACTCTTGACGGTTTCTTCATTATTGTGGTCTACAATTACCCACGACGGGTCAAGGCCGTGTTCGAGCGCAATGGCCATACTTCGCTCCGTTCCTCGCTTTTTGTCGCGGTGCGGCGTATGGATTTGCACGGGTAATTTTGCTTTTTTTGCTAACTCCAATTGCAGACGGTAGTATTTTTCTTCGGCAGGAGTTTGGTCGTCAAAACCTATTTCGCCTACTCCTACTACCCCTTCTTTGTACAAATACAACGGCAAAATCTCCATTACCTGCTCGGCCAGCGGTTCGTTGTTGGCTTCGCGCGAGTTAAGACCAATGGTGCAATAATGCTTGATTCCAAATTGCGACGACCGAAATCGTTCCCAACCCACCAAACTGCTGTAATAATCTTTGAAAGTAGAAAGTCCGGTACGGGGTTGGCCTACCCAAAAAGCAGGTTCAATGAGGGCTACAATGCCGGCATCGCGCATGGCTTCGTAGTCATCCGTAGTACGGGAAACCATGTGGATATGCGGGTCAAAGAAGCGCATTCCTTTGATGAGGTCACGATAATCTTCCCATGCCAGGTCTCGGTGAGCGACGACTTCATCACTTTCCTCAAAATGAGAGGGGTTTTGTGTTAATTCTTTATCAGCTAAGCACATAATTTTTCTTAATAGGGGTCAATAGATTTCAAGGTGGGTCCAACTCAATTTGCCGTTGTGAACCGTTTTCTCCAACTTAGGATAAAGGGAAAGTAATTGCTTTGCCGGTTCAAAATCAGAATGATGACACGTAAGTGCTGCGGCCTGTTGGTCGGGTATAAATTCAGACACAAAAAGTTGTTTTATATCCGATAGAAGGTCTTCATTTAAAAATTTACTCACCAATCGCCACACTTGGGGAGGAACTGTACGGCCTGCTGCCCAGCGTTCGTGGGCAAAATCAGAAAGCGTAAAAGCCAGATTTTCATTTACTCTTTCTTCCAATCCCACAATCAAATGAATGGGTTTGTCAGTGAAGATGGCTTTTAACACCAATTGATTCCATGCAAGTTGTGTAAAATGCTTTGCAGGATAAGGATTTCGTAAAGCGATGGCATCAAATACCACGCCCATATTGGAACGTACGGCATCTGAGGCTCTGAAAAGCCATTTTTCAGGATATTCTAAAACAGGCAATGATGAATAAAGAGCCACCATTTCATTCATTTCTGCGGTATCAAAGAGTGTATCAATATGGCGGCAATAAGCGTCTTTGTCAGTCGTGTCCAAACAACTTAACAACCAGACCCGACTCAACCTGACCACGCCCCAATCTTCCACTGAAAACCCGGGTAAGATCTCGTTCAACTCAAGGGTTTGTGCCACATGGGGTTTTATAACACGCTTGGCTAAAAAACGAGGCGCAGCCACAAAAGCCGTCATCAATTCCAGAGGCGTTGTCTTACATTTCTCCTGCAGCCAATCGGCTTCGGAAGCAGTAATGTGCTCGCGGAGAATTTCCCAAAGAAGACTATTTATTTGATCCAACATACTGATTTTTGCTTTACTTTAATTCTCGCTTTTCACTTTTAAACTTTCCCGGGCTGCCGAAGTGCCAGGGCGCCGATGTGCCGGGCTGTCGGAGCATCGGACCGCCGATGCAGTTGCAAAGGTACAACGGTAGCAAAAGCCTGTATCTAATAAAATGATAAAAATTAGATAATACACTAAAATAAACGGAGTGTTCATCATATTTGTATTTAAAACAAAAGAAAGAATGTCTCTTACTCATTTGAATTCCGAAGGAAATCCAAGTATGGTGGATGTTTCGGAAAAAGCAGTGACAAAACGAGTGGCTAAAGCGCGAAGTATCGTCGTACTCGGCAATGAAATCATGGATTTACTTCAAAATGAAGAAATTCATACGAAGAAAGGACCTGTTTTTCAGACGGCTGTTATTGCAGGAGTGATGGCTGCCAAACGAACGGGAGAGTTGATTCCTCTGTGCCATCCGTTGGGTTTGGAGAATTGTCAGGTAGAGATTACGGTAAACGATGCCCGCGAAGTCGTGATTGAATGTACGGCGAGTGTAACGGGAAAAACGGGGATCGAAATGGAAGCGCTGACGGGCGCAAGTGTGGCAGCTTTGACCATTTATGATATGTGCAAAGCTATGAGTCATCACATTGTTATAAAAGAAACTCGTCTTGTTGCGAAGACCGGTGGGAAGAAAGATTTTTTTGCCCAACTCTAAACAGTGCTTGTTTGTCACGCTGAAAGTACAATTTGCGTTCATTATTCTTAATCACCCTGCTCTATTCCCATTTTGATATTATGAGACTGATTTATCTATTTGTCTTCGTTTTGTTTTGTAACACGGTCTTTGCCCAAAACTGGTACAAAGGCAATCTGCATACGCACTCGCTTTGGAGCGATGGCGACGATTATCCCGAAATGATCATGGATTGGTACAAAGCCAATGGATACAATTTTGTGGGCTTGTCGGATCATAATACCTTTCAGGAAGGAGAAAAATGGGTGAATGTGCCCCGCGTACCTGAGAGGCGCCGCACTTTTGAGCGTTATCTGCGTACGTTTGGCCCCGATTGGGTGAAGTACAAAGCAGGTCCGAATGACTCCTTGAAGGTTCGTCTCAAAAATTTGCCGGAATACCGCAGTTACTTTGATGAAGCAGGTAAGTTCCTGATTATTAAAAGTGAAGAAGTTTCGACGAGCTACGATAGCAAGCCGATTCATATCAACATGACCAACGTGCAAAACCTCATTCGTCCTCAACGCGGCAACAGCGTGGCAGAGGTAATGCAAAACAACATTGATTTGGTGGTAGCCCAACGTCGCCAAACGGGGCAACCCATGTTTCCCCACATCAATCACCCCAATTTTTACTATGCAGTTACGGCCCAAGACCTGATGCAACTGAAATTTGAACGCTTTTTCGAGGTTTTCAACGGTCACCCGCTGGTGAATAATTACGGCGATGAAAAACGGGAAGGAACCGAAGCTATGTGGGATAAAATCAACGCGCATTTCCTGCAACAGGGCCGCCCGCTTATGTATGGTTTGGCTACTGATGATAGCCACAATTATCAGTTTTTTGGCTTGGAATACAGCAACACAGGCCGTGGCTGGGTCATGGTCAATGCGCCTAATTTAACACCCCGCGCCTTGATTGAATCTCTGGAAGCGGGACGATTTTACGCCACTTCAGGGGTAGAATTGGAAAATCTTACCCAAACGCCGGAGAGTTTTTCTTTTCGAGTCAAAGCCGAGGTGGGAGTGAATTATACGATTCAACTGATTGGTCTTAAGAAAGGAAAAGAGAAAGCCGAAATTTTTCGTGAAATAAAAGGAACGGTGGCAAGCTACACCTTGGGGGAAGAGGATTTGATGGTACGTGCCAAAATCATCTCAACCAAGCCCAAATACAATCCATTTAGTGCGGGAGATGTAGAAACGGCTTGGGTTCAGCCCATTGCGAAACTACAGGTGCCTCCGATAAAGCCTAACGTAACTCCCCTTCCCAACGCCCACGCACATAATGATTATGAACAGTCGCGTCCGTTGTGGGATGCGTTAGACCAAGGGTTTACGAGCGTGGAAGCTGATGTTTATTTAATCAACGATACGCTTTTTGTCTCGCACGAACGCCCGTCGTTCAATAATTCGGCACATACGTTGGAAAATCTGTACTTAAAGCCGTTGGCCGAGCGTATTCGTCAAAATAATAATCAAGTATATGCCGGCTATAAAGGTCCCTTTTATTTGATGATTGATTTTAAAACCGAAGCCGAAAGTACTTATAAAGCGTTGGAAAAGCTGCTTCAAAACTACAGTTCAATCCTTACTTCTTATAAAGGCAATAGCCCGAAAGCAGGTGCCGTGACCTTATTTATTTCAGGAAATCGCCCGATTGAAACGTTAAAAAAATCGAAAGAGCGATTAGCTTCATTCGACGGACGGCCTGCCGATTTGGGTAAAAAACTAAGTGCGCAACTGATGCCCGTGGTGAGTGACAATTACGCCAATCACCTTACATGGCGCGGGAAAGATGAAATGTTAGCGGAGCAATTTCAAAAATTAAGCGAATTGGTAAAAAAAGTACACGCCGAAGGCAAAAAACTCCGTTTGTGGGCGTGTCCTGAAGACCCTGCTGTTTGGAAAAAACTTCGCGAAGCGGGTGCAGATTTCCTAAGTACTGATCAATTGGAGTTGGTAAAGGAGTTCTTGCTGGCGAAGCCTTGAAATCAACGGGTCTGATTTGTACTTTCAAATAAGGTATATTTTATTTTGTAAGCCAGAAATTTTGATTTAACTCTCTTTCTTTTCGGGGTAGAAGTTTAGGCCAAGGTTGGAATTCCTGTCTGACCCGGCTAACTTTGTACGCTCAATAGCTCATGGTTTACCTGAACTGTGAGTTATAAACCGCTAATTTTGAATGTATAAAGGCAAAAAAGTAATAGTGGTCATGCCCGCTTACAAAGCGTCGTTGACTTTGGAAAAAACCTACCGTGAGATTCCGTTTGACTTGGTGGATGAAATTATTTTAGTAGATGATGCAAGTCCCGATAATACCGTAGAAGTGGCCGAACGACTTGGCATAGAACACGTAATTCGACACGATAAAAACAAGGGATACGGAGGTAACCAAAAGACGTGTTATACCAAGGCTCTTGAACTCGGCGGGGATATTGTCATTATGCTTCACCCTGATTATCAATATACTCCTTTGCTGCTTACCGCCATGATATCCATGATTGGTAACGGTCTTTACCAAGTCGTATTTGGTTCCAGAATTTTAGGGAAAGGCGCTTTGAAGGGCGGAATGCCCATGTACAAATACATTGCTAACCGTTTTTTGACATTGGCACAAAACATCCTGATGAATCAAAAACTGTCAGAATACCACACCGGTTATCGGGCATTTTCGGGTGAGGTGTTGCGAAATGTGCCTTTTCAAAAATGTGACGATGATTTTGTGTTTGACAATGAGATGATTGCCCAAATATTCTGGAAAGGCTACGAAATAGCCGAAGTAACCTGCCCAACCAAATATTTTGAAGAAGCTTCTTCCATTAATTTTCAACGCAGTATGAAGTATGGCTTGGGCGTCTTGCGAGTTTCTATGCGTTATTGCCTTGCTAAACTGGGAATTTTTAAATGGGAGCTATTGGGCAAATAAAAAAGGCCAGACGAATGCTGACCCTTTCGTTTACCGCCGACTGTAAACTATAGACTACCAAATATCCTAAGCGTCTTTCCAGCCTATGGCGCAACCCACGGCTTTAGTTTGAGTCACTACGACGGGTTTCCCCGTCAGAATATTGTTGACCGCATCTTCCACATACCGTTTGGTCACGCTGCCCGGGTCTTGGTAATTATCATCAATGGTGCCAATGTACTGTACTGTAAATTTGCCTCCGTCGTTGCGTAAGATAAATACGTGCGGAGTGCGGGTAGCGCCGAAAGCCTTCGCAACGGCTTGTGTTGCGTCCTGTAAATAAGGGAAAGAATAGCCTTTTTCGCTGGCACGTTTTTTCATGTTATCGAAAGAATCTTCCTCATAATCAGCCCCGTCGTTGGAATTAATGGCCACAACGGGAAAGTTTTGAGAAGCGTATTTCTTGTCTAACCCCATAATCCGCTCCTCATACGCCTTGGCAAAGGGGCAGTGATTGCAGGTAAATACCACAATTACACCCTTCTTATCTTTGTAATTGGATAAGCTGACAGTGGTTCCGTTTACATTTTGGAGTTTAAAATCTGCTACGGTAGCTCCTATGGGGTAGCCTGCGGGCGAGGCCTGTGCTTTCTTTTGTTGAAAAAACAAAGTAGTCGCCGTACCTAATGCCAATACAGCCACTAATGACAGCCAAAACTTATTTTTCATGGTCGTTGATATGTTTGACATTTTGACGAAATTTATAAAAAAAGTCACAGAAAATCAGTGAGTTCCTTCACCAAACGACTGTACTCTAATTTTTGTTCAAAAAAGACTTTTTTGTTTTTATAATTGTTAACAATCAACGTGGCCGGTATGGCTCCGGACCATTCGGAACTTACTTTGTCAATCCAACTATTAGCGTCTGGTTCATTCAACAACCAGACTCTGCTCCTTATTTTTCGTTGGTTGATAAAAGGAATCACCCGTGTTTTTAATTCCTTCGCAAAATCCATGCTAATTAAAAGAACTCGCACATTTTGACCCTTATAATTTTGCTGAATTTGTTCAAAAGACGGTAATTCTGCAATACAGGGCTTACACCAAGTGGCCCAAAAGTTAACAATGTAGGTTGTGTCTGATTTTTGGGTTAAAATTTTCTGGACATCGGGCCATTTCACCATCGTTACCTGCTGCCCCCAAACGCCGTTTTGCCCAATGAAGAATCCCAAAGCTAAAACCCAACTGATTTTTTTCATTCTGCCTATACTGTTTTACCAATATAAATTTAATACAATAAACGATAAGTTGTAACTTTCGGTGCCTTTATGTTAAAAATATGCCTTCTATCAAAAAACTTCTCGTTGCCAATCGAGGTGAAATTGCGCTCCGCGTCATGCGAACTGCCCGTGAAATGGGTATTAAAACTGTAGCTGTTTATAGTGAAGCCGATCGTCAGGCCTTACATGTACGCTATGCGGACGAATCGGTCTGTATCGGACCAGCGGCTTCTTCGGAATCGTATCTTCGAGGGGATAAAATCATTGAAGTTTGTAAAAGACTCGGTGTTGACGCTATTCATCCGGGCTATGGTTTCCTGTCCGAAAATGCCAAATTTTCACAAATGGTCAAAGACGCGGGCTTGATTTTTATTGGCCCGTCGGCAGAAAGCATTAATGTGATGGGCGATAAACTGTCGGCAAAACGAACGGTTGCGAAATATAATATCCCGATGGTGCCCGGTACTCCGGACGCCGTTACCGACAGAGCAGAAGCTAAAGTAATTGCGAGTCAAATCGGCTATCCTGTTTTGATAAAAGCAAGCGCCGGCGGTGGTGGAAAAGGAATGCGGATTGTTGAAAATGAAGAAGAGTTTGATGAGCAAATGGAACGTGCCGTAAGCGAAGCCATTTCATCTTTTGGAGACGGAGCTGTGTTTGTTGAAAAATACATAGCCTCTCCGCGCCACGTGGAGATTCAGGTGTTGGGCGACCAATACGGCAATATCATCCATTTGTTTGAGCGCGAATGTTCGGTGCAGCGTCGCCACCAAAAGGTAGTGGAAGAGGCGCCTTCCTCCTGTCTTACCCCCGAAATTCGGGAAGCCATGGGCAAATGTGCCGTGGATGTAGCACGGTCGTGCGGGTATTATGGCGCAGGTACGGTAGAGTTTATTGTGGATGACAAACTGAACTTTTATTTTCTGGAAATGAATACGCGCCTTCAGGTAGAACACCCTGTTTCAGAGATGATTACGGGAGTAGACTTGGTGCGTCAAATGATTTATATTGCCGAAGGAAAAGAGCTGCAAATCAATCAGGAAGACCTGAAAATACATGGACATGCCATGGAAGTTCGGGTATATGCCGAAGATCCGACCAATAATTTCCTGCCCGATGTAGGCACGTTACAAACCTACGTTCGTCCGCAAGGAAATGGTGTTCGGGTAGACGATGGTTTTGAACAGGGAATGGCAATTCCGATTTATTATGACCCCATGATTGCAAAGCTTATCACTTACGCCGCAACGCGTCAAGAATCTATTGACAAAATGGTTCGGGCGATTGATGAATATGACATTACCGGGGTGCAGACCACGTTAGGCTTTTGTCGGTTTGTGATGCTGCATGAGGCATTTACATCGGGAAATTTTGATACACATTTTGTAAAACACTACTATACGCCCGAGGTTCTTAAAAAGGAAGTGGATGAAGATGAAGCCAAAATTGCGGCCGCTTTGGTGGGATATTTAATGGAACAAGCCAAGAAACCCACCAATAGGAACACCACTGAAGCAGTACCTGTGAAAAGTAATTGGAAGGCCAATCGGGCCAATTGGAGATAGAAGAAAAGAGGTTAAAGTGTAAAGGGCAAAGTGTGATTCTAAATTACCAATGCCGGATTACACTTTAACCTTAGCCTAAAAAGCATACAGTGCCAAACCTGCCACTGTCATTAAAAAATAAGGCACTAACACAGCCGCACCGGCGTAATCCTGTGCTAATCGTTGTCCAAAAAATAAACTGACCAACGAAACTCCTCCCAGACACATTCCTAAAGCGGCAGTGGTAGGACCTAAATCACTTCCTGCCAGGAGTAAAACCAACCCTGCCAAAGAGATTAATCCGGCGGATGTTTCCAACAACGTAATCACTGGCATTAATAAACCTACCGTAGAAGCCAAGGGCGATTTCTTGAAATGGTCTTTAAAATAATCCAAATTGCCTTGGTAATGAAAGACTTTATCCAAGCCGGATTGCGTAAACAAGACACCGCTGAAGGCTGCGAAAAGAAGTTTAACGATTAGTAGAATAGGAAAACCGAGCAATGTCATGTTTGAATAGTAGTTAGTTTTGTACTGCTAATTAACCATTTTTTCAGGATTATCGCTTTTGTGGGGACTTATTTTGTGATTTTTATATGTTGAAACTGTGTTGCACCCTCTTTTACTTTACTTTTGTTGAAAATAAGTAATTCGGTGAAGCAATTCCTCAAACAGTTCATGGCATTTGGTATGGCATTACTCGTCTTTTGGGCGGGCAATGGCTACGGCGTGCTGGAACATTCGTGCGAGGAACACGGCAAGCATCATCACCTTCTTTCCACTTGGGTTCATACATCGTGCGAACACGAACATCACCACGATTCCGAATCGGAGGAACACGAGCACGTTGATTCTGGTTTTGAGACTTCTCATTCCGAAGATCTGGTCAATTTTGTTTATTTGGAAGCCGAAACGCTTTTAAAAACGTCGGTTGCTTTTTTTGCATTTACGCCTGTTTTTCAAGCTAATTTATTGCCTGCGTTTGTTTTTCAAACCAGTCTACTTTCTTCAGAAATTCATTCTTCGGTTTCTCACATTCCCCTTTTTCGACGAACATTCGGGCGTTCGCTTTTGGCTTTCGTACAGTCTTTCCTGATCTAGAATGGGCAGAAATCCGCTGACATAATCAGTGTTTAGTTTCTTTATTTCTCCCAATTAATTCTCATTCTTAATGAAAATATACTGGCAAAGAACCGTCCTTATGGTCGGGTTGGGCTGGGCGTTCGGAACATTGGCGTTGGCTCAGAATGTACTGACCGCTGATGAAGCCGTTGCCGTTGCTCTCAAAAACAGCCCTGCCGTGAAGGCATCGGGTTTGGTCGTGCGGCAAAACGAACAATTGGTACGCTCGGCCCGCACTATCCCCAATCCTGATGTAACGCTGGATAGCCCGTCAGGAACTTTTTACACACTTGGGGTTCAGCAAAGCTTCCGATTTCCAACGGTTTATACCCAACAGGCCAAATTGCAGCAACAGCAAATTGTGTTGGCTCAAAAAGAAAAAGTTGTCACTGAAAATGACTTGAACTACCGAATTCGGACGGTATACCTAAATGCTCAATATGCAGATACTTATCTGAAACAGTTGCAAGGTCAAGACAGTGTGTATGCTCAGATTGCCATTGCTGCTAAGCGAAATTTTGAGGCAGGTACCATTGATAAACTCGCGCTCATTTTTGCCGAAACCCAAGCCACTGATGTACGAAATCAAGTCGCTGTTGCCTCGCAGGAGTTGACTATAGCTAAGCAGCAATTGCTGTTGTTTATGAACAATAGACAAGAGACAAATGAGCAATTTGCACTTTTGCCCCTTGCCGTGCGCCGGTCCGACCGTTTGTCTTTTGCGAATTTATCGCTTGCCGATTCAGAGATTTCTAAAAATCTGCTGGTTGAAGCTGCTAAACAAATGGAAGTTATCAATCAGAAAACCCTTGAGGTAGAAAAAGCCAGTGCCTTGCCCGGCTTTATGGTAGGCTACTATAATCAAAGTACCCGAGAAACCAATTTGACGTACCGCTGGCGAGTGGGTGTGAGTATTCCGTTATGGGCAGGACAGTACAAAAGTCGCATTGCTGCCGCCCAAACGGGTCAGGAAGTCGCCCGCCAACGCACGGAAGCGCAGACACAAGTGCTTTCGGTAGATTTACAAGCGGCACAGGGAGAGGTGGTTAAATTTCAAAATTCTCTCAATTTCTACGAGACTATTGCTTTGCAACAAGCCAATGATATTATCAATACCGCACGGCGTTTTTTTGAAAGCGGTCAAACGGACTACATCAATTTTCTGCGTACCACCAACGATGCGTATCAAATCAGGTTGCGTTACGTGGAAACCCTGCGCAGCTATAATCAATCAGTTCTGACTATCAATTATTTAAAAGGAATATTATGAAAAAAGCCACTATAAAAAAGCTACTCTTATTGCCCCTTTGGGGGTTAGGGGGCTTTTTTTTCTCGCTGGCAACTTATGCTCAGCATACTCATGCAGATGGTTCTACTCATGAAGACCACGAAGCCGAACCGGCTGCTGAGGAAATCAAAATAAAGAAATCAGAAGCGGTTTCGGAGCGCTATGAACTGGTTTTGAAATACGAACATCTTCATGCCGGCGAAGATGGGAAATTAATACTTTACGTGGCAGACCCCGTTACAAACCGAGCTATCAGCGGGGCAAAAATTACGCTCAGTACCTCGTTTGACAGCAAAGCTGCTTTTGTTATAAAACCCAAAGAGGCAGGGGTTTATGATATAACATCCAAATTTACAAAAGAACGTACATTTTCACTCACGGCCAAAATAGAGGGAGTCAACGGCCCTGACATTCTTATGTTGAAAGGTGTTTTGGTAGGGCATGATGAATCGGAACACGTTCATGAAGAAACGGAAGCGGGTGGTATTACGCTTTACGGTTGGCAGTTTTGGGGATTGTTGTTTGTTGGGATAGTGTTGGGCGTTTTACTGACATTTTTTGTGATGCGCTCTCGTCATCGCAAGGTGTTGGTCGTGTTTATGATTGTTTTTAGCCAATTGCCCACTTCTAATTGGCGATTGGTCAATGCTCAACACGAAGGACACAACCATGGTGACGAAGGCGGTAAATCGAAAGCCAATCTTTCCAATGAGTTTGAAGTGCCCAAAGAAACGCAGTTTTTGTTCGAAATCCTGACGCAACCCATCAATGAAGGAGCGTTTGACGAAACAACTCAACTGCACGGTACGATTGTACCCAGTTCGGCGGGACAGGCCGTAGTTCAAACCCCTCAAACGGGGCGTTTGGTCAGTTTGAGTACCCGGGTAGGCCAACGCGTAAGCAAAGGTCAAACTTTGGCCCTATTGGAAGAAACCCTAAATGCTACTGAGCAGGTATCCCTGCAAGCCGAGCGCAACAGCCTCGAAGCGGAAGTGACCGCCGCCCGAAAAGAGTACGAACGCATAAAAAAAATCGAAGATATTGTGGCTAAACGCGACCTTGCCGAAGCCGAAGCTCGTTTGCAAAAAGCCGAAGAAAATTTCAAAGTGTTTAACGGCATTGCCAAAGGCGGTAAAGGAAATTCCCGAATAGTTGCACTTACCGCCCCTATTTCTGGCGTGATTGCCCCATTTAGCGTTGCTATCGGCTCAACCGTCGGTGTGGGAGAAACGATTTTTACCATTACTAATTTATCCACCGTTTACGTAGAAGCACAAGCGTTTGGCAATGATGCTGAACGGCTCAAAGCTGGCTCAAAATTGGACGTCATCGGCACAGCAGATGGTGCTCAAAAACGTAGTGATCGTATTCGTCTGCTTTCTTCAGCACAGGCGGTCAATGCCAACCAATCACAGAAGCTTTTGTTTGAGTTGAGCAATGCGGACGGGGCATTTAAAATCGGCGAGTTTGTTACAGTTCGATTGCAAATGGGTCACTCAAGTCGCACTTTGTCATTACCAAATGCTGCAATCAGTCAAGTAAACGGTAAACCAGTAGTTTTTGTAAAAGAAAGCCCTGAAACATTTCAAGTGGCTTATGTGGCTACCGGTACCAATAACGGTGATCGTACTACCATTATCAAAGGCTTAGAAGCTGGCGAAAAGGTCGTAATTAATTCGGCCTATCAGTTAAAAATGATGTATTTAAACCAATAGCAATGCTCGATAAACTCATTAAATTTTCGCTTCACAATCGCCTTTTGGTGGTGGCGGCGGCAGCATTGGTATTGGTTTACGGGGTTTACACGGCTCTGCGTTTACCTATTGATGTATTGCCTGACCTGAACCGCCCGCGAGTTACGATTTTTCTTGAATCAAACGGACTGGCACCGGAAGAGATTGAAACACAGGTAGTTTTACCTGTCGAGACGGCTCTGAACGGTGCTCCCGGTGTAGAAGTCGTTCGCAGTAGTTCGGCCATTGGGTTGGGAATGGTTTTTGTTGAATTTGACTGGAATATTGAGATATACAAAGCCCGTCAGTTGGTGGCTGAAAAGCTGCAAACCGTTAGTTTGCCCAATGGAATTACGCCCATTATGGGGCCGATTTCGTCCGTTATGGGGCAAATTATGTACGTGGGCGTAGTAGCAGATACGACCAATCCTGCCGAATTGCGTACGCTTGCCGATTTTACCATTCGTCGCAGATTGCTCAGTATCAAGGGCGTGGCACAAGTAATTCCGATTGGGGGAGAGCGTCGTCAATTCCAAGTACTGATTTCGAGCGATAAACTCAAACAATTTGCCTTATCGGTGGACGATGTGGATAGAGCTCTTGGACAAACTACCCAAAATACGACGGGGAATTTTTACAATGATTACGGTACAGAAGTGCTGATTCGAAACGTGGGTCGAGCCGAAACCTTGGATGATTTGGCCCGTACCGTCGTTTCCAACCGCAATGGTGTTCCGGTCTTGCTTTCACAAGTAGCGGATGTGCAATTTGGTGCAGCACCCAAACGAGGTGATGCGGGCATCAATGGCAAACCCGCCGTGATTTTGGCCATTGAGAAACAGCCTGGTACCAATACGGTGGCGTTGACCGATGAAATCGAAAAAGCCTGCGCCAATCTGCAAACCTCCTTGCCGAAAGATATTAAGCTGAATCCCAAGATTTTTCAACAAAAGTCGTTCATTACCAACTCGCTGGACAATGTCATTGAGGCCCTGCGCGATGGTTTTATTTTAGTGGTAATTGTCCTGTTTTTGTTTTTGATGAATTTGAGGACAACCCTCATCACCCTGACGGCGATTCCGCTTTCGCTGGTGATTACGGCCATTATTTTTCAATTTTTTGATATTTCAATCAATACCCTGACACTCGGTGGATTGGCCATAGCCATTGGCGAATTGGTGGACGATGCCATTGTGGATGTAGAAAATGTGTATCGACGATTGCGGGAAAATCGTTTATTGCTTCAGCCCAAACCGACATTGCAGGTAGTCTATTCGGCAAGTTCGGAAGTGCGAAATTCGATTGTGTATGCCACTGTTATCGTCGTTTTGGTATTCTTGCCGCTATTTTATATGCAGGGCATTGAAGGGCGAATTTTTGCTCCGTTGGGCATTGCCTATATTACTTCTATTCTGGCTTCTTTGGTCGTTTCGCTCACGCTTACCCCTGTGTTGTGCAGTTACTTGGCCCCCCCCGCCCCCGATGGGGGAGCTAACAAAAAAGCCCCCATCGGGGGTTTGGGGGCTGCTGATACCCCACTGGTTAAATGGCTCAAAAACAAAGACGCACGACTTTTAAATGGGTCTTTGAATCATCCGAAAACAATCATTACAGTTGCCGGTGTCCTGATTGTAGTTTCGATAGGAACCATCCCGTTTTTTGGAACCGAGTTTTTGCCGGCTTTCAACGAAGGCTCATTTACCGTCAATCTGATTGCGCCGCCGGGAACCTCACTCGAAGAATCCAACAAATTGGGTACACTTGCCGAGAAGCTGATGTTGCAGGTGCCCGAAGTGGAATATGCCAGTCGTCGTACGGGACGGGCAGAATTGGATGAGCACGTCGAACCCGTTAGTCGTTCTGAAATTGAAGTGGAGATTCGGGCAGGAGCAGAGCGCGGACGTACCGAGATTATTGCCGATTTGCGCAAAAAATTAGCGGTAATGAAAGGCGTTTCGGTCAGTATCGGTCAACCTATTTCGCACCGTATCGAGCACCTGCTTTCGGGAGTACAGGCCCAAATTGCCCTTAAACTTTACGGTGATGATTTGAGCGAATTACGCAGCACTGCCGGAAATATTCAGGGCGTAATGCAAAACGTAACGGGTATAACCGATTTACAAATAGAAAGACAAACCATGATTCCGCAATTGTTGATTCAGATTCGGCGAGATGCCCTGCAACGGTTTGGATTACAGGCCGGTAAAATCGCGGAAGATCTCGAAATTTTTTACAACGGTAAGGTAACGGGTAAAATCTATGATGGACAAAAATCGTTTGATATTTTGCTCAGAACCACTGACCGAGAGCGCAGCAACCTGCAATACATTCGTAACACCCAAATCAGTACGCCCGATGGGCAATTGATTCCGTTGTACCAAATTGCCGATATAGAGCTGACGAGTACTGTTAACCAAATCATGCACGAAAATACCCAACGTCGCATGGTCATTTCCGCGAACGTACAGGATCGGGATTTGGGAAGTACAGTGGCAGAAATCAAGGAAAAAATCGGCAAAATGCAATTGCCCACCGGCTATTTTGTGGTCTACTCCGGACTCATCGAAAGTCAGGAATCAGCCACTTCTTTGATTGGTTTTCTCGCACTTTTCTCATTGGTAGGTATCTTTTTGGTATTGTACAGTCACTTCAAGTCCGCACGCCTGACGTTGCAAATCATGTTGAATGTTCCATTGGCGCTTATCGGCAGCGTGGTAGCAGTATTCCTCACAGGCGGTACATTTTCGGTTGCTACGTTGGTAGGGTTTATCACCTTGGCGGGGATTGCAAGCCGCAACAGCATCATGATGATTTCGCACTATATTCATTTGGTGGAACACGAAGGCGAAGTGTTTGGTAAACCCATGATTATCAGGGGCTCGCTCGAACGGCTTGTACCTGTATTGATGACGGCTTTAGTAGCGGCATTGGCTTTGATTCCGCTTACTCTTGACCCACAAGCTGCCGGAAAAGAAATTTTTTATCCAGTAGCAACGGTAATTTTGGGTGGGTTGATTTCCAGTACGTTACTGGACATTATTGTTACGCCTGTGGTATTTTATACCTTTGGCGAAAAAGCTTTGCAGACGTACTTTGAGACGAAGAAGAAACGGGCAGAATTTTAAGCGTGTTCCAAAATAAAAGCAGGATCAATGGCTAATTTTTGATGCAGGCGTTTTGCTAAATCCATGTTGACTTTGCGCTTGCCCGTCATCACTTCGGAGAGTCGGGTAGGCGTAATGTCAAGCATAGCTGCTAAATCTTTTTGTTTCAATTTTAACTGAAACATTTTTAGACTCAGCATTTCAGAAAGCGTTTGAGGTTTAGGGACTTGCAAAGGCATGATCGGAATAGCATCTTCGTAGGCTTCCGCTTGTAAAGATAGAACCCTAAGTCGCTCTATTTCCGCAGATGGTAAGCTTGCAAAGCCGCCATTGTGAGTGGCTTTTTGTAAAAAAACCTCAATTTCAGCCATGACTTGCTTGTACTCAGAATCAGTTTTCAGTATCGTTGTCATTGTTCAAATGGTGGTTGCGTCAATTTTACGGTTCGCCGTTGCGATTATATTCAGCATGAGTACCTATAAAACGAATAAAAACAGTACAGATGTCTAAAAAAATCATAGTGACAAGTCGGTAGCGATTGCCTTTGATGTTAAAAACGTATCGCTCATTACCCACGTAGTCAACTGAATTAAAAGTCTGTTTTATGTCACCAAAATTCGACCAATTAGCGGCTCTGACAGAATCAAACTAATCGTTTAAAGCATCGTTTGCATCAGCGTGTTTTAGTCCAAACTCACGAATGATTGTTTTAGAAATTACGACCATTAGAATTTTCGTTTAAGAAAACAAAAATACAGAAAACAAAATTAAATAGTGATTATGATGAAATAAATATTAGACTGGCGCATGCGCGTGGGAGGATGGAGCGAATGAAAGTTCTAAAATTATGTAAAGCACAAGCAACGACCATGACAGTATCTCTAAATTCAGTACTG
>Ga0247843_1002433_pt1 | contig 33815 bp, 41 predicted proteins | sample LaCruzMarch2017__FD_192420 | JGI IMG/M metagenome (GOLD analysis project Ga0247843, IMG submission 192420) | Freshwater microbial communities from meromictic Lake La Cruz, Castile-La Mancha, Spain - LaCruzMarch2017_8m | ecosystem: Environmental > Aquatic > Freshwater > Lake | place: Spain... | reverse complement strand
AGAGCCAAGCAAAAAAGCAATTAGAAGAAAGCAAAACATTGCAGGGTGGGACGAAACCTACCTGCTAGAAATTCTTATTGGTCAGAGGAATTTAGATGCGTAACCCCTGAGAACTGTATATTTTGTGTTTTTAAATAATTGTAATCGTTCGTTAAATTAAAAAAACCTCCCAAAAGGGAGATTTTAAGTGGTGCCCCTTAGTGGACGATTTTCGAACTGCAATCCTTGAAATCTCAGCCTAATCTATTAATATCTCAAATTGACTCATTAAACCTTTGCGGACAATATCGAACTAGTCGTCCACCCTGACTAGTTCGTGACCAGATATTGACTAGTTTTAAAAAATATGCAATAATCAAAAAATGGAAATCAAGTATCGATCACATGCTGTGGATAGAATGCTTCAAAGAAATATTTCAACAGCTGAAGTCGAGCTTGTTATCAATGAGCCAGATGGAACGATTAAACAGTCCCATGATAAATTTATTTATTATAAAAAAGTCAAAGGGCGAAAAGATAATTTTATCGCTGCTGTAACATTGATAAAATCGAAGAACGAAATCGAAGTGTTAACCGTAATGATTGATTTTGAGGTGCAATAATGAAAGTTTATCATGACTCAGAAATTGACTATCTTTCAATAGACTTCACAGATGAGGTAGAATCGAAATCAGTCTATAAAGATGGAATTATTGTTCGCTATGATAAAAAAGGCCATGTCATTGGAGTCGATATAACAGATTCAATGAAACTATTTTCAAGTTCAGACATGATGACCCTTCAAGAGGCATGTACATTTCTGGGAATTTCAGAGTCCACAATGAGACGTAAAATCAGAGATGGTAAAGTTAAATTTGTTAAGGAAGGAAAGGACTACCGCTTCAAGAAAGGCGATATCATCAGCATAGCAGCCTAATTATATTCACTTTTTAAAATAGATTTCACAGACATATCAAGATAGTTGTCATCGTTTTGCTTGTAATGATTTCTCATTATCCCTTCGTGTTTCATTCCAGCCTTCTCCATGACTCTTCCACTACCAATGTTAAAAGTCTTATGCTCGGCCCATATCTTATTTACTTTTTTTTCTTCAAAACCAAACTTAATGATTTCTCTTAAGGCTTCAGAACAAAACCCATGATTCCAAAAATCATGTCCAACCCAATAACCTACATATCCCCGATCATGCCTATCATTTAAACCAATATTTATACAGCCGATCAGCTCCGAAGTTGATTTTAAGCGAATTGCAAAAACATAGTTCATATCTTTCTCTAGCTGCTCTTGATGTCCCTTAATCCAAGAGACGGCCATAGGAACCTCATACGGATATGGAAGCGAGGCCGTCATATCGACAACTCTCTTATCCCCTGCAAGTTTCGCAACATTGGCGGCATCTGTTTCGATGAAAGAGTTAAGAATCAATCTCTCAGTATTTAATGTTGGAATTGTCTGAGTCATAAGGCTCCAGTTCGATTCGTCTGCGAAGGGTTGTGAATTTGGGTGAATTCTCGAACTGGATAATATCTTGATTTAAATAAAAAAAGCCTCAGCAAAATGGGTTAAATTTTACTAAGGCTTTTTTTGGTGCCCGCTTGCGGAGCCGATGAAGACCAGCTTCAAGTTTTAATGGTTTCAGTATTTTAGTTAACGATTTCTAAGAGTTAAATCAATAATGGGTCTTCGTCTTTATTGTCCGTTTTCATCTTTTTTTGTCTGTTTTCGGGAAAATTAGCGCCAAGTTAGCGCCAAAATTCATTACCCGCGCCTTCATTGTTGACAAATCTGTCAATGGTCTATATACTCCGCATATGGAAAGAAATGAGTATCAAAAATCGTTGATCATCAATAACAAATCCATCACCACGGTGATCATCGACCAACATTACAAGATTTCTCATCCAGAAATTTCCGATGAGCTTATTTTGAATTTAATCCAAACTATCAATGGGGCCAGATTAGAACCTGAAACAATAAGCGATGGCTTTGAGTATTATAAAGTTGATCCTTTATATTTTTTAGAAAAACCTTATCGATTAATATTTTTACTCTGCATTGGTGATGATTATTTAGGCGTAATCAATGCATTTAGAGTTAAAGGGGTACCAAATGAAAAAGAATAAATTTCCAAAAGATGAAGAAATAAAAAAGGTGCTAAAAGAGCTTGAAAACGCTCCTGGAAGCAAAATGCTCCCTGAAAATGCTTCAACCATAGAGAAGATCAAGTTTGAGCTATGCAAGAGCTTTATTATCTATAAACAGGAAAATAATCTTAATCAAAAAGAGCTTGCTGACATACTAGAAATTGATCCCGCACTGATGAGTAAAATTCTTCATTATAATATTGAAGAGTTTACCATCGATCGGCTGGTTAAGTTTTTGGATGTTCTACATAAAGAAATTAGCATCAAAATAGCATAAGGCGACTCTCAAACTAGAGAGGGCCAAGATTTACAAAAAATGAGAGGGACCAAAAAGAAAAAAATCCCCAGTTTTTAGACCGGGGATTTTGAATCGAAAATGTTAACTTTAATATGAGTCGAGTGAATCAATGACTAGAGCTAAGTATTTTTCTTTTCAGGGATTTCAAGTGTAATCAAATCATTCGACTCTGTTTCTATGTGTCTTATAGTCTCAAGATCTAAGTTTAAAGCTTTAAGTTTTGTTAGCTGAATCGGCATGAGATTTCCAAAGTCCATCATGGATAGATCAATCGAACATCCACTACAAATCTTAAAAGGGAGATAACTTTTTGACTCAGAATTTTTCATATCCGTTTTACAATCGCATAAAGGGCAGTTACGGCCAAAAAGATCTGACTTTAAAGAAAAAGAAAGCTGTTGAAAAAAACCGCGAAAATTGCCGCGCTTCAAACGATCCTTGAGAATGTCCAAAGAAGAAAGCAAAGCTGGTTTAGGCATATACAGGTCAATAGTCCGAAGAAGGTTTAGAGAAGATCATTGAATAACAATATCTATAATGACCGTCAATAAAGTGATTATCAGTGTAATGTCTTTGAGGTGCCCTCCGCCTACCTAATTCTTCGCCTTTTGAGGCGCTTTTCCCAACTTGTTGATTTTTTTTATTCCTGGATCGAATAGCGAAGAAATAGGACCTTTGAGGACAGATCAAAATCATTAGTAACGTAAGCAAAAATTGGCGACATCTTTAAAGACATATTCCACTATTCCACCCTATAACCTCTCACTGTATCCGGCCCTGGATACACTTTGTATCTTTAGAACTTGCTAATACGATGATGCTTTTGTTAATCCATGGTTCATGAATCAGCAGACCAAGATCCAAAAGATCCTTCACTCACGCTACACAGAGTTGAAGTCAAAAAATTCGAGTTATTCAATCAGAAGCTTCGCCAAAAAAGTAGGCGTGACTCCGGGAACTTTAAGCCTAGTGATGCTTGGTAAAAGAAATGTCTCTGAGAAGATGGCAGCACAGATCTCAGACAATCTCCTTCTTGACCCACAAGAGCGTGCTCAGGTTCTAGGTAAGTTTCTGGAAAAAAAGACTACTAGGACGGATGAAGCTGATTATGTAAAAATCACAAGTGATCAATTCAGTGTTGTGGGGGAATGGCAACACTTTGCCATTCTGAATCTCATCAAAACTAAAAACTTTAAAAGTGACGTTTCATGGATTGCTGACCGACTTGGTTTATCGATCAAAAAAGTTACCGATGCTCTTGCCCGCATGGAGCGCCTGGGCCTCATTCTCTATGATGAGAAGGGTACCATCAAGCGCGCAAGCTCCAAGTACCGAACCCCCGACGATGTAGCGAGCCTATCCATGAGAAAATCCCATCATGAAACCTTAGACCTCGCCCATAACTGTCTAGATACGCTGACCGTAGATGAGCGGGACTTTACCTGGGTGACTTTCGCCTTTGATCCCAATCGTATGAAAGAGGCCAAGGCACTCATTCGTAAGTTTCAAGATGAATTCTTAGATATCGTACAAGACAAATCTGACATGACTGAAGTTTATAGAATGGCAATCCAACTCATCCCTTTAACGAAATTAACAAGGAATAATCAATGAAGAAGCTTCTTCCTCTCTTGCTTGTAGTCTTATCGACTATGGCCATGGCCAACGACAAAGGTGGCAATGGTGGTGTCTCAGTTGTATGTAGAGACACAAACGGCAAGATCACAAGTGCGGAGATCCTTGATATTTATGAAGGACGTGAAACACGGCGAAAAACGTATGTGGATAGTTCAATTGATGTTGATAGCACCATTAATCTGAATATGTACAAATTAGTTCACATCCCTTACTTCTTATCCGAACTTGAGAAAGAACTTTCCATTGTTAAAAAGAATATCGTGTTTGTGAGCGAAGGTAATAATGTCCTTCCAACGAATGATGCTTTTCCTGAAATTTCTAGAAGAGGTTGTCAATTTGAACAACTTGCCAATTATACTCCCGGCGGGAAGGTTCTAGTTTCTCAAGAAATCTATAATCAACTAGACACTCTTAATAAAGCTGCTCTTTTTATACATGAAGCTTTTTATTCATATCGTCGAACGCTTGGAGATAAAACCTCTAGAAAATCAAGAGTTTTTGTTTCTGAAATCATGGCCACAGTCAGTGAACCTGTCCTGCTTTCGGCGCTTTTCAAAGTAAGAGAGACTTGTGGAGTAGAAGGTAGTGTTGATGAAAGAATCAAAGACTGTAATCAAACTAAAACTTCTTGGGCCCTTATTACAAGGGTAGCTCAAGAAAAAGAAGTGTGGCTTGATACGCGTACAGGTCTGATTTGGGGATTTAAGATATCTGAAACTACTCACTACACTGATGCTGATAAAGTTTGTGGTAAGTATGTCCACGGTCTGAGTAATATAAACAGATTGACTTGGAGACTACCTTCACTCATTGAGTTTAAAGATGCTTATTACAATGGAAGTCATTTGGTCCTATCTGATAACAGCGGTACTTACTGGACAGCAAAAAATAAACAAGGTTATAGATCTTTATATATTATGAATAATAATGACTCATTTATCTTAGAGCCGTTCATGATGGAGATGAATCTTCCGCAATTCCACTATACCTCTGCTCGATGTGTAGCTGAATTCAATTAAGGAAATAAAATATGAAAGTTTTATTATTAATTCTAATATTCACTAGAGATCGATTCAATTCCTGAGAACTAAGACGAAAGATTTAGGATAAAAATGGCCCGCTCACAAAAGCGGGCCTTTCATTTTCTATGGAAACTTCAAACCTGTCATTTTCTGCGTGAATGGCACTAACTTAGATGACCCTTGAGATGTTTTTTTAAGACAAGCCAAACGCACTTCCCCAGCAACTAAGCAAACAGCTGAACCAATCAAGCTTGCAGTAATTGCCGTTTGAATAAAACCTAAAATCATTGAAACTAATTTCTGCATCTTAAACCTCACTTTAATGTTGAAGCCCAAGACATTGCATAGCGAGAATGAAAGAACCGACAACATTTTTTACTTCCAAAGGCCGGTAGCAATTGGTAGCAAATTGGAAGCACTCTCAAGAAATTTCCAGAAATTTTGAGAAATATTAAACTCTGATTACTTCGAACTTCTTTGTGTTTTTAAATAGTTGTTATCGTTCGTTAAAATAAAAAAGCCACCCTTACGGATGGCTTTTTTTGGTGCACGTTCGCGGAAAATTATCGAACCAGTATCACAGAAAGTATGGCTAAAAATGTTGATATTTCGTTTATCTGATGAACACCAGAACGAAAAGTTCAAACTAAAACAGACTGTTGATCTTTTCTCAGTAATTGATATGATTAAAAAACTGATGGGGGGTTAGTATACCCGGCGAGAGGTACTCCCCATCAGAAGCCTTCCCTTCATTCGAAGGGTGTTTTCTGCCTCCACTACCATAATGAACTTACAGATAGAATGATTCGAAAAATTTCGTTATCGATAATTTCTATTTTGAAAAAATATCCAACCTGAAATGCTATTTCGATTTAACCATTCCCATGAAAACTTTATCTGAATACTGATTGTTTCTAAAAAAAGCATCTTTCATAGACCCCTCCTCAACAAAGCCGGCACTCTTATATGCTTTTAATGCTCCTTCGTTCGCCGATGAAGCAGTAAGAAAGACTCTATGAAGCTGAAGTTTATCTAAGCCAATGTCGGCCATATCTCTAGTCGTTATTGAAGCTATTCCTTTACGCCAGTAACTTTTATCACCCAGAAAAACAAAGAATTCACCGTTTCGATCTACCTGATTAACTCCCGCAATCCCAGCATGACCTATGAGATTTCCAGACGGAGAACATACTCCAACTGAAAAGCACCTCTTATCCGTAAGCATTGCTAGATACCATTTTAATATTTCTTCTTGAGATGAGATTTCATGAAATTTTGTTAGTGAATATCTTATAACTTCTTCATCATTGACCCAACCGTAGAAACAATCAACGTCGGAGAATTTTAAAAACCTATAATAATGAGACGGATGGTTATATTCGTTCAGAAATTTCAATAAGCTGAAGTAGCTCGCAATATTTCTTTGAGTTTCAAGCGATATCTCTTCAACGGGTAGACTCTCGAGCTCAGATCTTTTATCAAAGAGAATCAACTCACCCGAAAATTTGTTAAAGCTTAAAGATGCATTGATAAATTCTCTCAACTCTTGACCATCAGAGGATTTCATTGATTTGAAGTCGAATTCAACTATCTTTCCCGACCTGCGATCATGAAATAGCCATTTATATATTTTTTCTGGTGGAGCATTCTTTTCTTGATCAAGTCTTTTAACTTCGATGACTTCACATTCATCATTTCTTAAAAAGTATAAATATTTGATGAGATTAATCATGGGTCTCCAGTTCGATTAGCATGCGAAGGGTTGTCATTTTGAATGAGTTCTCGAACTGGATAATATCTTGATTTAAATAAAAAAAGCCTCAGTAAAATGGGTTAAATTTTACTGAGGCTTTTTGTGGTGCACCTTTGCGGAAAATTATCGAACTGCGATTATTGAAGGTACCACCCAAATCTTATAATGATTTGCGCAATAAATCCAAGCCCAAGAAGACAACTGACTAAGATAATCACATTCCTTCTGTGTTTTTCTAAAATATGATTGTCCAAGTCGTCTAACTGCCCAATAGGATGTAAATGAAAGGTATTACTAGTCCCTTGGGGCATCATAATTAGATAAAGAGGCCAAGCGATTGGAACATTCGAAGAAGCGACTGGAGAATTGACCAATGAATAGCCTACCCCTACCACCTGATCCCAATTTCCAACTTCAGTAGATGCATAATTTGGCAGCATCCCTTTAATTGATTCTATGAGGACTCGAACAGACTCAGCATCTTGTGTAATCGGTACACCTGTTGTCTGAACATTAATATTTTGCAACTGCGTATACAAATTTCTCTTATCTCGAAGCTCCTTCACCGCATTTATTAGTATTTTTCTAGAAGGCAAAAATGAATCAAGTGAGAAATCAAACAGCCAAGCAATCGATCCTAGAAAAAGAGAAATTTCAGAAAACAATCCCATACAAAATCATATCTGACCTTGGACTCAAAAACCAGGAATTTTGACCTTTAAGTCTTCCGAACTGCTATGCTAGAAATGAAATAGAAGAATATAATATCAGGATCTTACCCTACGTGGGGAAAGTTGCGATCCTCTTACTTAAGGCTTAAACTCATAGTCATCTAATACCTGGGGATCTGACTTCCAAAGCTGATCAACAGCGCTAAGAAAAGTAGCATCTTGCTCCGGGAGAAATTTATGCTCACTCATGCTCATAAAATCAAATGACCGATGTGGTCCATGAAGAGATTCTGTAGCAATTCCTAAAACACGCTCCAGGCCAAATCGATACTCTGCAGTCATAGCTAAATTATGAAGGAAAGAACATCTCTGAGCTCTGTTCATTTCAGGATCGACAGCTGCTAAAAATATAATTCCTGTCTTTTCCGTCTCACCATCGATTATTAGTCGATATGCATACGGAAAACCTTTTCCTTTCAGATTTTCTTCTGCTCTCGTCATTATCAAACGTATTGCTTGACCAAATGATCTTCTAAAGACCCTACCATGATCGGAGAGCTCCTTAACTATTTGAAAGTAGCCTTCAACATTACCAGGATCATTATCAATCTCTAAGGTCAGTCCTGGTATATTGAATCCAATTGAATCGGAAACGCGATTTAACATGTAGTCGTATAGGTACGATTCAAAATTATCTTTATTCCTCTCTAAAATTTTGGTGCCAAATTTATTAATATAATGATCCCACATGTCGTCCTGAAGCATAATCTTCACTTTATCATCTAGGGCCTCAAGCAGCTCTTTGGGATTCATTTTATAATACGCTAATAGATTCAATTCTGAGGTCATCCCGATATTAGACTCCCCGAAAAACATAGCTCGTGCATTTAAATACATCTTCAGATCTTTAGGGGTATCGAGTTCAAGACTAATTTTATCGAACTCATCAATATCAAACAAATGTGATGGATATCCTTTAAACATCTTGAAGCCATTCACTAGTTCAAATTTCTTTTTTTTGCCTTGATCTAAGAGACCCGGATAAGCAACTATTCCTACAAGTACAACATTTCCAAACACCTTTTTTGAAACCTCAACCATAACTTCTTTATTGGTTTTCTGCTTAGGGATTCTATCGGATTCATATAAATGAACAAATGTTGAGAACTGGTTTTCTAACTTTTGAATAGTTCTTTCTGCCCTCCCTATTATAACCTCATCGTCCTTCGAGCTATCCAGAACTCTATGCTTAACCTGAAATACTAATAGGGTTTCATTACACACAACAAATAAGTCGGCTATCTCTTTTTCTACTCCAGAATTTTCTATGTACTTAGGACTTTTAATAACAATGTCTTGTAAACCTACTCTGTGACAGAGAGTTTCTACAATCGCTTCTATATCGTAGCCATCTTTAAAATCTAGTTTCTCAAGGATATTTCTTTTCCACTCCATTAGCTCTAACTCCAAAGAAGGATTTTTCTTCTTTGAATCTTTATTTGGCTTAGTTTTTTTATCGGCCCGTCTTTTTCGTTTTATTTCTTTATTCTTTCTTTTTTGAGACATAATTCTCTACTCCCAAGCTATCGTTCTCTCAATATTTTCAAACAGAACAAGGAAACAACGCCAGGCAATTCCAGCTGCGACCTTCTTGAACATATATTAATCTTTAGGTTCTGTCCTGTAGGCTTCAACAACTTTTAAGAGATGTTTCATCTGTGTATTTAGGACTTTTAACTGCAAGCGTATAAGCTCTGGAACTAAGTGCCGCTCAGTCACAGAACCGCCATCTTTTGCAGTATTGATTTCAAAGGTGTCATGAGTAAGACTCATACGAGTAATGAACCCATACTTGGGCTTCCCTTTTCCTTTCTCGCCTCTTTTAGTTGGATGCCCCACGCTTATATTGCGAATAGTTCTGATGTTACTTAAATTATAGTCCTTCAGAAAATCGTCCTTCTCATCGAAACATTCCGACAAATGCTTTACAGCATCCTGCTGCACAAACAAGGACTGTAAAAGTCCATATAGCCTTAGGTAATTTTCTCCTGATCCATTTCTTTTCGACCTTTCAGAGAAGTCGAGAAAAGCATCTATTGCTAAACTTGTGTCTCCTAAGACATCCAAACAGCTACACATCTGAAGCCACGGCCCCTCTGAGAAAACCTCAAAGAGATCGCATTCATCATTAATATAATCCCTGAAAGAATCTACACTATCCACGAATGATTCAAGTTCTTTCATATTCATCATGTTGCTTTTCTTATTTCTTCCCTTACACGGGCAAACAATACTCTGTCTGGTGTTGTCCTGTGCCAAATACTCTCGAGAGAATCTAAAGTCGCACTAATCGCAGCATACTTTGGTCGAACTCTTTCTAATTCACCTTTAAGTCCATCAGCAGCTGCCCCAACCAATATACCTGCAATAGAATTACTTGTAGCTGCGGCGCTCAGCACACCAACAGCTGGTCCAAATATTTTCCAGTGAGCAAGCCTGTCCTTTCTCTTTTCTATGCTTTCAATTTCTTTATTTATGCTACCAACGACCTCGCGCAGCTCATCGACGCTCACGTCATCCCTATGGGCCAAATTAAATACATGCTTTTTAAGCCTCGCTATATCCCCTTCTCCAAGAGATTTTGCGAGATCAATTACGGAGACATCTTTGCGTATAGATAATAAGCCGTCTAAAACCTCTATCATCCTCTTATTAGAATCATGTAGAAAAGAGCCCACACCTCGATTGTAAATATGAGCCAGGAGTGCACTATGACCTTGATCACTCCATCCACTCCCTTCTACAGGAAAATATGTAGATGAAAAAGTTGATGCAAGTCCTACTCCCACTCCTGCATATCCAAACTCAAGAGCTTGATCTTGACCAATCCAGCCCTTAAATAGTTCTGAGATAAATATTTCTGGACCATGAGTCTGCATTGCGAACATTCCACGATGATTCATAGTGTACTCTAATGTATGCCAGTTATTTTTGTGAAAACTAATAAGACTGTCTATAGGACTACGAAAAACGCCACTTGGCATATTTTCTCTGATTTCGAGAAGAGCTTTTAAAAAGCTGACTCTTTCCTCAAGTGTCCCTGAGGGAAAGATATAAGGAAATCTTTTTCGAGCATTATCAAAAACACATGTCGCAATTGTTCTTGGAGCAATGACAGAAGATGGATTTACCTCGATGATCTTTGCTAAGAGGCTTGAGGAGTATCTATGAACACTTAATGGTAATAAGACTCTTAATCTTCCCATCTGGATTAAACCTAAAAATTCATTCTCAGTGATTCCAAGTCCTGCAAAAGCATCATTTTCATGACCACTCAAAGGCATCAGAACATTTGTTTCAGAGAATAATGAAATATGATTTCTAATATCATCTGGCTTAAAAGTCGTAGCATTTATCAAGCTACTATCCTTTTTTCTTATTCCTTCTGCAATTCCACCAATTCTAGTTGAAGATATATCTTCGCCTGATAAAACTTTTCTTCCATCCTCAACCCAGAGTTGCTCATCCCTTTCAATGAATTGTTTCACAGAAGCAGGAAAATTTTCTAAGTAACGACTCCGAGAATTAACAAGTGTAATTGCATCCGTGGGAACAACACCCTTATTTTCCGGCAGAATCCCGACTTCAATTTCCCATTTCATAGGTAGTTGTAATTCATTTAAAACAGATTCCAATCTTTGCTTTTCTTCTTCAGTCAGTTCCCGATCTACAATAACCAGTCCTTTATATGGTGGAATATCTTTTAAGACAAATCGTGGAAAGCTTGTACCAACACGAATATTGACTTGACCATAGACTCCATTAATTGTTAGCGGTTCCCCGGCTAAAGAAGCCATTTCAAGTGCACTTCTGGCCGAATACTTTTCATCAATATCAGACACTTTATCAACCAAGCTTACTGGTGAGGTCATAGCCTTGTTTTCCTGAAACCATTCTATTAAAACTTTTCCATCATCAGATTTCACGGTTGAAAGTTCAGGGACTAGTATTTTGAATTTGTCACCGGATCGATACAAACCTTCAACCTTTACGTGAGGCTGAGTTAAACATAATCTCTCATAAGACCATCTGACAAAACGGTCAAAACCTGATGCCATAACTTCACCTTTAATAAGCTATAAATTTAACAGTTACGAATCATACTTCTTATTTATCTCACACGACGTACAAGCTACTATAAATTGTGGCTACAAAAATGAAACGTATGCTTCACCATGAATAAATACTACACGTGAACTAGTAGTCCACCAAATCTTTAACCTTAATCTCAAGAATTTTAGCAATTTTCAAAAGCGTAGAATATCTAGCATCCGTGTCGCCAACCTCAATACGATTAATGGTCCTACGACCGACTTCAGCTTCATAGGCCAATTCATCTTGGGAGTATCCTCTTTTGTGTCGCCACTTTGCGATGTTACTTCCAAGTTTCCTTAATTCCACCTTCTTTTCCATAAGAAAATGGTAGGCAATACCGCCATGCTTGACACCGCCACATATGGCGGTAAAATGGAATAATGAGTAAAAAAATACTGGTTGTGGAAGACCATGACGACATACGTGAAATTATTTTTAACCAATTGAGTCCTGCTTATGAGGTTAGTTGCGCTGAAAATGGGGCTGCGGCTCTGGAGATATTAAGAGAGAAGACATTTGACCTGATTGTGACAGACTTCAATATGCCCTTAATGGACGGATTAGAATTTTCAAAGAGAGTAAATGTAGAGTGGCCACAGTTACCGTTGATAATGATGACGGGAAGGCCTACTGAAAATCGACTTGAGGGAACCAATATATTATGCCTTTTGATTAAGCCGTTTTCATTCGATTCATTAATTAAGGAAGTGGAGAATATCCTTTCTCATAGCATGAGGCCGGTTCGACATATCGATCAGTGATCGCTTCGTCGAATAAGATTAAGGTAGGAGTAGATACAGTCCGAATAAAGAAAAATGGAAAATGAATTATCGAAAACATTAAAAAATCTTCTTGAGAGAAGAAAAATATCGGCTAGAAAACTTGCTAAGGAAACGGGCATGTCTATTTCTACAATTAGTGACGTTCTTAATGGAAGGCAACCTTCATTAAAAAATCTTGTGCTGATCAGTGAATACCTTGGTGTGAGTCTTGATTTCCTTGTGAATGGGCAAGAGTCCAGCCATAAAACCGAAGTAGAAGATTTAAATTTTGAAGACTTATTTGAAGGAATCGTAAAAATAAAGATTAGTAAGTTAAAGGATGAAAAATGAAAAAATTAAATGTTGTGCTAGTAATGACTTTTTTGATGTCGAGTTTTAATTCATATTCTCAGCCCAGCTTTATGAAAAAATATCCATTAGGAATGGCTGAGCAAGAATTAGCATCCGAGCTAGGTGGTCTCATGGTTGACAGGAGTTGCACGCCTGAAACCTTGAAGAGGGTTAAAGAATTATTTGGCGGGAATAAGCCTAAATGCATGATGAATAATATACAAGACTACGGTGCAAATACTATGAGAACTTTCTTTATCACTGATGGCATCGTAAAAAAAGGGGCTTATAACTTTGTAGATACAACTCCTGAACAGCAAAACTTCAAAAATGCATGGAGAAAAGCAGAGTCACTTGTTGATGGGGTAAAACCAACTTTCATAAAAGAAATCAAAGAAAAAAGAACGAATTATAATAGGTACTATCTTGCTGTGTGGGATTGGGGAAAAGGTTTTTTTACATCAAATATAATGTGCACAATGATTCAGATTGGAAATAAGTGGGAGTTCCCCAAGAATATTAGGAATTGTTATGCGTTTACGGCACAGTTCTCGGTTACGACTGATCAAAATAAACTTCCTGAAGATGTGAAAGTTAATCATATAGATTTTTAACTCAACGGGATCCTTGTGAAATATATATTAACCTCACTACTATCCTTATTACTAATGTCATGCTCACAAAATATATCCGAGGCAAGGCGACTTATTAAGAATTCGCTAAAGTCACCAGACTCGGCTTACTTTGAAAATGAGAAAATCCTTTTTGAAGATAAGGCTGATAACGGTACCTGGTATCTATACTCAGGGGATGTACATGCTAAGAACTCTTTTGGTGCAACTATCCGAGAGCATTATTGTGTCGCTTTTAAACTTGTTCCATCAACAAATCAGGTCGTATTTTATCCAAACGCAGTCAGTAAGTGTAGCTCTCCACCGACTAGTTTTGAAATTGAATCTATGAAAGCAATTAACTATTGGGGAAAATAAATATGGATGTTTTACAAATTAAGCAAGGGAGAGAATAATTGAAAAAAACAATAGTGACGTTATCATTGGTGACCATGTGTTTGTCTTGTGTAAACAAGAGTGACAATACAAATCAATCGGAAAGATATCTGAATGGCGTTGATCTGGAATCTTCTCAGAATGAAATTACTACTCGTTATAAAAGTGGATTTTCGAAATGTCGTCCTTCCGATAATAAAATTGCCTGCTTTTGGGAGGGCGGTGATGGCCCAATTCAAATGCTATCCTTTGTAAACGATAAGATCGTATCCGGAGTTATTAGTATGAGAGAATCGCCGTTGTCCGATGTTATCAGTAGTCTTAAAGGTCAGAAGCTTAAGTTCACGATTGAGCCAATCAAGCAGGGTGCTCCAGTTGATGAGGGCACACTAGAAGCAATTAAATACGGAACTACGAAAGTTCTTGATGGCCCAGATAAAGTCAGAGTCGGAGATTATTTAAGCTTCGGCTGTGAAGTCGTTGTACCTCATTATAATGGACATATTAAATATATGGGCCTTAAAAAAGATTTTCAAATTAGAGAATGTTCGGATGACACAATTAGCGCATTAAGTGCGAATAGCATTCTTTACTATGACAAGAATTACGTTGATTAAAAGTTACTCATTAATTTCAGGAGCCATTTTAATGATGAAAACGATGGCTCTTTATTCTTACTGACGATGAGGCTATCCTTATTAAGAATGTAAGCGATATAAACATCAATAACTTTTCCTTCTTTGTTGGTTAGCTTTACCTTATCTCCCTTTGTAATGCGTTTTCCGTCGAATATGGTAGAGCTGGCGAAGACGACTTCTTTTGCTGGAAAGTTATTAATAGAAGAGAGCTTTGTTTCTGGTCCGGCCAGCGCTAATTCATCTTCAGTAAATGCCTCTACGACAAATATTTTTTCTCCAACGTTTGGGAAATTTATTTGAACCTTTTCACCTAACTTAAAAAAGCTTTTTCTTTGACTCATAGATTTTTCCTTTATTTTAATATTTTCTGGTTCTCCATTTTTTCTAAAACTTCAAGGATGAGACCTTTTGTACCAGCTAGTCCTAAATGAGAATAAGTTTCCTGAGTCCGTGTACTACTGTGTCCGGCCAACATTGCTCTAATATCAACATCAACACCAAGCTCGGCCATTTTTGAAAAATAATAGTGCCTAAAAGTATGTGGGGTTAATTTTTTCTCTATGCCTGCTTGCTTTTTAAATTGAGTACACAGTTGTTCAACCCTTCTCGTGGAAAATGGTGTGCCAAGTCTTGTTTCAAAAAGATACCAATGATTTCTTCCGTGCAAAAAAAGTCGAATCTTTTCTACTAGCTTTGAAGTAATAGGAATGATTCGATCTTTTTTACCTTTCCCTGTCACAAGAATGGTCTGGTTGTTGAAATCAATACTACTAACTTTGATAGAACAAACTTCTGCCACTCGGAGGCCGCAATTGTGAATAACTGAAAAAAGTAGATGGATCTGAGGATCATTAATTTCAGCGAAGAATCGTTCTAGTTCTTGTGAGGTTGGAAGATCATAAAGTTTCTTTGAAGCTCTTGGTACGGTCAATTTTGCACGTTTAATGACCTGTCGGTGAATATACCTCAAAGAGCCATAATCAAGTTTGTGCTTATTAGTGGCCAACACCATCATCCGAATTAAACGTTGAAGAATATATTTCGTATCTGCATTTGAAACTACGAAATCATCCGGAGATCCCAATTCGTTTTGTTCGATATTGGGCATATAAACCCTCTCTTGCTTCGCAGTTTTGTGTATTTTGCGAAATTCAGTTTTAACAAAATGTTAAAACTGAAATATTCACAGAATTTGTTGTTGAATCCTACTGGCCTAGATGCAGGCCCAAATAACCAATTTCTTTTTGAAACTAACAACTATAATTATACTAAACAAAATTTATTCTGTCAATATGGTAAAACTTGAATATAATTAACAATATCAATAAGTTAACAAGTGATAAAACCATAAAAACAACGCGCAAAGTCAAAACGTCAAGTACCAAAATAACAACCTTAACTAAGGCTATAAAAACTCACTGGTCGAAGTCTGTGGAGTCATTAATATTGGTTGGGAAATGCCTTCATGAATTAAGAAAGCTGCTAGAAAGGAAGGCCTACCTAGATCACTTAAAAGTACATTTTGCAATGAGTGAGATGCAGGCCCATCGTATTGAGAAGCTTTACCTATACTTCAACACAAAGGCCTCAGTTCATGTGTTGAGTTCAAAACCATCAGTTTTATATCTTTTAACCTCACATGTTGACCCAAAGAAAATTGACTCATTAGCGAGAGGTGGAAAAGTACAGGTTGGATCAACATCTAAAAGACTAGAGCAACTTTCAATTAAAGATATACCACTTATTGGTAAACCATCACCTGAAATAAAAGCATTTGATGTGGATGAAGATGAGCTTGATTTAAAAAAATCGCAAACCGCACATCGCAAACTGGTCACGTTAATTGAGGAGCTGAGTGACTGGACGATTAACTTAAAAAGATTAAAGCATCAGGGGACTGAAATTCAAAACAGTCATCTTGTTAAAAAATATGCAATGGAGACAATTGGATGCCTCGAAGAACTGGTTCAAATTCTTTAAAGAAGAGAACACTTTATATATCAAGAGAGAATTGCGAGAGAATTTTAATGTGGTCGATGTCTGAGAAGGAAATAATGTTCATGTGTCTCGGGAGTGGAAACTCGGTCAAAAAAGTGCTCCGACTATGCAATATATCGACAAGACCTGGTAATTACTGCTACGCCTCAAAGAGACACTACAAATTGCTTATAAAAACGCATAAAAAACCTGCTGAAAATGTCTTGGCATGGGGACACTCACATCCTGGTAAGTACCATCACAAGCATCCTTCGCAGACAGATATTGATTATGCAAAGAGCGGGGAAATTTGTCTTATTGCTTTTCCCCACTCAAACGTTGTTCGTGGCTGGATCATGAAAACTACAGTCGCCAAAACCAAGCAGAATGAAGTTAATATTGTAATTTCTAAATAGCTATTCTATTCATCATTCGTTTCCTTTGCGAAACCATTTCCTAGAGGGAGCCCACTTTGCATACCATTCTTTAAATCTTTTCGATAAACAGTAAGCTAACGTTGCCTTCCCATGATTTAATGTCACGGGAAATAAATATCTGCCAAAATCTCTACTGAAATTCCTATTTTTATTAACTCTCATTCTTGCATGATGAAATCCGACCTCAATGATTTGGTACTGAAAATCTTCCATCTTCTGAATTAATTCTTTATTCCCCTTAGAAACTTTTGAAGGATCATAGAAAGCGATTCTTTTAGTGAACCTCCTTTCATTAAGTTTGTATAAATCAAATACGGTATATATGTCAAAAGTCGCCAGGCATTTTCGGTTAAGCTGAAACTCATATTTAATTTCTTCCTCATCTTTAATATGAACTCTTTTACCTTTAGGAAGAGAGGCATTTTTAGCTCTTCTGTCATAACAGGAAATATTCAACGTACGACTAGAAGTTCTTTTTCCAGTAATTCTCCCACGATAATGCTCATTCACCTTGCTTAAGAACTCAGCTGATTTTATTTTCCATTTATAGTGAGCAGTGAGGTCTACTAGTGTTGGACTAAAAACTTCGCCTGACAACAAATAGGCAATATCAATACGTCCAATTAAATGATTCTCTTCTGTAAGCTTTCCTGTGATTTTTATTAAAAACAAGAAGTAACTTTTACCATCTGAAAAGCTATTGGGATTAAGCTGCACTTGGTATTTAAAATTGCTTAAAAAAACACACTCGGCCATCACAGAGAAGTTGATAAATTCACCTGTTAGTTTATCAATGTAAGAATATCTGTGCCCACTCTTAAAATAATTGCTTCTAATTTCATTTTCAACACAACACTCTCTATCAAGGAAGCATTGATTAATCGTGATTACATTTATTGAGAAGTAATCAAATTGAACTTTCGCATTTAATCTTTTAAGTTTATTTAGTTTATTTAGTTCAGGTAAAAGACGCATTACTACTGGTGATACAACTGTTTGATAACAATCCCTTCTCCGATTCATCATTTTGACCATCCTTTCTCTCTTTCAAAGTTTGATTTAATTTCATAAATTTCATTAAACTTTTTTACAAATATCGCCCACTGATCTTTGCCTGGATTCTTCTTACATAAGTAATTAAGCTCTAACTCACAAGAAGTAAGATATTGCACGATTTCCTTAACCGACTCTTCAGTTACGTTCGAATCTTCAAGCTTTGACTCTTTTGATTTTACAGTTTTTCTTTTCGAATTCGACTGCGCGGCAGTCTCTTTTTTATTACTTTTTTCATTTTGATTTTTTTCAATGTCATCTTCTTCTGATTCATTTTCGTCATCCTCTGTGTCATCCGAAAGATCATCTGATTCATCTTTTTTAGAATCTTTTTGAGAAATTTTACCCCTGCCTTTCTTTACCAAGTCTTTCCAGTTATCTTTTGGATCAGCTCCTTCAGATACCGCCCTTGCAGCAGCCACCATTTCATCAACCATTTTAGGATCAAGTCCAATTTCCGATGCTATAAACTGCCTAGGGCTGACCTTCTTCCCATCTATTTCTAAATCGCATGAGAATTCTTCTTCATATAAAGTTAGGGCCTTCGCACCAAACTCTAGCTTGAATTTTTTCTCCTCACTTCTTGTTTTAATGATCTTGCCGTGTGCTTCAGTTAAATCATTCAATAATTTACGGATCATTTTTTCCGATTTTGTGCTACAACCCTTATCGTTTTTACTCTTGGCCATACATACCTCCTATTGGCTTTTGAAATTTATAGATGGAGGGTTTTGGCCGAGCTATTTAATTATGGTCCAAAAAGGAGGACTAAATGGATAACCAACAAGATGAAAAAATCAAGAGGCTAAAAGATCTTGGGACCAATTACCTTTTGATGGTACCTGGACTCAACAGACACCAAACTGATCCTGAACTATTTGAGAGCCTTCGGTATTATGATTCATCCAAAAAGGACAACATTTCCCTTGCCTCTCTTAAATCTCATTTTTCAAACCTTAGATGGGGGCGTAATAAAGGTCGAATCCTTACAGAGCTACATGAAAAAGTGCTTAAATTGGTTCCGTCTGCCCAGTACCCTTCTTTGGAAGAAATCAGAAAGGAACATGAGGAGCTTTATGCATCAACATATCTCAAACTGGTGGCAGCTATAAGTAAAGAACTTACTAAAGAAATACAGAGGCAATTTTCACTTGAAGTGCTAGACTCAAAGTTCTCATTCGAAAACTATGTAAAACTCACTCAGGATGAGCACCTGATATATCCTCTAGTTGCATTTCTCTTCCACCTTTCGATCTTATGTGAGATCGAGAAAGAAAATAAAAGTCTCCATGAAGAAAATTTAGCACTCTTGAATGAAATAAAAAATTTCGTCACATCCAAAAGTGACAGCATCGGAAACTACTTGAAAAATGGACATGTAAATGACTCTTACTATCTTCTCTCGAAGGAAGAAGCCACATCTTTGGCAAGAGCATTTCATGCAGATAAAAGAATCAAAACTCCTTATTACGAAATAGTTGGTGACGACGAAGGTTACTTTTTTCATTGGTCTTGCTCAGCACTGAAACCTGATATCCATATTAAAGTTATGCAGACTTTTGATTCCTACAGAGCGTTTCACTTTATATAGTTTTAAACCATAATTTCCTAACCTGGCCAAAACCTCTTCCTTATCCTCGTAGGCCATGGAAGAAGCTCATATTCACATTCAATCTATAGCAAACGTGCCAGAAGACATCGATCTTCTTATAGAGGTATTTTCAACTTTATTGAAATGGGACAATGATTGTAATAGTGTCAATTCAGTTGAAGGAGAAATTAAAAATGGTCAACAAAGTAGTTAGCCTAAATAGAATTTCTGATGTTAAGCAAGAAAATGGTTATTCTCTTGATGCACAAAAAAAACATGCTATTGAGTATTGCGCGCTTAAAGGCTATGAGATTATAGAGACGTTCAACATTATTGAGTCAGCGAAAGAAAGTAGTGATCGTAAAAAATTTCAAATTTTTTATAACTACATCAAAAAATATATTCTGAAACATAAAACTCCATTAATTCTTGTCATCGAGAAACGTGATCGCCTTACTAGAAACTATACAGACAAAGAATCCCTAGAAAAATTTATCAGACAAGGCTATCTTTCCATTCATTTCTATAAAGAAAATATTATTCTTCATCAATTTTCACCACCTTCAGATTTTCTTATTGATAACGTCATGACTGCTGTAAATAAGCATTACATTGCCAATCTCGCTCTTGAAACGCAAAAAGGGATGACGCAAAAAGCGGAAAGTGGCGTACTCCCTGGCCGTGTCCCCTTAGGATATCTAAATATTCGTGATGGTGAAAAAGACAAGAATGGCAGAAGAAGATCAAGAATAGATATAGACCAAACAACACACCAAGCAGTCATAAGAATGTTTGAATTAAGAGGTCTTCATCACTTTACTTATGAAGATATTAAGAATGCTATAATTGAGGAAAGGCTCCTTGAGCCAAACCGTTTAAAGAGCTTATCGATAAGTGGCATTGAGGGAATTCTAAAAAATTCATTTTATGATGGTGAGTTCAACTTTCAAGGAAGAAAATATCAAGGAACTCATAAACTCTTTGTGCCTCAGCATGTAATAAAAGCAGTTCGCGATTTTGATAGCTCTGGACACAAAAAAATTAAGCCTCGCATCTTTAGCAACCTTTTAACATGTTCTGTCCCTGGTTGTGGTTGTAGTATAGTTTACGACCAGAAAACGAAAAAATTGGCCAAGTCCGGTGCGCTCGCGACGTATCACTACTATCGCTGCACTGACAGTAAGAAAGTTCACAAACGTCTTGCCCTCAAACAAAAAAACCTTACTGAAAAAATCATTTGGCAGGGATTTTCAAAAATCGTGAATGAAATTTGGCTACCTGACGACCTAGCTGAACTCATTGCCAAGAAAATTGAGGAAAGTCACAAGAAGCATCAACACACTCATAAAGATCGGCTTGCAAGACTTAACCAAGAATTTGAGTCATTACAAATTGAAGAGGAAAAATTAGTTGATTTTTATCTCGCAGGAAAAATTGATCAAACAGTTTATGAGAACAAGCTCAATAGAATTAGAAGTAGCAAACGAGATGTAGAGCGATCCATCCATTCTCTGGAAAGTGGTGTAGATAAAAAATTTGCAATATCTGCGCAGAGAATCATCGAACTGGCCAACAAAGCGGAATCATTATGGAAGTCACGACCTGAAGAAGAAAAGCTAAATTTCATAAAAACGGTATCATCGAACCAAAGAGCAAATGGTTTAACTGTTGAATATGATTTGAAGAGACCCTTCGAATTACTAGCAGAAGTCAAAAAAAAAGCCCCACAATTAAGTGAGGCTTTTTCATGGTGCCCGCTCGCGGAATCGAACCACGGACACAAGGATTTTCAGTCCTTTGCTCTACCGACTGAGCTAAGCGGGCATATCGAAAAACAGAATCTTGTACTTCTAAAAAAGTGAACTCTAAGTTAATGTTTCAAAGGAAATTCGTCAATCTTAATTCACGAAGATTTGCATTAATACTACGAGTCAAGGACAGATATGTCGGTAAAAGTTGTTCCCATCGAGCTTTCTCTTCATTGTTTTCAGGTTAATGCTCTAGCATTTTTACCCTCTAAGACTAGGGTGGCCATCAAATCTGAATGGGCCATTTTCACTCACGGATATACTTCTCATAAGGGTGATTGCTTAAATTGGGCCACAAGGATTGTTGAGGCCGGAGTCCCATGTGTCATTTTTGATCAACCAGGTCATTATCTGGGCAGTTTTAACGAAATACATTCTTTTGATGATTTTAAACACCACGCTCATGAACTTTTTGGTGAAGCCTTCATTGCTTTGGGCCTACTCCTAGAGAAACATCTTGGTCATGGCCAGTATCCATCATGCACGGGAGTCATCTTAGGAGGTCATTCGTTAGGCGCCTACACTTCTCTTCGTGCCATGAAACTTCCAGTTTTTTCGGAGCTCAAACGTTTGAATCTAGGCGTGGGTATTGGTATTGGACAGCGTCAGTCGGCCCATATTTTTGAGACTGCTTTTTATGAAAAAACTCTCTCTATTAGAAGACAACTCGTTTCTCACCACATAGATGCAAAGGCCGTGTTTTCTTGGCTTAAAGAAGAAAAAACTCATCTTAGTATTTCTGGGGAACGTATTCATCTTATCACTGGTGAAGATGACGTCGTTGTGGGCCCTGGAGGGCTTGAGGCCTTCCTAGAGGTCTTAATTCAGAATGTGAATGATGTGACTTGGGAGCGACCTAAACGACTTCCTCACCATGAACCAGGCGGAGCTAGTCCTCACCTTTATGCTTTTTTAAAAAAACATTTTGAGTGGCCTTAAGATTTTTTAACCACCCCTCTTTTCCGGGACGATCAAAAGCAGTTCCATATAACTTTTTACGAAGACCTCGGTTAGAACTCTTTTCAATGATGGAGATCAGTGTCGATTTAGGAAGATCGTAAAACCATTCACTTAAAAACTTAAAATTATCTTTTAATGAAAGTTTGGGCGAAACAGATCTAAGAGATTTTTTGTTCCAGGGGCAAACGTCCTGACAAATATCACAACCAAATATTTCTCCACGAGACTTATCAAAACCTTTAGGAGCAGGAACTTCCTTGAACATCTCAATTGTAAAAGTTGAAATGCACTGATTCGTTTTAATGGTTCTTGTTGTGATGTCTATTGCATCTGTGGGACAGGCCTCAGCGCATGCCGTGCACTGGCCACAATGATCAATATCGACTTTCTTTGTGCCCACAGGAAGTTTTTGATTAAGTAGTAAACTTCCGATCATGAAATAGCTGCCATACTTTTGATGAATGATCATGGAGTTTTTTCCAAACCAACCTAAACCCGCTTTCTGGGCAAGGTCTCTTTCAAGTACAGGTTGAATATCCAAACTAATAAAAGTTTCTAGGTTTTCAAATTTTTCTTTTAGTATTTCATAAATGACTGAGAGTCGTTTTTTGAGGGCCGTATGATAATCCTCGCCATCAAAACCTAAAGAATAGGCGGCCAATTGATGATGATCGTTTTCGAGCATCCATTTTTTACTTCTTCGATAGTCAAAAATAAAAACCAGGGCAGATTGAAAATCGGGATAGACCTCTCGAAGATCTTTTCTTAATTCTTTGCGATGATCATTTAAATAACTCAAGGTTCCGTGCTGGTTTTCAGCAGTCCACTTAAGATATTTATCAAATGAAGTTGGAATAGGATCTTCGGTATAACCCCAGTCCAAAATATCAAGAGATGATAAAAGATCTGGGGTAAAAATCATGGATTAAAAGGAATGATTTCTATGGCGCCTGTAGGGCAGGCCTCAACACATTCCATATCAAGAGTACACTGAGAAACTTTGGAAGCGTCTATGCGTGTTTCGTGATTAGATTCAATATCGGTTGACCAGATTCCGAAAGGACAGACAGTGATACAAGCGTGGCATGAAGCACAAATGCTTGTATCAAGAAGTAGCTTTCCCTTGTCGAAAGACACCTCCTGGATAGAGTCCTGGTTTGTACTCTCAATGGCCTGGGGAACATCTTTAATAATCTCAACGCGAATAGAATTGGTTGTTCCTTGTTTAAAAAACTTACCATCCCCTACAGTAATCACAATCTTTTCTCCGTTGTGGAGCATATTATCATTTTTAAGCTTTTTCACCATCAACTCTTCAAGCTTAGTGAGATCAGCATTTTCATGAATGTTAAAATAATAAGAAGAAATCCCCCAATACAAACTCATCTTACGGATAACGTTAATCGAATTAGTGACTCCCAAAACGGGCACCTTAGGACGGAACCTTGTCATTTTAAGACATGAGTTACCACCCTCTGTGATTGAGATAATCCATCGAGCATTATTTTTTTCAGCAATAATCGATGCACCAACTTGAACCGAGGCGGTCACACTTGAGATATTCATATTACGCAGAAGTGGTCGTTCTCTTGGAGCTTTTTCTGCCTCTTCAATAATCTGACTCATGATCAAGATGGCATCCAATGGATATTTTCCAGAAGCCGTCTCACCTGAAAGCATCACAACATCGGTTCCGTCCCAAATAGCATTGGCCACATCAGAAGCTTCGGCCCGAGTAGGACGAGAATTGGTTATCATGCTCTCAAGCATTTGGGTGGCGGTAATGATCGGACGTCCAATTTCATTACAAAGTTTAATCATACTTTTCTGCACACCGGGGACCAGATGATTCCCTACTTCTACACCCATATCTCCACGGGCGATCATGATAACATCTGAGACCCTAATGATACTTTCGATATTATCAAGGGCTTCAGGTTTTTCAATTTTAGAAACGATTGGAATCTGCATTTTCATTTCATGAAGTAAGGTCTTCACTTCCAACACATCTTCGGCCGTTCTAACAAAACTTAAAGCGACATAATCAATGCCTTGTTTTAAACCGAACATCAGATCTTCTCTATCTTTATCCGTAAAACTGGGTGCTGATACTTTTACATAAGGAAGATTAATCCCTTTATTTGATTTAAGTATTCCGCCAACCTTCATTTTAATTTTTAGAACTTCACGATCTTTTTCAATGGCCTCGGCTTCAAGGAGCCCATCATCAAAGAGTATACGGGCACCGACGTGAGCATCTTGAACAAGATTTTTATAAATAGTTGGGATAAAACGTGACGTATATTCTGGATACTGCTCTTTCACATGCGATGGTCCGATAACCCAAACCTCATCATCTTTAAGTTCTAAAGGTTCAGGAAGTTTATCTACACGAATTTTAGGACCTTGTAGATCTAACAGGATAGCGATTTCTTTGCCTAAGTTTTTTGAGGCCTGGCGAATGTTCTTGATGGATTGTTCATGAGCTTCATAGGTGCCATGGGACATGTTAACTCTAGCAGCATTCATACCTGCGAGAATCATCTTCTCCAGCATAGGAACGGTGTTAGAGCTAGGTCCGATGGTCGCTATAATCTTGGCGCGACGGATAGACATTTCATTCTTCTATTTTAAAGGTTACTTTTTTAACTAATCTGTTTGAAATTCTGCAGCTCACGCATCTGATTTTCATGACCTTTTTTGAGCTCAGCAATTTGATTTTCATACTGGCCAATCAGTTGAATCTTCTCTGCTTCAAAAGTGGTTTTAATTCGGGCCACATCCTGCATTTGCTGCATCTCTTTCTGGCCAACTTCTCTATTTTTAGATGCATTGACCTCTTTTAATTTATTCTCATAATCACTAGTAAGCAACTTTAATTTAGAATCATTTTCAACCTGAAGCTTATCTATTTTTTTCTGAAAGCTCACATTCAAACGGTTCAATTGAGATTTATGATCATGACTTCTTTGGTCATTAAGTATTTGTTGGCTTTGTGTATCAGCAGACTTCATTTCATCAAATTGAAGTTTCTGATTTTCAAGTTTTTTAGCTGACTCATCAGTCAAACTTTCAATCTTTTTATCCATGGTCAACTTAAGATACTCATTTTCTCTTTGATAAAGGCCAAGCCTTTTTTCATAAGTTTCAACCGTCATATCCATAAACCTAGCGAACTCGCGCTTCATTTCATAAACTTCTTGATTACGAGTTTCATTTAATTTTTTTGTAAATAGATCTTTATCTTGTTTAGCAATTTTTGACACATCAGTTATCGCAAGAGCATTTTTTTCTTCGAGAGTCGTCATTGTTTTATTGAAGTTCTCTTTAACTTCTTTTAAACGAGTATTCGCTGTGTTTTTTTCAAAGGCCACTTCTCTCTCAAAATTTTCTCGATCTAACCTGTTTTGATAATCTCTATTATTGATTTGTTGTTCTGATTTAACTTTTTCTTTGGCAAGGGCCATAACCTTGGCGCCGCGTTCATCATTGATCTTTTGCTCCATGCGAGTAGAAGCATCTAGTCGTTCATTTTTAAATGTCTCATTAAAATTTTCTTGATCTTTTTCTGTTTTTATTCCAGAAAGTCTTTGATTCTGAACAAGTTCATTTTGCAGATGGCGAACTCTGTTATTTTTCATGCTTTCAGCGTTAAGAACTTCTTGTTTTTCTAAAACTTCATTAAGAGTTCCAGAACCATCATTTTTAATAACTCTGTCTTTAAGTCTCATTTGTTTATTGAAGTCTTGATTTAAATTACTTACTAGCTTTTGAGTCTCTCTATTGATCTTAACATTTTCATTTTTTTGTTTCTGAGCGGCACTATCCATCTTCCCACTAAAGTCTCTTGTTAAAATATCATTTTGATTTTTATTCTGATGATTGACATTCTGAAGGGTATCGCTCGCATTGACCTTTTGATGCTCAAGGGCAAGATCAGTACTTCGTTTTGTGGTGTCTAAATGATGATTCATTTGTTGCTTAAGATCCGCACGCTTTTTAAAATCGAGATCTTGCAAAGTCTTAATCTCATATTCTTGACTACGTTTTGCGGCCAATTTTTCTCTTATATAGTCATCTTTATTTTCACCTATGGCGCTACTTGAACGAGATTGATAGTCTTTAAGTTTGTCGTCGGTATTGAGGATGATATTTTTAACGTTATTGTCATAGCGATTTTTCTGAGCTTTCGTGAGATTGGTATGAAGCTCTTTTTCACTTTCTCCGGCACGTTTATAGCTTGACTGGATCTCGTTTAAACGTTGGTCAAAGTCTTTACTTTTATTAACGGAATCTTTGTTAAACTCTACTTTTTCTTTGACCAGTTGTTCATTAAATTTCTTAGATTGGAAATCAAAGTCGTTTTTTGTTTTCTCTTTTATTTTGCCTGTGTTCTTCTGAAACGTGCTTTCAATGTCAGCCTTGTCTTCGACGAATTTATCTTTTTGTTTCTCTAAGGTTTTTTTTGTTATTTCATCATTCTCAGACACGCGTCTTTCCGTAGATTCATTGTTCTTTTTAACAATCTCTTTGAAGTAATCGCGTTCTCTTCTTAAATTTTTAGCGTAATCCACACCGTTCATGGGTACCCTTCTTGTGCCACTTCCTGTGACATCTTAAAGAGTATAGCACTCCAGCAAAAACAAAAAAGCCTTGGGTAAATCTTGCTGATTGGCCCAAGGCTTTTTTTCTATGTAAAAAAGTCAGTTATTAACGAGCAAGTTCCTCATCAATAATTTCTGAAAAGACTTCAATAGGTTGTGCGCCATTAACGAGCTGACCATTAACGAAGAAAGTAGGAGTCGATTTAACTTTGGCCCTCTTCCCTTCTTCCATATCGGCCTTAACGTTTGTAAGGTATTTATTTTCGGTTACACATTTCGTAAAAAGATCCATTTTAAGACCTACTGACTTACCAAGCTTTTTAAGACCTTCTACGTCTAAAGAATCCTGGTGAGCAAACATCTCATCATGAAGTTTCCAGAAGCCCTCTGGACTTTGTTCATTTGCACAAAGACCAGCGTTAGCGGCAGTTTCTGCATGATTATGGAAAGGAAGTGGGAAGTTTTTAAATGCTACACGTACTTTGTCCCCATACTTCTTTTTAATCTCTTTAGTGATTTCTGCACCCTTAGCACAATAAGGACACTGAAAATCAGAATATTCAATGATGGTGACTTTAGCGTTTTTATCTCCGAATGCTGGAGCACTGCCCACTTCTACTGGAAACGTTGGACGACGAGGTTTAGCGACGTAAACTTCAACAGGGGTCTTTTTAGTTTGTTCGGCAAGCCACTTATCAACAAATTCTTTTTTCTTCTCAATTTCCAGATAACTTTTAATTTTTTCTTTAACCTGAGGATTGATGTGTTCTTGAGGTATATTTTGAGTTTTGATAAAAGAATCAATATCCTTATCCGTAATTTTTACATCTTTAGAAATGTATTTGCTAAGAAAATCATCGTTTGAAAGGCCTTGTTTACGAGGATCTTTATCCATCATCTTCTGAAGAATAATACTTCTGATTTTATTGAATTTTATTTCAAAAACCTTTGATTCTGCTTCAAAAAGTTCTGATTCAATTCCATCCACGACTTCAGCATTGGTAACTTCAAGATCACCCGTCTTAGCTGCCAACCCTTCTTTTGTTGCAGGTTTAAACAGATAACTAGGCCTGCTTGTTCCATCAGAACAGGCCGACATAGACAACATCAACATAAGCGCAATTAAGCTCAATAAAGCTTTCATGGTACAAGTCTCCCGGTTAATTAAGCATGTAGATCATCTTAGCGTAACAATTTTAGAATAAAAACAAACAGAATCAATCAACTATTAAGATGTTTTATGAAGTCTTGAAACTTTGCATGGCCCCTCAATTCTTGAGGATTTCCTTTGGCAATAATATGTCCATGATCAAGAAGTATAAGTTGATCTGAATTAAGAATAGTCTCAATTCTATGAGTCACGATAATCGTCATTGAACGAGATTGAAAAAAACGAACCAAGTCTCTTAGGGCCGATTCAAGCTCAGAATCTAATCCGCTAGAAATTTCATCCATCAGGATAATGGGTTTTTTAAGAAAAAGAGCACGAAGGCCAGAAACCAGCTGCTTCTGGCCCATAGAAAGAGACTTCGGCTTAACTTTATGCTCAGGTCTAACTTCCCAGCGATTTAAATAAGGAATCGATTTAGTGGCGGTGGACCAGAATTCTTCAAAGCCCTTATCGACACCTAAAGTAATATTGGATTTTAAAGTTTCAGTGAAAACATGAGAATCTTGTGAAATCAAACTCACATATGATGAAAATTTTCGAAGGGAAATATCCAAGTCTGTTGTTACCATCTGATCATCGAGTTCAATATTTCCTAAAAAAGTATGGTACTGACCTGACAATAATTTAAGTAAAGTCGATTTACCACAACCAGACTCCCCTAAAATTCCTAAAACTTCACCTCTCTTAAGTTCGAAGTGAATATTTTCTAGTTTAAATCCTTGTTCATATTGAAAATAATCAAGATTAAAATTTAATTTCTCAACTTCCAATCCAGAAAATTCTGATCGCTCAAAATGTTCTTGTTCAAAACTTAGATTAAACTGCTGAAGCCGTTCGACTCCAGTACGAGCACGTTGAATGACTGATATTTTTGAGGCGATGTCTTTAATGGGAGTGATTGATTTCTGAATAAGGTCAATGAGGGCCGCGAGGATTGCTACTTCAATTATTTGTGAATACGGAACCACGAGCATAACGAGAGCAACTAATATTGGATAGAGAGATTCCGCGGCCGAGTAATAACCCGCGTCCCAAATGTTGGCATGAAGTTGTTTTTTTAGAAAGTCTTCAAAAATAACTTCTCCTCTTTTTGAAGCATAATTATCATTAGGAGAATAAAAAAGTTCTTTTAGGCCTGAAGAAAGATCGGTCACCACTCGTGCCATTTGTCCTGTAACTCTCCTTACTTCCATAAAGATTCTCGCCATGGCATGGCTACCTTTTACCAAAAACCAACAGGCCAGAACTTCTGCCACAAAAAGGCTTAAACCTGTTGAAGAGTTAAGCCGTAAAAAACTAATCAAGCACGATACAATAAAAATAATATCGATAAAAATACCAAAGCTGCCTGAAGTAACAACTTCTTTGACTGCATCAGTATCATTCATCAAACGGGCCAAAACTTCTCCTAGAGGATATTCGTCATGTTTTTTTCCGGTTATCTTTTTAAAAGGGGCCTTTAGCCATAAAGCAAAACTTCTACGTCTCACGTCCACTAAAAGAATCTGGATATAACGATTCGTACTCATCTGAAAGAAAAAGCGGTTACAATATTCGCCTACATATAAAAAAATCAAAAGTTTAAACTGATGATCAAAGTTCTTTTGATTGGTCAAAGATTGATAAAAGTCTGAAATTAATTGTGGAGTCAAGTATCCCGTAATGGCCGAAACCACTAACGTCATAAAAATAAAGATGATGAGGGGTAACTCTGAACTAAGCCAGAGGTATGTCCACCATCTGTTCTTTAAAGAACTGACTGACATGATGATCCTTTAGTACACTTTCTACAGTGCCTTCTATTTTAATTCCAACGGTCTTATCAATATAAATAATTTCATCTGAAAGTTTGACCGTCGTTAAACGATGGCTTGAAATGATAAATGTAATATCCTTCCAATCAGGGTCATTTTTTAAAGCTCTCATGATTTTCTTTTCTAAAATGATATCCACTGAAGAAAAAGGATCATCCCAAATAAGAATTCTGGCACCCGACATAAGTGAGCGCACCAATGCGACTCGTTTCATCTGGCCACCGGAGAGGCGCTTACCGTTCTCCCCGACCTCCATGGCAAGCACTTCATCAGGATTAGCACCAAGGCCATCAAGCTGGAACATTTTCAAAAGATGAATGGCCTTGTGACGAGTCACTTCATCAATCTGGAGACCTAAAAAGATATTTTCAGCGATCGTATCATTAAAAAGATAAGGCTCTTGTTGAACCATCGAAATTTTAATTCCCTTTAATATAAGGGCCGTTGCAAGATTTGAAAGGAGATAACTTTTCCCACATCCCGTTTCACCAATGAGGGCCGTCCATTTCTTTTTATGTATTTTAAAATCAATGCTCGTTTGCCAAAACGGGAAAGTTACATTTAAAACATCTTTATCATCCACCAATTCTATGTTTTTCAGGGCCACTTCTGTTTCTGAAGGAATAATAATGATCCCATGAAGCTCTTTGACACGTCTCCAGGCCGCAAATCCTTGGGAAACCACCACCGCGACCCATGAGAGAAACATGACTGGTTCTAAAAAAAGATAAAGGAACCCAGCAAAAAAAACCAGATCCGGAACTGTTCCATTATTTTGACGAACTAAGATTGCTGCCCACAATAGAGAAAGCCCTAGTCCAAACTTTACGTAAGGACCAGTAAAGGCATAACCAATGGTTGATTTAAAAAAGAGGGCCAATTCTTCAGAGGAAACTTTCACGAACCCATGGATAAATGAATCCTCACGATGAAAATTTTTAATAGTCTGCTTCGCCTCGTAAGACTCAATGATGAATTGTTGTACATCACCTTTTTTATCCATCATCTTTTTATAAATTTTCTCGTTGATGATACTCACACCAGAAAATAAAAGCACACTCAGGAAAAGGGGCAAAAATGCAGGCCACAGATAGGCATCCGTTTGACTGAGTTTAGGAATCAGCACCCAAGCCGTTATAAAGATGTTACAAATCTGTAACATCCCAAAGCCAATAAAACCTCGAAGATTATTTATATCATCAAAAAGAACTTGATAAATCTGACCTTGATTCCATTTTTGATAACGAATAGGTGGAACGGCCTCAAGCTTTCCAAGCATCTCCATACGTAAGTATTTTTGCTGAACACGAGCTGGATAAAAAAATAACAATCGTGAAAGTGTACGGAAGATAAGAATACCTATTGCGAGCCCAACAAAAATCCAAACGGAAATCTGGGAAGTATCACCAACAGTCATCTTCTGAGTCAAAGTTCTTATTTTCTCAGGGATCTGACTCTGAAAGACCTGTAGGATATAAAGACATGCTAAAGCACTTAAATAGAACCATTTAAATTCGTAAGCATGGTGGCAAATCCAAGGCCCAAACCGGCGTTGAAGTCGTGTAATCATAGGATCAAAAATTTAACTTAGATTCTGCTCAAAGTCATGAAGGTTTCATGTGACAAAATGTAGTTTTATTTTTAACATGCCTTTAAGCGCCCATAGCTCAGTTGGTTAGAGTATTACCTTGACATGGTAGGGGTCACAAGTTCAAATCTTGTTGGGCGCACCATTTACTAAAGAAGTCGAACTCAGAGAATTTGCTGAATATTTTTTGGATCGACTCCCCAATAAATCATTCGAGTTTTCTTTTTTTTGTCCAATTTATCATAAGCACATCCTATACCAGATGAGATAGTTCTCTAAGTACTCGTGCTTGAGTACTTAAAGCTCTAAGAACATCTTCTTTCTCAGTCTGATTCCAAGCTTTAAATTTTTCTCTACAATGTTTTTCTCTATTCGTTTTTGAATATTCCGCGCCGTCCTCACGTTTGTATTTCTCTACTGGATGGGTACGGACCTTAACCTGCCATACCGTACAAGGCGGAGGAGAGGCCTGGACCGAAAATGAAAAGAGCAGAATAAAAAAGAGGCTAATCTTCATACACCTCTCTTCTATGGCCGACTTTTACGACGACAACAATAACTTCATTCTCTTTTACCTGGTAAATGATACGGTAATCACCAACTCGCAATTTAAATAATCCTGATAAACTCCTTCTTAGAGGCTTACCGAACTTCAGTGGATCAACCATCAATTTTTCTTCGATGGTTTTCTTAACAATTCTTTTTGCTGACCCATCAAGCTCTGCAATGTCATCCACGGCGGACTTAACATACGAAATTGACCAAGGCTTAGAAGCATTAGATCGCATTATTTTTTCTTCTTAGACCAGACTTCAGCATGAGAAAATTTCTTCTCACCCAAGCGCGCCTTCGCTATCTTTGCATAATATAAGTCTTCATTGATCTCTAATGCTTCTTTAGCGAGGTCAAGAATGACACTCGAGATAGAAGAATCTTTGCGCATTTTTTTCAATGCTTCGAACTCATCATAAAGGTCATCTTCAATCGTTAAATTTACTCTCTTCTTAGCAGTTGGCATAAAACTCCTTGCAGCAGTAACACCAGTGTTACACCGAATCGAAACAATGTCAACAACACTAATCATTTCAGCTACTTATCAACGACCAAGATTTTTACCTTTATTGAGCGGTCTATAGCATACAGGTAAACCTTAATGACACTAAGGCCAACCCCACAATGCTCTGCAAGCTCTTTGTTTGTCCATCCGTGTTGTGTCCGAAGAGATGCGAGCTTCTTCTGAGTGAGGTTAAAGTTTAAAACCTCCCTTTTCCATTGAACCGAGAAAGTCCTCTTGGCGACAACGGAGTATTCGATTACCGTGGCGTAACCTGCACCATTACAAATTCAACAATCACTGAAGATCGACTTATTGCTATTGGTTATAGCTTACTTGATCGAATTTTGACCGTCGTTCATTGCTACAAAGAGGACGATGAAGTCATTCGAATTATCTCGGCGAGAAAAGCGACAAAACAAGAAAAAAATTCTTTGAAGGAGAATAACATGAAAAAGAGCTATGATCTTTCCAAGATGAAGGAAGTAAAACCAAGTTACCTTAAAAAGTTAAAGCAACAAGTAACTATTAAGCTGGATACTCAGGTCATTGAATATTTCAAAGCTCTCTCGGAGACAGCAGAAATCCCCTCTCAAACTCTCATTAATCTTTACTTGAAAGAATGTGCTGAAACTAAAAAGAAGCTGAAGCTTAAATGGGAAAAGACAGCCTAACCCTATACCTTTTTGCAGTTGTTTATTTCTTGTATTCGGCCATCTAAGAATGAGACCTCGGGCCATCTAAAAGTGAGAGGCCAAATCAGCAGCGAAAGCACCACCAGATTAATTTGCTCAAGCTTCTAGCATTAGGTTGTTTCAGTTTCAACTTGTTTCTTGCCCCCACGTTCTCTGGCCTCTCTCAGACGCACAGAATCCCCCTCAAAAACGAAGATCTCACAGTTGTGTGTGAATCGATCAATCAATGCGGCCGTCAACTCCACAGAGCCAAAAACTTGCGTCCATTTTTCAAAACTTAAATTCGTTGAGATCGCAATTGGCCCCACTTGATACCTGGTAGTAAAAACATCAAAAAGAAGTCTTGCTCCATTGTCAGAAAATGGAACGAAGCCAAGCTCATCAATGATAAGTAAATCGGCCTTCTTCAGTCTTTCCATCAGACGACTCAACTTATTTTCAATCTTACTTTCTTCGAGCTTGGTAACAAGAGTTGCTGCAGTAAAAAAGAGAACGTCCTTTTCATTTCGACACAGATCTCTTCCAATGCTGATTAAAGAATGTGTTTTACCAAGACCGGTTTTTCCAATGAAACAAATGTTCTTTCGTGATTTTAAAAAATCTCCATTCGAGAGCTTTTTTATTT
>Ga0247843_1002430_pt1 | contig 33834 bp, 28 predicted proteins | sample LaCruzMarch2017__FD_192420 | JGI IMG/M metagenome (GOLD analysis project Ga0247843, IMG submission 192420) | Freshwater microbial communities from meromictic Lake La Cruz, Castile-La Mancha, Spain - LaCruzMarch2017_8m | ecosystem: Environmental > Aquatic > Freshwater > Lake | place: Spain... | reverse complement strand
CGCGGATTGCTCCGTTTCTCGTGCGACTTGCATGTGTTAGGCGCGCCGCTAACGTTCGCTCTGAGCCAGGATCAAACTCTCCAGTTGTTTCTTTTGCTTGAGCTCATCCCGAAGGATGGGCCTTGGCGTCAGACTGGTGAGCTCTCTCCGACCTGATTGATCGTTGATTGCTCGATGCGGTAACTCGAGTCGATGCTTGCGCACCGCTCGATTGTGTCGATTCTTCTACCGACGTCGCATCTCTCGTTGCCGAGAGTGCTCCGTCCGTGGATCTCCAGTCAGGTGATGACCGAAGATCTCCTTGCAACCTGATTTTCAAAGACCGGTTCGGGATGAAGCATCCCTGTGGGTCACTTACCTCCGACGCTGGCGTCGCGTCTGCGATCACCCTTCGTCGTCGGGGAGGGCGGTTTTACTCGCTCTCCATCTGCCGTCAACTCTTTAGTCGTTGCCGGCTTCTTTTTCTGCTGCCCTCGTGACTCCTTTCGGGGCCCTTCGTCAGCGGGAGGCGCTTTCTACTCGCTTCCCTGTCACCGTCAACTCTTTTGAAGTCTTCGATGACGTTTCCCACTTTCTGCGGCGCCTCTTGCGGGGCGCTTCGTCAGCGGGAGGCGTCTTCTACTCCTCTCATTCGGGGCGTCAATATTCCTCCCAGGATCGTCACACTTTTTCTGCGAGATACCTGAAAACCAGGTGTTTCGTGGCGCGCTAGCGGCCGGGGACGCCGTTGCGCATCACGTTCGCCCGGCCCGTCGGCCACGACAGGCAGTTGGGCGACGACGCCAGGACGTTGAACACCCGCACCTCGGCGTCGGCCTTTTCCTTCAGATTCACCACGATCTCCAGCGTTCCGTCGCCGTCGAGGTCGCCCGCCGCGAGCGAGCGCAGCTCCTCACGCCAGGTCACCGGGAAGGGCGCGACCGCCCTGCCCCGCGGTCCCCCGCGGCGGCGGCCACCTCGATGTTGAGAAAGCGGGTCGACCCGATGAGCGCGCCCGACGCGCGGTCGCGGACGGCGAAGGCCGCGGTCTCCCCCCCCGCCTGCGCGCGTACGATGCCGTCGAGGAAGCGCCGTAGCGCCGCGGCGTCGGTGATCTGCGTGGTGTACCAGCGCCAGATGCCGGCCCTGGTCGCGGGGTCGAAGGCCGCGACGAGCTGCTCGACGTGAGCGGCGTCGAGGACGTCGAGGGCGATGCGCTCGCCCTGGAGGTGGGGCCTCTCGGTGGGGTCGATCATGGCGGCGGGCGCCGGATGTATCGCGGCGCCCCCTCGTGCTACGCCGCCGCGGCCGTGGACGACTCCCCGCTCGACCCTCCCGCCTCGCCGCTCTCCCTCGGGCTCGACCTCGCCGAGGCGGTGCGGCGCTTCAACGACCCGAAGGCCGCGCGCCACGACCTCGTCCGCGCGGGCGGCGGCGCCCTCGGGCTCTTCCTCGCGGAGGCCGCGCGCGCCCTCGGCAGCTCGCCCGTACTGGTGGTCACCGCGGACGCCGACGAGGCCCGGCGCCTCGCCGCCGACGTGAGCTTCTTCCTCGGCACCGCCGAGGACCAGGAGGCCGCCGAGGAGGGCCGCGGCGAGGTGCTCGTGCTCCCCTCTCCCGAGCAGTCGCCCTTCGTCGAGGTCGCGCCCGACCGGCGCACGGCGATGTCCCGGCTCGCCACGCTCTTCCACCTGTCGCAGGGGCTGCCGTGGCGGGTCATCGTCGCGCCCGCGAGCGCCCTCGTGCGGAGGGTGGTGCCGCGCGAGGCGCTCACGCCGCGCTGCGACCTCGTGCAGGCCGAGGAGCTCGTCGAGCGCGACCGGCTGCTCCAGGGCCTCGTCGAGGGCGGCTACCTCCGCGTGCCCGTGGTGGAGGACCCGGGCACCTTCGCGGCCCGCGGCGCAGTCATCGACGTGTGGCCGCCGAGCTCGCGGTGGCCCGCGCGCATCGAGCTCGACGACGACCTCTGCCTCACCATCAAGCTCTTCGACGCCGAAGGGCAGCGCACTGTCCGCTCGATCAAGGAGCTGTTCATCCACCCGGTGCGCGAGGCCCTCGTGGGGGACACGGAGCGCGCCCGCGCCCGCCGCCGCGTGCGCGACCTCGTCGACGCCGTGAACCTCCCCAGCCACGCCGCCGCCAAGCTGCTCGAGGACGTCGACAGCGGCCGGGCATTCTTCGGCGCGGAGGGCTTCCTGCCGGCCTATTACGCCGCGCTGGAGCCCGTCACGGCCTACCTCCCCCCGTCGCTCCGGGTGCTCTGGAACCACCCCGCGCGCTGCCTCGCCGCCCTCCGCGACGAGCTCGCCCGCGCCGCCCAGGACCACGCCGCCCGCGTCGAGAAGCAGCTCCCGACCTTCTCCGTCCACGACCACTACCTCTCCGAGTCCGAGCTCTTCGCCGCCCTCGCGCGCTACCCCGCCGCGGCCCACCACGAGCTGGTGGTGCGCTCCAGCGAGGGTCCCACGGCGGACGATCCCGCCGCGCTCGAGCACGTCCCCACCGAGGCGGCGGTGCTCGACCTCGGGGCCGATCCGCTGACGAGGCTCGCGGCGGACATCAAGGCCACGCGCGCCGAGAAGGGGAAGGGCGACGCGCTCGTTCCGCTGGCGGAGCAGGCGAACTACTGGCTGGGCGAGGGCTACCGCGTGCTGCTCACCGCGCGCACGCCGACGCAGTCCGAGCGCGTCGCCACCCTCGCCCGCGGCCACGGCCTCGCGGTGAAGAGCCACCACGGGACCTTCTCGCCGTCGCTCCTCCAGCGCACCGAGCGGCCGGAGACCGCCGCCGTCGAAGTGGTCGTCGGCGAGCTCGCCCGCGGCTTCGCGCTGCCGTCGCGCCTGCTGGCGGTGGTCACCGAGGAGGAGATCTTCGGGGCGCGCGCCCGGCGCCAGAGCCGGCGCAAGGGGGCGGAGGCCGGGGCGAGGCCCTTCCTCGACGACCTGCGCGCCCTGGCAGTGGGCGACTTCGTGGTGCACGTCGACCACGGGATCGGGAAGTACCTCGGGCTCATCCACCGCGTGGTGGGCTCGCAGAAGATCGACGTGCTCATCATCGAGTACGCGGGCGGCGACAAGCTCTACCTGCCGGTCACGCGGCTCAACCAGATCCAGAAGTTCACCGGCGGCGAGGGCGCGCCGCGGGTCGACCGGCTGGGCGGAAGCACCTTCGCCAAGGCCAAGGCCAAGGTCGAGCGCGCGGTGCGGCAGATGGCCGACGAGCTCCTGCGCCTCCAGGCCGAGCGGCGCGCGCACCCGGGCCGGAGCTTCAAGCCGCGGGGGCTGCTCGACCAGGAGTTCGAGGCGACCTTCCCCTTCGAGGAGACGCCCGACCAGCTGCGGGCCATCGACGAGGTGATGCTCGACCTCCAGACCCCGCTCCCGATGGACCGCCTCGTCTGCGGCGACGTGGGCTTCGGCAAGACCGAGGTGGCGCTGCGGGCCGCCTTCCACGTGGCCGCGCAGGGCGCCCAGGTGGCGGTGCTGTGCCCCACCACGGTGCTCGCGCAGCAGCACTACCGCTCCATCGCCGACCGCTTCGCGCCGTACCCCCTGGAGGTCGCGGTGCTGTCGCGCTTCGTCACGGCGGCCGAGCAGCGCGAGGTCATCAAGCGCCTGAAGGAGGGCAAGATCGACGTGGTGGTGGGCACGCACCGCCTGCTCTCCAAGGACGTGCACTTCAAAGACCTCGGGCTGCTGGTGGTCGACGAGGAGCAGCGCTTCGGGGTCACCCACAAGGAGCGCATCAAGCAGCTGCGCGCGCAGCTCGACGTGCTCACGCTGTCGGCCACGCCCATCCCCCGCACGCTCCAGATGGCCGTCTCGGGGATGCGCGACCTCTCGCTCATCACCACCGCCCCGGTCGACCGCCGCGCCGTGCGCACGGTGGTGTGCCGCGAGGACCCGCAGGTCTTGAAGGAGGCCGTGACCCGGGAGCTCGCCCGCGGGGGCCAGGTGTTCTACGTCTACAACCGCATCGAGGGGCTCTACGAGCGCGCGGACAAGCTCCAGAAGCTGCTGCCCACGGCGCGCGTGGCGGTGGCCCACGGCCAGATGGCCCCGGAGACCCTCGAGACCGTGATGATGGACTTCATCGAGGGGCGCTACGACGTGCTCTGCGCCACGGCCATCATCGAGAGCGGCATCGACATCCCGCGGGCCAACACGATGATCCTCGACCGGGCCGACCTCTTCGGGCTGTCGCAGCTCTACCAGCTGCGCGGGCGCGTCGGGCGCGCGCGGGAGCGGGCGTACTGCTACCTGTTCGTCCCGCCGCCCTCGAAGCTGAGCGACGAGGCGCGGGCGCGCATCGACGCCATCGAGCGCTTCACCGAGCTCGGCTCGGGCTTCCAGGTGGCCTCGCTCGACATGGAGCTGCGCGGCGCGGGCGACCTGCTCGGCGCCGAGCAGTCGGGCAACGTCACCGCGGTGGGCTTCGACCTCTACTGCCAGATGCTGGAAGAGGCCGTGGCCGAGCTGCGGGGCCAGCCGATCATCCCCGGCGTCGACCCGGAGCTCACCTTCGACGAGCCCAACTATATCCCCGAGGAGTACATCGAGGACGTCGGCGTGCGGCTCTCGCTTTACAAACGCCTGGCGAGCGCCGTCACCGAAGACGACGTGCAGGACCTGGCCTCGGAGATGGAGGACCGCTTCGGCCCGGCGCCGCCCGCCGCGCGGCTGCTGATCCGGGTGATGTCGGTGAAGACCCGGCTGCGGAGGCTCCGTGCGCTGGGCATCGAGGCGACGCGCGAGCGCGTGGTGGTGCACCTGCGGGAGGACTCCCCCCTCGACGCCTCGAAGGTGATGGAGCTGTGTACGGGCAAACGATCGCCGTATCGTCTGTCGCCGGACATGAAGCTGTCGCGACGCTACGAGCCCGGCGAGGGGATCGTCCACGCCGAGGCGATGCTGGCCGAGCTCGAGCCGCTGGTCAGCGGGTGACGATGGCGCGCCACGGGAGCCGCGCGGGGTGGTCGGTGCTCGCGGCGCTCGCGATGACCTGCACGCACCCGGGCGACCTGGCGTGGGATCCCCGCGGGGCGGCGGCGCGAGCGGCGACCGACGCGGGATTACCGGGTGACGTAAGCCGTGGGGACGCGCCGACGGGGTCGTGGGCGGGGCCGTGCCCGGTGGCGGTGGAGCACGCGGGCGTGGAGGTGGCGCGGGTGGCGGGCGTCGGGCTGACGGTGTGCGACGTGGCGGTGCGGGCGTGGCAGCGGACGCGCGAGGGTCTCGGCCCGCTGGGGGCGCGCGCGCTGGTCGACGAGCTGGTGGCCGAGGAGGGCGCGGCGGCGCTGGCGCGCGAGGCGGCAGCGGGCAGCGGGCCAGGCGACCGGGCGGTGGCGGCGACGCTGGCCGAGGGGCTGCTGCGGGCGGAGGCGCTCGGGCGGGTGACGGTGCCCGACGACGCGGCGATGGCGCGGTGGTACGCGGCGCACGCGGAGGACTTCCAGCGCCCGGCGAGGGTGCGGGCGCGGTGGGCGATCCTGCGGACGGAGGCGGCGGCGCGGGCGGCGATCGCAGCGCTCGGGCGGGGGGCGGCCTTCGAGGAGGTGCTGGCGGGGAGCATCGACCCGCTGCGCGCGCGCGACCACGGCGACCTCGGCGAGCTGCGGCAGGAGGACGTCCCGGCGGCGGTGGGGCAGGCGGTGGTGGAGGCGGCCTTCGCGCTCACCGAGGACGGATCGGTGGCCGAGCGGCCGGTGCGCGTGGCGGTCACGACGACGGTGACCGTGCGGCGGCGGCAGCGGGCGCGGCGCGTGGCGGGCTGGGCGGTGGTGCAGCGGGTGGGGCGGCGGGAGGCGGAGGTGCTGCCGCTGGAGGCCGTGCGGCGGCGGGTGCAGCACCGGATGATGCGCGAGCGCTACGAGGAGGCGCGGGTGGCAGCGGGCGTGCGCTGGGAGGAGCGGCTGCGTGCGCAGGTGGAGGCGAGCATCGACGCGCGGGCGCTGGGCGCGGTGCGGGTGACGGCGCGGGAGTGAGCGGGTGAGCGCGCAGGGGGTTTCACGCTATGGTCTGCGCCGTCATGAGCACCTCCTCCTCGTGGGCTCCGCGGACCTCCATGGGCCTTCGCATGGACGGCGAGCGCCTCCTCCTCCTCGATCAGCGTCGGCTCCCCGATGACGAGCGCTGGGTCGACGCCACCGACCCCGTCGTCATGGAGGACTGCATCCGCACGCTGGCCGTGCGCGGCGCGCCCCTCCTCGGCGTCGCGGCGGCCCTATGCCTGGGCCTGCTCGTGCGCGCCGGGAGCACCCCGCGAGCCTTCCGCGAGGCCGCCGCGCGGCTCCGGGCCGCCCGCCCCACGGCGGTCAATCTCATGGCCGCGATCGACCGGCTCACCGCCGCCGCGCCGGGCGACGACCTCGCCGGCGTCGACGCCGTCGCCATGGACGTCTTCGTCGACGACGTCGCGCGCTGCGACGCGATGGCCGCCCACGGCGCCGCGCTCATCGCGGACGGCGACGGGGTCATCACGCACTGCAACACCGGCGGCCTCGCCACCGTGGGCGTGGGCACCGCGCTCGGGGTGATACGCCGGGCGCACGAGGAGGGACGGCGGGTGCACGTCTACGTCGACGAGACCCGGCCGCTGCTCCAGGGCGGGCGGCTCACGGCCTGGGAGCTGCGGCGCCTCGGCATCCCCCACACGCTCATCACCGACAGCATGGCCGCGCTCATCCTGCGCGACGGGCGCGCGCAGCGGGTGTTCGTCGGCAGCGACCGGGTGGCGCGCAACGGCGACTTCGCCAACAAGGTCGGCACCTACGCCCTCGCGGTGGTCGCGGCGCACCACCAAGTGCCCTTCCACCCGGTCGCCCCGTGGACCACGGTCGACCTCGGGTGCCCCGACGGCGCGGCGATCCCCATCGAGCAGCGCGACGGCGACGAGGTGCGCGGCGCGGCGGGCTCCTTCGGGGCCGTGCGCTGGTGCCCCCGGGAGACCGACGTGTACAACCCCTCCTTCGACGTCACCCCGGCGGCGCTGGTCACCTCGCTGGTCACCGACCGCGGGGTGTTCAGCGCCGACGACCTGCGCCGCGGCGCCCTCGCTGCGCTCTGACCGGGTGGGGCGCCGCCCGGTCAGGGCGCCGCGCTGATGCCCCGTAGGAAGCCCACGTCGGCGACCGGCAGGCTGGTGGCGGCGGTCTCGGTCTCCGCAGGTGCGGGGCTGCCGGTGAGGGCGCGGTAGAGCACGCAGGCCGCCAGCCAGCTGCCGGCGGCCGAGGGATGGCTCCCGTCGGGGTCGTAGAGGTCGATCGTGGGTCGGGCGCCGAGCGCGCGCATCCAGGCGTTGCCCACGGCCGCGAGCCCGCCGGAGCTCATGGCGGCGACCTCCGCGTAGGCTGCGTGCATCCGCGTGTTGAAGCCCTGGGGCGTGCCGCCAGACCACGACTGTGCGTAGAGGGCGTCGCCCGCGCGCCTCGGCCACGTCGCGAAGAACACCGGGCGTGCGCCCCGGGCGGTCGCGAGCCCGCCGAGGCGAAGGGAGTAGGTCCGGAACTCGGGGGTATTGAGCACCGGCTCGACGCTCTGGCCCTGGAGCACGACGGCGTCCCAGGGTCCGGCCATGATGCGCGCCGGGGCCGTGCCGGTGTCCCAGTGGCTGCGCATCGAGGCGCCGCCGGCGGTGACCGAGTCGACGGTGATCACGGGTCCGCGACCCGCGCGCGCCGCGGCGGCGCCCATGCGCGCGATGAGGCCGGGGAGGTCGTTGTAGAAGGTGTAGCTGTTGCCGACGAAGAGCACCCGCAGCGACGCGGGCGGCGCATCGGGGGGGCTGTCGAGAGGGGCGTCCGGGGCATCGGGAGGGGCATCGACGGTGATGGCGGCGTCGGATGGGGGCACGACCGAGGGAGGCCGAGCGTCATCGGGTGACGACAGGCAGGCCACCAGGCTGAACGGGAGCACCGCGACGAGGAGCCTGCGCATGGTGACCAGTGTACCGCCTCAGTCGAGCCGCTCGACGGCGGGCATGGACCACGCGCCGCGCAGCGCCTCGGGTCTGGGCCAGTAGAGCCGCGCGTTCAAGAGAAAGGGCGTTCCCGCGCGCACGGGCAGCCAGTTGGCGCGCGCTTCTCCCTCGGGGGGCGTCGCCTGCACCCAGAGGTCGAGCGAGCCGTCGGGGTTGGGGCGCAGCGCGTCGCGGTCGCCCACGGCGAAGCGTCCGGTGCCGGTGTCGAGCAGCGCCTGGTCGGCGCCGTAGGCCGTCACCGACCAGAAGGCGTTCACGGGCGGCAGCGCTCCGGCTGCGAAGTGAATGCGATACCGATGGCTCCCATGGAGGGCGCCGCCGCGGGCGTCGACGCGCGCGCTGGGGTACATCGCGTCGACCGGGAGGTTGGCCCCGAGGCCCACCATCGCCACCGCGCCGCGCACCTCGTAGTTCGTGCCATATCGCCCGAGAATCGACGGCGGCGTCAACCAGCCTCGCACGAGGTTCGGCGGGTTCCGCAGGCGCCGCGCGACGGCGCGGTCGGCGATCCAGCGGCCGAGGCTCGCGCTCCAGCGATCGAGGGCGCTCCAACGGAGCGGGCGACCGGGCGCGACGCCCAGCGCGGCGAGCCGTCGCATCATGGGCGCGTCGGCGGGCGTCGGCGGGTTGTCGACCATGAGCCCGGCGAGGCGCGTGAAGAAGGCCTCGGTGCTCATCGCGCGCACCTGCTCCGCTGGGGGCAGGGGCAGGCGCGCGGCGGATCGCCAGTCGGTCACGGGCGCGCGAGCGGCGTCGAGCGGGCGAAGCGAGACGGCGTCCTGCAGCCGGTGCACGAGGGGGTAGTCGGCGGCGCCGTTGGTCTGCGTGCGCCCGATGAGCCACACCATGCGGGTCGGCGCGCGGAGCACGGTGAGGCCAACGGGCGCGCGGCCGCGCCAGGCGGGCCCGACGAGGAGGTAGCGGCCGCCGTGGGTGCCGACGCTGCGCGTGCCGGGCGAGGCGAAGACGTTGGTCCACGCGTCCATGAAGGGGAAGAGCTCGTAGCGCACGGCGTTGGGGGCCGTCTCGAAGACGAGGGGCCCGGCCGCGAGGTCGATGAACGCCGTGGTGTAGAGCGTATCGACGTTGGGGCGCACCACGCCGCGAAAGCGCGCGTCGGGAAACGCTCGCACGCGGAGCAGCGCGTTCGCGGGGCCCACGGTGAGGGCCGAGGCGGCGCGGGTCACGTCCATGATGACCAGCGGGTAGCCGAAGACGTAGGCCCGCGCGCCGTCCACGACGACGCGGCCCTGCACGGCGAGCGCGCCCACGAGGATCAGGGCGAGGCCAACCCCGCGGGCGCGTCGGCGGATGGGGGTCGAGCCCACGGTCACAGCGAGAGGGTCGCGCGAACGAGGCGCCATGGGAAGGCGACGCCCCGGGGACCGCGTGCGATGACCGACGACGGCTGCGTCATCGCCCTCATCACGCGGTGACCTCCGCCGCCCCGGTGTCTCCCTTCACCCGGTCGTGAGCGCGGGCCTCGGGTGCGCGAGCGCCGGGTCGGTGAGCGCGCCGACCATGAGCTGCGCGAAGTCCATGCGGCGCGTCCGGTTGCTCTGGAGCACCGGGTCGCCGACGTGCTCGCTCCAGATGGAGATGCGCAGGCACGCCTCGACCGGCCTGAAGCGCTGCGCGCCCGCGCGGCGTGAGGCGGTCACCCGAGCGCGTCGACGAGATGGGGGACGACGTCCAGGTCACGGTGCGATGAGGCCACCGCGGCGCATGACACGAAGAAGCCGCCTCGATCTTGCGATCGGGCGGCCTCTTGATGCGGACCCTGAAACTACCTGCGCGCCCGGGAAGGGTCGAACTTCCAACCCCCAGATCCGTAGTCTGGTGCTCTATCCATTGAGCTACGGGCGCTTGCGAAGGACGGCCCTTTTAACAGCTCCGCGACGGGTGTCAAACAATTCTCACACCTCATCATCCGATGGCGCCCGCGAAGGCCCGCGCGAGGCCCTCCACCGCGCGCCGCTGCCCGCCCAGCAGCGCGTCGACGTCGCCCACGAACACCTGCGCCTCGGCGTAGCGCGCGTCGCCGTAGCGCTCCGCCGCCATGCGCTCGCGCAGCGCCAGCACCCGCTGCCCCACCGCCGCGACCGAGCCCACCGCCGCCAGCAGCTCGTCGCGCTGCGCGAGGCTGGCCACCCAGGGAGCTTGCGACACCTCCGCCCGCACCGCCTCCGGGGGCGCCACGAAGACCCCCGTCGTGAGCTCCGCCGCGAAGCGCATCACCGGCCGCGCCAGGTCGAGCCGCCCGGCGTCGTCGACCGCGTCGAGGTAGGCGTCGAGCAGCCGCCCGAAGCCCGCCCATCGCTCGATGCGCGCCGCCCCCGAGGTGGTCGTGCGCTCGGCCCACAGCCCCCGCGCCGCGCCCGACCACGCCGCCGTCACCCGATCTTCGATGCATTCCAGCACCCGCGCCGTGCCCGGCGCCGTCAGCCGGGTGAAGGCGTCGCGAAGCTCCCGCCGGCTGCGCTCGCCCGCGGGCGTCAGCAGCAGCGCCACCGGCGACTGCGCCACCAGGCGCTCGCGCAGCACCCGCAGGTCGTCGTCGTTGAGCCGGAAGCTCGCCAGCGCGCGCTGCGCCAGGTGGAAGAACACCCAGTCGCCCGCCTCCGTCGACTGCTCGGGGACCACCCTCCGCAGCGCCTTGCGCGCCGCCCGCGAGGCGTCCGCCCTCCCCTCGCCCACCAGCGCCGGGAGCTGCGCGGCCCCTTCGATCCAGAGCGCGCGGCTCGCCGCGGTGTACCTCGGCGTGAAGCCCCGCCCCGCCGCCGCGTCCCACGCCCGCGCACGCACCCGCCGCCCCCCGCGCAGCACCACCCGCTCGCGCCAGCCGCCGCCCTCCACCAGCCAGCGCACCACGCTCGTCGCGATGCGCCGCGCCCCCGCCTCCGCCAGCTCGCGCGACAGCGGCGACACCCGCACCGGCACCGTCACCGCGTCGCCCCGGCCGCGCCCGAGCAGCGCCTCCAGCACCTGCAGGCACTGCCCCTCGGGCACCGTGAATACACGACCCGGTAAGGCTCGCATCGTCGCCGTCACCGCTGCAGGGTACGCCGGCCCTCCACCCGCGCGCACCCCATCGCGAAGCGCCGCCGGCCCTGCCACGCGACGCCCGTCAGCCGGCCCGCGCCGTCCGAGGTGAGCGAGAAGCTCCGCACGGGGTCGCTCTCGCCGTGGTGCTCGAAGCCCGACTCGTCGCGGGACTCGCCCCCCGCGACGGCCCGGAGGCACAGGCCCCGCGCGGTGAGCTCCAGCCGCTCCTCGACCTGCCACTCGCCCACCATCGGCGCCCACCCGGCGCCCTGGAGTTCGACCCCCCGGTCGAGCCGGCGCATCACCCCGCGCGCCGGGACCCCCGCCGCGCAGGGGGCGATCGCGCCGTCGTCCTCGATGGTCTCGTCGCCCGCCTCGCCCGCCAGCGGGACGAAGCGCCAGCGCCGCGGCGCCGTGGGCAGCCAGAGCCCGTCGCGCCCGTCGAGCGAGCCCGCCTGGATGAACTCCGGCGGCGCGTCGGTGACCACCGTGCGCTGCGCCACCACGCGTCCGCCCGCCACGTCGAAGGCGATCGCCTGCGCCACCGACGCGCCGTGCGCCGCGCCCCGGGAGAGCGCCACGAAGGTCGCGCCGTCGGCCAGCAGCATGTCGCGGCGGTACGGCAGCGCGAAGTGCTCGAGGGGGAAGGGCTGCACCGCCGTCGCGGTGGCCAGGAAGGTCTCGCAGCGCGACCCCGCGCAGCGGTCGATCAGGGCCATCGGGGCGGTCGCCCCCACCGGCGCGTAGCCCGCCAGCGTCACCCGCTCGGCGGTGGGCGGCAGCGCGCCGCGGGTGGTGTGCGAGAGGGACTCGCCGTTCCACTGCACGCTCACGCCGTCGCGCTCGGGGGCCCAGTGCAGCGCGTAGCCCGACACGGCGATGCCGCGGTCGAGCTCCGGGCCCACCCCCAGCGTCGCGCCCGACTCGCACTCGTAGTGGGCCCGCTCGGTGATGCGCTGCGGCGGCGCCACCCAGTTCGCCGGGGCCGCCGGCGCCGGGTCGGCGCGCGTGATGAACCACGGCGTGCCGCGCACCCCCGCGGTGAACTCCAGCACCCCCGCCACGCGGCACACCACGCCCGCGCAGTAGCTCAGCCCCTCGGGGTCGAGCGCCAGCGCCGAGGGGTCGCCGCGCACCGGCCCCAGCACCCGCACGAAGCCCGCGCCGGGCTCGTAGCGCCACAGCGCGCCCGCCCCGCGGCCCAGCGCCCAGGCCTCGCCGTGGTCGCCCAGGAAGCCCCGCTGCGCCCCCGTGGGCGCCGGGTGGGACGTCCAGTGCACCGCCCCCGCGGCGGTGATCGCCCCGCGGTGCAGCACCGGGCTCCCGTTCGCGGCGCGCCCCCACGCCGCGAGGGCGCCCGAGGCCCAGCGCAGGCCGCGCGCGTCCGTCGTGCCTACGGGGAGCGTCAGCGTCGTCATCGCCTCGCCCCGCAGGATCAAGGCCCGCGCGCGCGGCCCCGTGTCGGTGGTCTCCGCGAGCAGCGCGGCGCCGGCCCGCATGTCGACGGGCTGCGCGGGAAAGGGAGTGTGCACCGTGCGGTCGGTGCCGTCGGCGTGCCGGACGCAGAACGCACGCGGGTCGCGCACGGGCTGCTGCGCGCAGGGCGCCGCCACGACCCACGCCCCGGAGCGGTCGTCGAAGACCACGTCGCCCATGGGCTCGGCGCGGAGCTCGTCGCGGAGCGCGGTCCATCCGCCGGTGGGGGTCGGCGCGAAGATGGCCCCGGCCCAGCCGTCGTGGGTGCACACCAGGCGGAACGATCCGTTCGAGGCGGCGATCACGCAGCCCTGCCCCGGCGTGGGGGCGCGCCGCAGCTCGCGGCGGGTGCGCGGGTCGACCACCCGGATGACGTCGCCCTCGACGATCGCGAGGGTGCCGTCGCGCAGCGCGGCCACCCGCGACGGGTCGGCCGGGAGCAGCAGCGGGGCCAGGGCGTCGGCCGTGGGCGCCAGCTCCGGGGCGCGCACGAAGGCGCCCAGCGAGGCGCCCTCGGGCGCGGGCGCGAGGCCGCCGTCGTCGGCGACCAGCCAGGTGCCGCGGGTGGTCTCCAGCAGGGCGGCGCCGCGGACGAGGCCCACCGCGGTCGCCAGCTCGCCGGCCGGGAGCGCGACCGGCGTGAAGGCACGGCCGCCGTCGTCGGAGCGGTGCAGCACGCCGGGCGCCGTGACCGCGAGCGCCCGCCGGGCTGCGGTGAACACCACGGAGATCACGTGCGCGAGGGGGAGGGCGCGGGGGGTGGCGGCGTCGAGGGTCCAGGCGCGGCCGGTGTGGTCGAGGTATCCGAGCGCGCCGTCGTGGAAGAGCCCGCGCGCGGCGCCGCGGTCGAGGCCCTCGGCCGCCGGACGGGCGCTCTCCGGCACCGCCCCGAGCACCCGCAGCGGACCGAGAAAATCCCGCGCGGCGTAGAGGGTCCCGTCCGCGGCCGCGAAGCGCCAGCCGTCGGCCACGCGGGCGGCGGAGACCAGCGGGCGGGCCGGAAAGGGCGGCGGCGCCGACGCGGAGTCCGTGCGCCGCACCCCGTCGACTATGTAGTGCCCGTCGAGCACCCGCAGCGCCGCGCCGCCGGAGACCCCGGCGCTCCAGCGCCCCGCGGCGGAGGGCGCGGCGCCGCCCCGGCGATGCGCGCGGCGGGGCCGGCACGAGGGCGCGGCGGCGAGGAGGGCGAGCGCGACGGCGACGCGGAAGGAGGGGTTGTTCACTGCGACGGGAGGGCGGCGAAGAGGGCGTCGAGGGAGGTCCCGACGGGGTGGCCGAGGGCGGGCTCGGCGAGGGCGGCGCCCGCGGCGTCGAGGGCGTAGGCCTCGCGCACCCGCCACGCAGCGGCGTCGGTGGCGTCGTCGCCCAGCACCACGAGGCAGCGGCGACCGGCCGCGAGGCGGGCGCGGCCGGGCGTGTCGGCGAAGGGGTTCTCGATGCGACCCACCGCGCGGCCCGAGGCGTCGAGCTGCGTGATCGCCGTGTGCACCCCGAGGGTGACCCGCGCCCCCGCCGCCAGGGTGCGCGTCGCCCCCACGGGCTGGGCCGCCCGGGCGACGGTCGCGCTGTGCGAGCGCACCGACACCCGCGCCTCGGCCTCGAGGCTCACCTCCCGCGCGGCGCCGTCGTCGAGCACCGCCGCGACCGCGACGGACCCGCCGCCGGCGAACACCTCCGCCCCGCTGCGGGCAAGCTCGACGGGGCTCTGGGACACCAGCGCCGGGTCGTCCGCGCAGGACAGCGCCGAGACCGCCGCGAGCGCGGTGCCCCAGCGGCCGATCACTCTACGAGCCCCACGACGTTGCGGGACTGCCGCGCGAGGTCGATGGCCAGCTTGACCTCCTCGAAGACCGCGCGGCCGTTGGTGAGCCCCGCCAACAGCAGCTTCGGCGACGTGTCGTCGTGCACCACGAGCCGCAGGCTCGCCACGCCCAGCATCCGCTGCGGCAGCGACTGCTCGAACACCACGTCGCGCACCCGCCAGAGCTGCAGCGTGTTGATGCGCCGCGAGAGCACCCCCTCCTCCACGTCGATGGTGCGCGAGCTCACCCGATACTTCGTCGCCCGCCGCTGCAGCTCCACCGCGACGAGCAGCCCGAGCGCCCCGAGGAAGAGCAGCACGCCCACGATCAGCGCCGCCACGGCGACGGGCCCCACGGGCACCACGCCCGCCAGCGACACGGTCGCCCCGACGACGCCGAGCAGCGCGAGCAGCGCGACGAGCGAGTAGGTGCCGTACCAGGCCTTCCACGACGGCGTGCCGCTGTAGATGGTTCGCGCGGTGTCGCCGGGGCCCCCGGCGGAGGGTGGAGCGCCGGCCGGGAGCGCGGGCTCATTGAGCATCGATCCGCAGTGCCGGCACTTGATCGCCGCGTCCTGGATCTCCTCGGCGCAGAAGGGGCAGCGCTTCATAGACCTGGGACTCTACACCCCCGGCGCCCTGCGCCTCACCATCTCGAAATCCAATACAATTCACCCACAGACAGGCCAGCAATCACGAACAACGGAAGCGCTGGAAATCCCGCGGATCTGGGACGGATGTAGCCCGTGTGGTGGGTGCAACGGCGGGAGGGCGACCGGTGCGCCCACCAGAACAGGGTTCGGGCAAATTACCGGCAGGCGGGGGGGAGTGGGACGGACGTCAGGGCGTCGGGGCGGCGGGGCGGCGGACGATGAGCACCGAGCGGTCGCAGTGGTTGACCACGCGGGTGGCGGTGGTGCCGAGCATGCCGTCGAGGAAGCGGTGGTTGTGCGCGCCCATCACGACCAGCAGGGCGTCTTCGGCCTTGGCGACGTCGCAGATGACCTGCCACGCGGCGCCGAACTCCACGCGCACGCTCGCGGCGATGCCCTGGGGGAGCTCGGCGGCGACCTTGCCCAGCTCGGCGCGGGCGCTCTTCTCGAGGAGCCCGGCGACGTTGTCGGGCGCCATCGCGTAGGCCTCCATCGGCAGCTCGGTGGGTATCCCGATGGCACGCACCAGCACGAGTTCGGCCTTGTGCTGGCGGGCGAAATCGCATGCGACCGCGAGCACCTGGGCTGCGGCGGGGCTCGAGTCGATGGGGACCAGGATCTTGCTCATGACGGGGACCTTTCCAGCGGCGTCACGTGCGAGGGAGCATCGCCGCCGGGCGTCAGTGTGGGCACCGGCGAGGCGGGGCGGAAGGGCCCTGGCGGGGCAATCAGCGGGCGACGGGTCGGGCGGCGAGGCGGAGGCGCCCCTCCATGAGGCAGAGGTAGAGCGCGAGGCCGGTGAGGGCCGCGAGGGGCCAGAGCATGGCGCGGTTGACCAGGGCGAGCGTGCCGAGGTGCTGCGCGCGTGTGACGAGGAGGCCGCCGACGGCGAAGAGGGCGAAGACCGAGGGGGCGAGGGCGCGCGGGCTTCGCAGCGAGGCGAGCGCGAGGGCGACGGCGGTGCCGACGAGCACCGCGCCGGAGGAGATCGAGGTGGAGAGCGCGACCCAGGTGGCGCCGAGGCCCACGGCCCCGGCGAGCACCGGGGCGAAGGAGGGCGGAGTCGAGCGGGGGACGGCGCGGCGGAGCTCGGTGGCGGCGCCTCGGTAGGGCGACGGGGCGCCGTCGGAGATGGCGAGCGACCCGGGCTGGCGCGCGTGGGCGAAGGCCGCGAAGCGGGCGGCGACGGAGAGGGTCCATTGGAGGGCGGCGATGGAGAGGGCGAGCACCGGGGCGAAGGCCAGGAAGACCAGGGGCATGCCGGCGTCGGAGTTCCATTGCGGGGGGGTGTGCGGCGGGCCGCGGAGCCAGTCGGACATGCCGACCAGCCACACGAGGGTCCAGTGCATCCCGATGGCGCGCACGCACCACGCCGCCAGCACCCCGTCTTCGCGGTGCCCCGTGGCCCGCACATACAGGAACACCGCCGCCGCCCCGATGGGCGCCCACGCCCCGAGCAGGCAGCTCACCTTCCACACCCAGAGCTCGCTGCCCAGCCACATGCGCGTCGAGAGCCAGAGCACCATTGCCGCCGCGATCGACCCGAAGACCACCAGTGGACGCATAGGACCCTGACAGTAGCGCCCTCGCCCGCGGCGCCAAGTGCGCGCGCCGTCGCTCGTCATCTTTGTCCCGCGCCAGCTGCGCTGTGCGCGCTTTACGGCGCCAGCCACGGACGCGCTGGCGGGGCCTCGACCAGCGCGCTGCCCGCCGCGGGCTCCTCGTACACCAGCGCCTGCGCGTCGGGGTCGAGGGTCGCCCGGGTCACCACGAAGCCCGGCCGCGCGGTGACCGTCGCGGGGCGCGACCCGTCGACGCCCAGGTCGACGGCGATGTCCTGCCGCTCGCCCGCCGCGCCCTCGACGCGCACCACGAACATCATCCCCCGCCCGCTCCCGCGCGGGTTGACGGTGACCGTCACGGCCCCGTCGGCGGTGGTGTTGCGCTCGATGCGCGCCGTCGGCCAGGCGGGCGCCCCGTCGCCGACGAGCCAGCCCTGGATGTACCCCGCGAGGCTGGCCCCGGTGCGGGCCTCGAGGGCGCGCCGCACGTCGTCGAGGGAGATGGCGCGGGGCCGACCGAGGAGGTCTCGCAGCGCCCCCATCACGGCGTCGCGGGAGTAGCGCACCTCGAGCTGGCGGAAGAGCACCATGGGCCCGGCCCCGTAGGCCGAGCCGTAGAAGTCGTTGATGGCCACGTCCCCGGCGGGCACCGGGTGGAAGCGCAGCGAGCGCGCGGAGTCCTTCCAGATGCGCGCGGAGGTGAGCGCGCGGGCCTCGCCGAGCCGCGTCGCTTCGTAGACGAAGGACAGGTACTCGGCCATGGCCTCCTTCCAGACGAAGTCGCGCGTCGACGCGAGGGTGGTCTGGTCGCCCGCCCACTGGTGCGCGATCTCGTGGAAGGTCGTGTGCTCGGGGTTGCCGCTGGCCAGGGTCTGCGCGAGGGCGATGTTGCCCGGGTGCTCGAAGCCCGCCCAGGTGGTGGGCGCCACCACGAAGCGCAGCGCGTCGCCGTAGGGGTACGGGCCGAAGCGCTCGACCATGAAGTCCACCATCCCCTGCACGCGCCCCGGGTCGAGGGCCTCGGCGAGCCCGGAGCCCGGGAGGTCGTAGAGGGTGAGCGTCACCTTGCCCGCGCGGCCGAGCGGGCGCTCGACCCAGCGCTGGCCCGCCATCACCCCGAAGGTGCTGTAGGTCGGGCCCCCGGCGAAGGCGAAGTCGCACTCGGTGCGGGTCGCCGTGGGGGTGACCGTGCCGGGGCAGAACACCCGGGTGCCGCCCGGGTGCGTGACGTTGAAGTGGTACGTGGCGAACACGCCAGGGTCGCTGTCGCAGGGGCCGAAACGGTCGCACTGCGCCACCCAGGAGAGCAGGTAGGTGAAGTTGCCGCCCGCGAGGTCGCGGCGGGTGCTGAAGCCCACCTGCGTGCTGCGCAGCGTGCCCACCGGGAGCGTGGCGCTCGCGGCCAACGTGACGGTGGAGCCCGCCGCCCAGCCCCGGCCTGTCGGGTCGCACGCGGTGAGCCGGCCGTCGGCCACGGCGACGTCACGGGCGGGGGCGCCGTCGAGGGTGACCTCCTCGGCGGAGGCGGGGCGGAAGGGCAGCGCGACGCAGTCGCCGCCCGCGCTCACCCGGAGGCGCAGGCGGGCGGTGGCGCGCCGGGCCTCGAGGTCGAGGTCGTAGTCGTAGTGCTCGACCGCGAAGCGCGCCGGGCCGGTGATCGGGCCGGCGTCGGGCGGGGGCGCGTCGACCGCGGCGTCGGCGGGCGCGGCGAGGGTGGCGTCGCCGCAGGCGAGCGGCGCGGTGACGACGAACAGCGCGAGGGCGAGGCGGGCACGCATGGCGCGCGAGAGTGTCGCAGATCGCGGCGCCCCGTGGGATCATCGGTCGCGATGAGCGTGCTTCGAATCGCGGCGGGGCTGTGGACCGTGGGCGCCCTGGCTGTGGGCTGCGGAGGCGATCGGGTCGACTGCAACTGCCCGGCGGCGCCGCGGGGGTGTGTCTACACCGGGCGCGAGGGCTGCGCCTGCGCGGCGATGGTGTGCTCGGACGTGGGCCCGCTGATCGACCGCGGCAGCGCCGTCGTGGACGCGGGCGTGGACGCGTCGATCGACCAGCCGACGGAGGCCGACGACGGCGGGATCACTTTGCTCGATCGCCCACCCGTGGACGTCGGCGCCGACCTCGGGGTGCTGGACGTCACCGTCGACGCGTCGCGCCCCGATGGGGCGGGCGTGGACGCCCCGCGCGACGACGCGGGCCTGCTGATGTGCCCGCCGGCGCCGACGGACCGCGCGTGCAGCCGCGACGACGAGTGCGTGCTGGGCGTGTACCAGCTCAACTGCGTGGGGGAGCGGCGGGCGGTGGCCTTCCACCAGCGGGCGATGGGGGAGTTCGTGGTGATCCGGGCGTGCTGGGCGCTGGCCGCGGCCGAGGTGCTGCGGTGCCCTGATCGGCTCAGCCGCGGCACGGAGGTCGGGCAGACGGGGCGCTTCGTGAGCGACCCGGCGCTGATCGAGCCGAGCTGCCGCGGCGGTCAGTGCGCGGCCGACGTGCGATAGAGGGAGCCGGATGATCGACGACGACGGGACGGTGGACGTGCTGGTGATCGGTGCGGGCCCTTCGGGCTGCGCCGCGGGGGTGGTGCTGGCGCGGGCGGGGCTGCGGGTGCGGGTCATCGACCGGGCGAGCTTCCCCCGGCCGAAGGTGTGCGGCGACGCCCTCTCCAACCGGGCGATCGCGATCATCGGGGCGCTCGGGGCGGGCGACGCGCTGGCCGCCGCGCCCCACGCCGACGTGCTGGGCGCGCTCGCGCTCCTGCCCGACGGGAGCAGCATCCCGCGGGACTACGGCGCCGCGCGGGGGATGATCGTCGGGCGCCTCGACCTCGACGCGCTGCTGGTGCGCGCCCTGGTGGCGGCGGGCGCGGAGCTGCGCGAGGGCGTCGCCGCCGACGACCTGGTGCTGGAGGGCGGCGCCGTGGTGGGGGCGCGCGTCGGGGCGACGGTGATGCGCGCCCGGGCGGTGCTCGCCGCGGACGGCCCGGGCTCGGTGGCCGCGCGGGCGCTGGGGGTGGCGAAGCCGCGCGGCCGGGGCCTCGCCATCTCCGCGACGGCCTACTACGAGGGCGTCACCGGGGCGCTGCGCGAGGGGTGGAGCGAGCACTGGTTCGACCCGTCGCTGCCGTACGGCTACGGGTGGATCTTCCCCGCGGTGGAGGGCGTCGCCAACGTGGGCGTGTACCTCCGGCGCGACGGCTACGACGCCCGCGGGGTGGCCCTGGGTGCCCTCTTCGAGCGCTTCCTCGAGCAGCACCGCGACCGCTTCGCCGGGGCGCGGCGGGTGGGCGCGGTGCGCACCTGGCAGCTGCCCCTGAGCGACCTCGGGGTGCGCGTCGGGATGCCCGGGCTGCTGACCACCGGCGACGCCGGGCGGCACGTCGACCCGCTCACCGGCGAAGGCATCTGGCAGGCGCTGCGCACGGGCGAGATCGCCGGCGAGGTGTGCGCCGCGGCCATGCGCGACGGGGCGCTCGACGACGCGGCGGTGCGGCGGTACCGCTGGCGGGTGGCGCGCGAGGTCGACGCCCCGGCGACGGTGCGCGGGCGCATCCAGGACGGGATGCAGGCGCTGGTCGCGAGCGGGCTCTACCGCCGGCCCGAGCTCCAGGCGCTGCTGAAGTGGGGCTACGGCAGCGGCGCGCTGGAGGTCTCGAAGTCTGTCGCGGGGTGAGCGGTCACCCGCGGGTCATCTCGAGCATCGTCGGGCGGAAGCCGTGCTTCGCGAAGAGCCGCTGCGCGCGCTCGTTGGACACCATGGTGTGCAGCACCACGCGCATCCCGCCGCGGGCGTCGACCTCGGCGGCGAAGGCCGAGAGCAGCGCCTCGCCGACCCGCGCGCCCCGCGCCGAGGGGGCGACGAAGACGTCGTGCAGGGCGACGTGGGCGTCGAGGAGCATGTTCCAGTCGCGGCCCTCGACGCGGGCGTAGGTGTAGCCGAGCACCCGCCCGTCACCGCCGACCGCCACGCGGACCATCGCCTCGGGGCTGTCCAGCTCCTGGCGAAACCACCGCCGGTAGCCCTCCTCCACCCCCTTCGCCAGCATGAAGCGCCGCGGGTCGACCTCGTGGTGGAAGCGCACCAGCGCCCCCGCCATCGCGCCGAGCGCCTCGAGGTCATCCGCCGTCGCCGGGCGCACCGTCACCGCGTTCGTGGGGTTCATGGTCGTGTGCCTCCACCATAGGGCCGCGCGGGTCGCTTGTGCCACGAGTGAACGCCGTCGACGGCGGAGCGATGATCAGGTGTGGCAGATCGGGACGCCGCCGGCCGCGAGGGGGCTGCACGTCTCGCCGGGGCCGCAGCGGTTACCCTCGCTCGTCGGGTCGCACATCATGCCGGTGCCGATCACCGGGACGCACCGCGGCGAGTCGCCCGCGCTGCACGCCGTGGGCGCGTCGCAGCGCGGCTCGGTCGCGCGGCAGGGGGCGTTGCGGCGGGTGCCCGGGAGCGAGCAGACGGAGCTCGCGGGCATGCCCTCCGGGGGCTCCGGGTCGGTGATGCACGACGTGCCCTCGGCGCAGAGGTTGGTGAACTGCCGCGGGTCGCACGCGCCCAGGCTGGGCACCGTGGGGACGCAGATCGCGGTGCCGTCCGCCGCGCCGCCCTCGGAGCAGCGCAGGGCGCCGGTGCAGCGCGCCGTCGGCGGGTCGGTGACGCGGTTGCAGGGCGTCCCCATCGCGCCGAAGGCCACCTGGCGCACGGTGAGCGTGAAGGCCCCGCGGGAGGTCGTGTCCATGGCCGCGTTGCCGTCGACCACGAGGAAGAGCTCTTGCCCCTCGATCACGTTGGTGAGGTAGATCGTCGACTGCGGCGCGTGGTCGTAGCTGTCGTTGTTGCACGCGAGGTCGGCGCCGCCGGCCGCCTGCGAGCACGCCGTGCGGGCGTACACCGCGGTGTCGAAGGCGCTGCCCTCGGTGGTGACCATCAGCCCCTGCACCCCCGACGGGACGCGGTACCGCAGCACGGCCTCCTCGGCGTCGCGCATCACGCATCCCTCGTAGGGGTGCAGGCTGTCGGCGCGCCCGACGGTGGTGCCGCGGTAGACCACGTCGGTGCCCGTCGCCGTGCCCGCGGCGGCGAGGTCGATGGGGCTGTTGCAGGTCCCCGCGCCGGCCCCTCCGGGGACGTCCGCGGGGTTGCCGGAGCCTGCGTCGACCACGAGCCCGGAGTCTGCGCTGCTGAGGAGGGGCAGGTCATCGCCGCAGCCCACCACGAGGGCCGTCGCCGTGATCGCCAGACCCAGACATCCGTTCATTTTCATCGTCGTTCTCCTGCGTTCGAGGCGTCCGCCGCACACGCGGCGCCGGTCGGATCGGTTCACTTGTCGTTGGCGGGCAGCACCACGCGGCGCACCCGGTGACTGGGGTTGGTCCCCCCGCGGTTTCCGTCGGCGACGAAGAGCACCCGCCCGTCGGCCGACACGTCGAGGCCCTCGAGGCCGAAGAACCGGGCGCTCATCGGCTCGCCGTCCATGAAGCCCCCGGCCCCGGCCCCGGCGACGGTGGTCACGTCGCCGTCGGGCGAGATGCGGCGCACCGCGTAGCCGTCGAGCTCGGTCACGAAGACGTCGCCCGTCGCGTCGATGGCGAGCGCCTGCGGGCGGTTGAAGGTCGCCGCCGCGCTGGCGCCGTTGACCGAGCCCGGCTCGCCGGTGCCCGCGTAGGTGCTCACGCGCCCGTCGAAGGTCACCGAGCGGATGCGGTGGTTGTTCTGGTCGGCGACGAGGAGCCGGTCGCCCACGACCACCACGTCGTAGGGCCGGTCGAAGCGCGCCTCGGCGCCGACGCCCTCGGCGAAGCCGTGGGTGTCACGCACGCCCGCGAGGTCACGGATCGCCGCCGTGGAAGGATCGAACACCCGGATCACATGGTGCTCGTTGTCGGCCATGACCACCCTGCCATCGGGGATCACCGCGAGCCCGCGGGGGCGGCCGAGGTCGCGCGCCAGCGGGGTCGCATGGCCCGTCTCGCGGTCGACGCGCCAGAGGGTGCCCGTGTCGAAGTTGCGGCCGCCGCGGTCGTTGCCGTCGGTCTGCACGTAGAGCGTACCGTCGGGCGCGAACGCGAGGCCGAAGGGACGCGAGAAGTCCGCCTGGCGCACGTAGGTGAGCGTCTGGCCGCTCGGGCGCACGATGCGCACGCACGAGTTGTCATTGTCGGCGACGTAGAGGTTGCCGTCGGGGCCCAGCGCCAGGTTGGCCGGGTTGTTGAATCGAGCCTCGTCCCGCTCGCCGTCGACCAGGTCGGGCTGGTCGCTGCCGACGAGGGTGATCACGCCGCCGCCGATCGCGCTGATCGAGCCGGCCGGGTCCTGGGCGCGCTCGTAGATCGAGGCGTCGGCGCCTGCGTCGGCGAGGGACTCCGGACCGGCGCCGATGCCGCAACCGAGAGGCAGAAGGCAGAAGGCAATCGCCGCGGCGATATTCTTGGACATGGGTCACCTCCGAATCACGAATTCACTGCGTCGTCGGGGGAGAAGGCGCGACCGCGTGCCGTGTGAGACACCCCTACGCATCCTGTGTGCCGCGCTGCACGATCGAGGGAACACGCACATGGGTCGCGCGTCGCAGGGGTGCCCCGGCGCCGGATGGCGGGAGTGGGGCGCGCGTGGCGGCCCCACCGTGACGGGCTGTCACGGTGCGGGGTCGCCCGGCCGCCGATGTACGAATGCGCCCCAGTGGTGACCGGTGTTCACACGCACCGCCGCACCTCACGACGGGAGCGCAGCACAGCGGGGCGTTTCAGTCGACGATCGGTGCGCCGTTGAACCCGCGCACGACCGGCGGAGCGGGGGCGGCGGGGGCAGCGGGGGCGGCGGGGCGGCGGATGATCCGCCGGGTGGGTGCGCGTCGGACGAGCGCGGCCCGCGGGGCGCCGGCGTCCGGCGTGGCGGTGGCCGCGGGTGCAGGCGGGGGCGAGCGCGGGGGCGAGCGCGGGGGCGCGGGGGCGACCGGCGGCGGGGGGTTCACCGCGACGGCCGCGGGCGCCAGGGCGGGAGGATCGCCGTGGTCGCGGCGGGTCACGACCACGCCGGTGATCACCGCCGCGACGAGCGCCCCCGCGGCGACGACCGGGGCCCAGCGCGCGCGCCGCGGCGCCGCGGGGGGCGCCGCGGGAGAGAGCTCGCCGGTCCAGAGCCCGGAGCCGTGGCGGTCGGAGTCCATGGAGAGGGTCGACCCCGGGTCGTCCATGTCGACGGTCGTGCGATCGGCGATGGCCGCCGGCGAGCGCACGGACTCCACCGCCCGGGAGACCCCCGCGGCGTTCATGATGCTGCGCGCCGCCTCGGCGGGGTCGACGTCGCGCCACGCCTCGCAGGCGCGCAGGGCCTCCGCGAGGGCCGCCATGGTGGGCCAGCGCGCGGCGCGGTCCTTGGTGACGGCCCGCTGGATGACCGCCGCGAGGTCGGCCGGGAGCTGCGGGGCGATGGTGGCGATCGCGACGGGCTGATCGGCCGCGAGCTGCGTGAAGAGCGCGAAGGCGCTGGCGCCCTCGAAGGGCGTCCGGCCGGTGAGGGCCTCGTAGAACACCACGCCCATTGACCACACGTCCGTGCGGGCGTCGATGGAGGCGTCCGCGCGCGCCTGCTCGGGGGACATGTAGATGGGCGAGCCCACGAGCGATCCCAGCGACGCGCGCCGGCCGTCCAGCGGGGGCTCGGAGAGCTTCGCGATGCCGAAATCGATGAGCTTCGGGATCACCCCCTGCGGGGTCTCGTGGAGGAAGATGTTGTCGGGCTTGAGGTCGCGGTGCACCACGCCGTGCGCGTGCGCGGCGACGAGGGCGTCCATGATGGGCAGCAGCGTGGCGAGGGCCGCGCGGGGACCGAGGGTGCCCACCGCGCGGAGGCACTGCCCCAGGTCGCCCCCCACCAGGAACTCCTCCACGATGAAGAGCAGCTGGTGCTCCGCGTCGTCGCCCATGTCGAGCACGTCGATGATGTTCGGGTGCCGCAGCTGCCCCGCGGCCCGCGCCTCGCGCTCGAAGCGCTGCACCACCGACACCCGCTGCGCCACCTCCGGTCGGATGGTCTTGATCGCCACCCGGCGGCGGGTGCGGGTGTTCTCCGCCTCGTACACGGTGCCCATGCCCCCCGTGGCCAGCTCGCGGATCACCCGGTATCGCCCCCCGATGACCATCTCCGCGCGACCCGCGACAGCGCTCGGCATCTCGTCACCCTCCGCTCTCGTCCGCAGACCTCGATGCACGCGGGGGGGGGACAAGCGAGACGCGGGCCGACGCCCCGACGGCGCCGGTCAGAGGCAGCCGTAGAGGCCGGCGGTCATCGCGCAGGCCCGGCCCGCGGGGCACACCATCCCGCACGCGCCACTCGTGAGCCCGTGTGGGGTAGCGGCCGCCCCGCCGCAAGACTCGGCCCGACGGCCGCCCGTTGCTCCGTTGCCACTCCGAGGCGGCGGCTCTAGCAGGGACAGCACAACCGTTGATGCGACCGAAGCCCCCAGTGCGACTCGCCCACTCCCTGGCCCTGCTGGCCACGTCCGCGACGCTCGCGGCCGCCCCCGCCGCGGCGCAGACCCCCGCCGACGCGGCGATCTCCCGCGGCGTCGCCCTGCGCCGCGAAGGCCGCGACGAGGCCGCGCTCCGGGTGTTCCAGCTGGCGTGGCGGACGTCGGGCGCGCCTCGGGCGCTGGCCCAGGTCGCCCTCGCCGAGCAGGCGCTCGGCCAATGGGTCGACGCCGAGGCCCACCTCGTGGAGGCCCTCGCCCCGCGCGACCCGTGGGTCCTCGCGCACCTCCCGGTCCTTCAGTCGGCGCTCGCGGAGATCCGCCTGCACGTCGGGCGCCTCGACGTGGGGGGCGGACCCCCAGACGCCGAGGTGGTCATCGACGGCGCCGTGGTGGGCTCGCTCCCGCTCGCCGCGATGCTCCACGTGCCCACCGGGTCGCTGACCTTCACGGTGCGCCGCGAGGGGTACATCCCCGTGACGCGCACGGTGCAGGTCGACGCCCGCTTCCCCCTGCGCGAGCGGGTCACCCTCGCCCTCGCCCTCGCCCTCGCGGCCCCGGTCGCCCCGGTCGCCCCGGTCGCCCCGGTGGCGCCCATCGTCGCGGACGCCCCGCCGCCCGTCGCGCGGGGAGCGGCCCCGGAGCCTCGGCCCACCACGCTGCGGTACGTGGGCTACGCGCTCCTCGGCACCGGCGTCGCGGCGCTCGCGGTCTCGGGCGCCTTCCTCGGCGTCAACCTCGTCTCCGCCGCCTCGGCCGGCTCTGCCACCCCCGCCTCGGAGGACCCATACGGCGCCTGGGCGCGCTTCCAGGCGAGCGAACACGCCACGCAGCAGAGCACGGGCAGGGGGCACTGCGCCCTCGCCCAACAGCGCGGGAGCGCCGACGCCGCGCAGGTGCGTGACCTCTGCGCGCGCATGTCGACCTCGGCGACGGTGGCGCTCAGCGCGGGCATCGCAGGCGGTGCGCTGCTCGTGACGGGGGTGCTGCTCGCGGTGGCGGGCCGGTCGCGGGCGCCCGGCAGCGCCTCGCGGTGGGCGCTCGCGCCATGGATCGCCGCCAACACCCACGGCGCGTCCCTCTCGGGCACCTGGTGACCGCCGTGGGGGAGAGCGCCATGAGCTCGGAGGTCGACCCGTGCGCGATGCTGCGGGCGGTGCTGGCGCGCTTCCCGGATGCGGTGACGGTGAGCGTCGCCGTGCGCGGCGCGGACGGCCACGCCCGCGACATGCGCCTGCTCTACCTCAACGACGCGGCGCGCGAGGGACAGCCCGACCCCGAGGCGGCCATCGGGGCGCTCTGCAGCGAGCTGTGGCCGCAGATGGTGCTCAACGGCGCCTTCGCGGCGTGCATGCGGGTGCTCGACGGCGCGGCGCCGGAGTCCGGGGAGTTCTGGTGGACGGAGAGCGCGACGTACCGGCCGCTCGGCAACGAGTACAAGGCCGTGCGCGTGGGCCCCGAACTCCTGCTCTGGGTGCTGCGCGACAGCGCCGACCTCGCGCGGCGCATGGGCGACGAGGAGGCCCGCTTCCGCGCGGCCTTCGCCGCGGCGCCCGCGGGCATGGCGCTCATCGACCTCGGCGGGCGCGTGGCGCTGGCCAACGAGAGCCTCGCGCGCATGACCGGCCGCGACCGGGATGGGCTCCGCGGCCGCGCCTTCGCCAGCCTCGTCACGCCGAGCGACGCGGGCGACGTGGCCGAGGCCATCGCGTCGCTCTTCCGCGACGTGCCGCTCACCTATGACCGCGAGCTGCGGCTCGAGCGGCCCGGCGGGGCGGAGGTCTGGGCGCGCGTCTCGCTCGCGCTGGTGCGCCAGGCCGACGGGGTGCCCAGCTACTGCGTCGCCCACATGCACGACGTCACGGTGCAGAAGTCCCTGGAGAACGCGCTCTCGCACCAGGCCCTGCACGACCTGCTCACGGGGCTGCCCAACCGCGCGCTGCTCCACGACCGCCTCGACCAGGCCCTCGCGCGCCTCGCGCGGCACCCGGGCGTCGTCGCGCTGCTCTTCATCGACATCGACCAGTTCAAGCTGGTCAACGACGGGCTCGGCCACGCCGCGGGCGACGCCCTGCTCGTCGCCGCCGCCGAGCGCCTGAAGCTGGCGACCCGGCTGGGCGACGCGGTGACGCGCTTCGGCGGCGACGAGTTCGTGGTGATCTGCGACGAGCTCCGCAGCGAGTCCGACGCGATGGTGGTCGCGACGCGGGTGCAGGAGGCCTTCCGGGGGCCCTTCACCTGGGACGGCGCCGACTTCGCCATCACCCTGAGCGTGGGCATCGCGACCGCGACCACCGGCGGCGTCGACGCGCAGTCGCTGGTGCGCGACGCCAGCGTGGCGATGTACCGGGCCAAGGAGGAGGGCCGCAACCGCTGCGTGTTCTTCAGCGACAGCCTGCGGGCCAACGCCATCGACCGGATGCAGACCGTGATGGCGCTGCGCGAGGCCGTGGCGCGCGAGGAGTTCCGGCTGGTGTACCAGCCCATCGTCGACCTCATCGCGGGCAAGGTGGTCGGCGTCGAGGCGCTGCTGCGCTGGCAGCACCCCGAGCGGGGCCTGCTCGCGCCGGACGCCTTCATCCCCGCGGCCGAGGACAGCGGGCTCATCGTCCCGATCGGCGCGTGGGTGCTACAGGAGGCGTGCCGGCAGAGCCAGCGCTGGCACGAGGCCTTCCCTGCGTACGCGTCGCTGCGGATGGCGATCAACCTGTCGGCCCGGCAGATCGTGCACCCGGGCCTGGTGGGCGTGGTCGCCGAGTCCCTCGCGTCGGCCTCGCTCGACTCGTCGACGGTGGTGCTCGAGGTGACCGAGAGCGTGCTCATGACCGACCCGATGAAGGCCAACGGGGTGCTGCGCCTGCTCAAGGGCCTCGGGCTGCGACTGAGCGTCGACGACTTCGGCACCGGGTACTCGTCGCTCACCTACCTGAAGCGCTTCCCCATCGACATCCTGAAGGTCGACAGGTCCTTCGTGGCGGGCCTCGGCGCCGACAGCGAGGACTCGGCCATCGTGGCCGCGACGGTGGGCCTCGCGGGCGCGCTCGGGCTGCAGGCCGTCGCCGAGGGGGTCGAGACCGAGGACCAGATGGCGCGCCTCGTCGACCTCGGCTGCCCCAGCGCTCAGGGGTACTTCTTCTCCCGCCCGATGCCGCCGCAGGGCGTCGAGGATCTCCTCGCGCGGGACCCCTCCTGGGATACCCACTGGAACGGCCGGGTGCGAGCCTACGGGTAGCGCACCCGGAGCGGCCCCGTGCGCCCGCCGCGGGAGAGGGATTGCCAGCCGTGAGCGATCCGGCGAATCATCCGCCGCGCCCATGAAGCCCGCCCTCCGCCTCCTCGCCGCGAGCCTGCCCCTCTGCATCGGCTGCGGCGATTTCACCCCCGTGGAGACGCCCCGGGTCAGCGGCGGGGACGCCGGCGCGGGCGCCACCCTCAACGGGTGCACCCCGGAGCTGTTCGTCGACCGCAGCGCCGACGGCGCCGAGCGCACCATCGGCTTCGGCGGCGAGCGCGGGAGCGGCGGGTTCTCGTACGCCCCGAGGTGCATGACCGTCGCCGCGGGCCAGGACGTCACCTGGGTGGGCGCCTTCGCCACGCACCCGCTGACCCGCGGCGTGCCGGGCGACGTCAACGGCGGCGCCGCGGGCAACCCCATCCCCACCACCATGAGCGGCACCACCATGACGGTGAACTTCCGCCGGCCGGGCACCTACCCCTACGTCTGCGGGATGCACGCCTTCCTCGGCATGACCGGGGTGGTCGTCGTCCGGTAGCACCCCCTCAGGGGCACCCCCGCTGCGCCGCGGACCACGCCTCGCCCACGCGGCGCACCGCCACGTCGGTGTCGATCGCGTCGTCGACCCCGCGCTGCGCCACCGGGAGCATCGCCGACCACCGCGCGCGCAGCCCCCGCAGGCACGCCGGGGTCTCGCCGCGCACCGTCAGCGCGTCCTCGCAGCGCCCCGCGCGCACCACCCAGCGCGCCCGCTCGCGGCGCAGGGCCAGCCGCATGGCCCCCTCCACCTGCTCGGGGGTGGGGCCCTCGCCCACGCCGTCGAAGGCGCACCGGGCCCACTGGGCCATCGCGTCGCGCGGGCTGCGCGGGCCCTCGTCCCGGGTGCGCTCGCCGTCGCACGCCGCGAGCGCCCCCGCGGCCAGCACCCACGCGCCCCGCACGGCGGCGCCTCAGCGCCCGCCGTCGACGTCGCCGAGCACCCGCGCGGCGAGCTCGCCGTGGCCTAGCAGCATCAGCCACCGCGCCGTCTCGCGCCGCGGGCCTACCCGCAGCCGGTCGTGCAGCGCCGTCGCGGACTCCGCGCCGAGGGTGACCGCGGCGTAGGCGGCGCGCAGCGGGTCGTCGCTGCCCGCGAGCAGGCGCGCGGCGGAGGCGCGGCGGGCCTCGTCGGCCACGCCGGGCGCGCAGAGGGCGTAGGCGTCGTCGGTCCAGCCCGCGCGGCCGCGGCGGAGGCCGTCGCACCCGCTGGGCGCCGAGGCATCGAGGCGGTCGAGCACCGGGCGCAGGGCGATCATCGCGAGGGCCGAGGTGCCCCACGCGGGGCTCCGGCGCGCCGCGCGCAGCGACTCCGTGGCGGCCTCGGCGAGGCGGTCCATCGCCAGCAGCACCCGGGCGCGGGCCAGGTGCGCCGCGGGGTCGTCGCGCAGCGCGATGGCCGAGCGCAGGTCGCTGTCCGCGAGGTCGAGCCCGCTCGATCCGCCAACCTCGATCCACACCCGGGCGCGGGCGAGCAGCGGGGTCGGCGAGGATGCCCACGCGTCGACGGCGGCGCTGGCGTACTGGAGCGCCCGGTCGCGCGGCCCCTGGCTGGTGGCGAGCTCGAGGGCCGCCTGCGCGGAGATGGCCCCGGCGAGCTCGGGGGCGTCGAGGCGCTGGTGCGCGACCGAGCCGTGGGCGGAGAGCGTCCCGTCGGCCACCTCCACGACGTGCTCGCCCGCGCGCACCACGAAGCTCCCGAGCATCCCCGTCGGGTCGACGGGCTCGTCGCTGCGCGCCGGGGCGGTGCGCTCGGCCACGGCCGCCGGGTCGCCGGCCGCCCGCAGGAGGGTGGCGACGAGCCGCGCGAGGTCGAGGGTGCTCACCCGCTCGCGCGCCGACGGCAGCACGCGCCACACGAGGTCGGGCGAGCGCGGCGGCGGCACGGCCTCGCCCTCCCCCACCACCCCGGCCTGTCGCCGCTGGTGCACCAGCTCGGCGGCCCGGCGCGCCCGCGCCACGGGGTCGCGCTCGGCGCGCACGCGGGCGACCACCTCCTGGAGCTCGGCCCCGGCCACCAGCGGGTCGTTGGCCTGCGGCGCGACCTCCGTCGGAATCGGCCGCGCCCGGTCGAGCGCCCGCCGCGAGCGCAGGGTGTGCCACGCGCCCCCACCGCCGACGACCAGCAGCAGGGCGACGACGGCGACGACCACCCGGGCGCGCCGGGGCCTCGGCGCGGGGGCGTCGACGACGGGCATGAGGTTGGTCGCGCGGAGGCACTTCGGGCAACGCGGCGAGCCGTCGGCGCAGCGGGTTCCACAGTGGGCGCACTCGAGGGACATGGCGGGGCGATACCACGTCCGACGCCGCGGGCTCCACCCGTCGCCGCCATCCCCGCGCCCGACGTGCCCGTCGCCGACGAGCGCGACGTCACCGACGCCCTCGCGCTCAACGTCGCGGGCTACTTCGTGAAGCCCATCGCCGTCGTTGGCCCGGCGGCCCGACCTCTTGACAGCCCACGCCCGAACGCTGACTCCCATGGTCGTGATGTCCGATCCAACGTCCCACCGAGTCGAGCGGCCGCTGCGCATCCTCCTGGTCGACGACGTCGACGTCGACCGCGCCGCGGTGCGACGCGCCCTGCATCACGCCGGGCTCACCGTCGACGCCGTCGAGGCGACCAGCCTCGACACCGCCCGCGCGGCCCTCTCCGACGGCTCCTACGACTGCCTCATCGTCGACTACGTCATCCCCGGCAGCGACGGCCAGCAGGTGATCGACCTCGCGGTCTCCCTCGGGGTGAGCGCCCCGGCCATCGTGCTCACCGGCCACGGCGACGAGATGCTCGCCTCCGAACTCCTCAAGCGCGGCGCGGCGGACTACCTCCCGAAGAGCCAGGTGGCCAACGGGCAGCTCGCCCGCAGCCTCGTGCAGGTGCTGCGCACGCACGAGCTGCGGCGTCGCGAGCGCGAGGACCGCGACCTCCTGCGGAAGCACGCCGAGCGGCTGCACGCGCTGGTGGAGTGCAGCGAGCGCATCCACGCCGGGCGCACCCTCGAGGAGATGGTCGCGACCATCGCCGTCGAGGGCGTGCGGCTCTTCGAGGCGCGGGCGGTCACCGTGGAGGTCGAGGCGCGGGGCGACCTGGGCCCGGTCACCCGGGTGGCCACCGCCGTCGACGCCGACACCCCCGCCCCGGAGGGGCCCGACGACATCGTGCAGGCGCTGCGCGACGCGCAGGGGCAGCGGGTGGGGCGGATGGTGCTGCAGGGCGGGGTGTTCCTCGAGCCGCTGGCGGGCTCGGCGCTGCTGGGGAAGTTCGCGCGCATGGCGGTGGTGGCGCTGGAAAACGGCGCGCTGCTGCAGGCGGCCACGGCGGCGTCGCAGTCGCGCGACGAGGTGCTCGCGGTGGTCTCGCACGACCTGCGCAGCCCCCTGGGCACCGTGGCCATGGGCGCCGCGATGCTGCGCCGGAGCATGACCTCGCCCAACGGCCACTTCGCCGACGACCTCGAGGTCATCAACCGCATCACGCGCAGCTGCAAGCGCATGGAGCGGCTCATCGACGACCTCCTCGACGCCTCGCGGCTCGACTCCGGCGCCGTGATGGTGGCGCCCCGGGCGATGCCCGCGGCCGACCTGCTGCAAGACGCCCTCGACGCCGCCACCCTGGAGGCCGCCGCGGGGAAGGTGCGGGTGGTCGCCGACGAGGTCGAGGCGCTGCGGGTGATGGCCGACCGCGACCGGGTGCTCCAGGTGTTCTCCAACCTGGTGGGCAACGCGCTGAAGTTCACCCCCGCCGAGGGGACCATCACCCTGGGCGTCGCGCGCGCGGGCGACTTCGCGCGCTTCACGGTCACCGACACCGGCGCGGGCATCCCCGCGGAGCACCTCCCCCGGCTCTTCGACCGCTTCTGGAAGGGCGACCGCTCGGGGCGGCACAGCGCCGGCCTCGGGCTCTACATCGCCCGCGGCATCGTCGGGGCGCACGGCGGCGAGATCGCCGCGAGCAGCGAGCCCCGCGGCGGCACCACCTTCGCGTTCACCCTCCCACTCAGCCCGTAGGCGTGGGCACCGCGGCGCCGGGCTCGCGCTCCAGCATCCGGTAGAGGGTGCGGCGGTCGAGGCCCAGCACCCGCGCCGCGCGGGACTTGTTGCCGCCCACCAGCACCATCACCCGCTGCACGTAGCGGCGCTCCAGCTCGGAGAGGGTGACCAGCTCGGTCTCCGCGTCGGGGGTCACCGGGCGCTGCTTCGACTCGTACGCGCGCACCTTCTCGGGCAGGTCTTCGACCGTGACGTGGTCGTAGCGGGTGAGGGCGACGGAGCGCTCGATGCAGTTCTCCAGCTCGCGCACGTTGCCCGGCCATCCGTACGCCACCAGCCGCGCGAGGGACGCCGGGTGGAACCCGACGACCTTCTTCGAGAAGCGCTCGGCGAAGCGCACGAGGAAGTGCTGGGCCAGCACGGGGATGTCCATCGCGCGCTCGCGCAGCGTGGGCACCTCCACGCCCACGACGGCGATGCGGTAGAAGAGGTCTTCGCGGAAGCGCCGGGTGCGCACCTCGGCCTCGAGGTCGCGGTTGGTCGCGGTGATCACCCGCGCGTCGAAGGGCGTCTCCCGGTCGCCGCCCACCGGGCGCACGCTGCGCTCCTGCAGGGCGCGCAGCAGCTTGGCCTGCATCTCCAGCGGCATCTCGCCGATCTCGTCGAGGAAGAGGGTGCCGCCGTTGGCCTCCAGGAAGAGCCCCGCGCGGGCGTTGCGGGCGTCGGTGAAGGCCCCGCGCACGTGCCCGAAGAGCTCGCTCTCCAGGAGGCTGGCCGGCACCGCGGCGCAGTTGATGGCCACGAAGGGGCCCTTGTGGCGCACGCTCATCCCGTGGATGGCGCGGGCGACGAGCTCCTTGCCGGTGCCGCTCTCGCCGGTGACCAGCACCGTGGCGTCGGTCGAGGCCACGCGCTCGACCAGGCTCAGCACCTCCCGCATGGCGCGGCTCGACCCGATGAGCGAGCGCGACGGCTGCGCGCGCACCACCTCGCTCTGGAGCTTGCGCACCTCCTGCCGCAGGCCGCGGTGCTCCATCGCGCGCTCCATGGCGATCGCGAGCATGTCGGCGTCGACGGGCTTGGTGAGGAAATCGTACGCCCCGGCGCGCATGGCGCGCACGGCGGTCTCGAGGTTTCCGTGGCCCGTCAGCACGATCACCGGCACGTCGGGGTGCGCCGCGGCGATGTGCTCGCAGAGGGCGATGCCGTCCATCGAGCCCATTTGTACGTCCGTGAGCACGAGGGAGAACTCCTCGCGCAGCATCCGGGCGAGCGCCTCCTCGGGGTTGTGCATGAAGGTCGACTGATGGCCGAGGCGACGCACCAGCGTCGCGACCATCTCGCCCATGTCCGTGTCGTCATCTACAACCAGCACCCGCGCAGGGCCATCCACTCGTTCGGTCACGCCATCGATCCTTTCGGGAGGAGTCCCCCCCCGATGTGGAGGTTCCGAGCGATCATCGGTCCGAGGGTGTCACGCCGGGGCCGGTCGGGACACCATGCCGGCGCGCTTTGCTTCCGACGTTTGCCGAAAGTTGGCAAGTTCCTGACGGATGTTGTTGAAGCTTCCGCATGGAGCTCTTCGTCCTGCCTCGGTTCTGGCGCCCCGACCCCTCCGCGGA
>Ga0247843_1002429_pt1 | contig 33861 bp, 35 predicted proteins | sample LaCruzMarch2017__FD_192420 | JGI IMG/M metagenome (GOLD analysis project Ga0247843, IMG submission 192420) | Freshwater microbial communities from meromictic Lake La Cruz, Castile-La Mancha, Spain - LaCruzMarch2017_8m | ecosystem: Environmental > Aquatic > Freshwater > Lake | place: Spain... | reverse complement strand
CCCCCGCGCCAGTACGCGCCGTCACTGAAGCGATCAAGGAGTATCTCGATCGATTAGGGCCAATCTGGATCGAAGGCGAGATCGCCGAACTCAATGAACGCAGCGGCGGCATGGCCTTTCTACGCCTACGTGATTCAAGCGTTGATATGAGCCTTTCGGTGATGTGCCACAAATCGGTATTGGCCAGCGTTGCACCACTGCCAGCAAATGCTCGCGTTGTGCTTTATGCCAAAGGCTCTTGGTATACCAAGAATGGTTCTTACACTTTATCAGCCCGCGAAATTCGCCAAGTGGGAGTTGGTGAATTATTAGCGCGGCTTGAAGCTCTCAAAACTATGTTGGCAGCTGAAGGTTTATTTGCCTCAGAAAATAAAGTTGCGTTGCCGTTACTGCCCCGCAAAATTGGTTTGATCTGCGGTCGCAATACCGATGCCGAACGCGATGTGGTTGAAAATGCCAAACGTCGTTGGCCGGCTGTGCAATTTGAAATTCGCGAAGTTACTGTGCAAGGCGCAGCTGCAGTTAGTGAAGTATCTGCTGCGTTAGCCGAACTTGAGTCGCTAGCCGATGTTGATGTCATCATCATTACTCGTGGTGGCGGATCCTTTGAAGATCTCTTGCCATTTAGCGATGAGGGTTTAGTTCGCTTAGCTGCTAAGTGCAGCACGCCAATTGTTAGCGCTATTGGCCACGAAAAAGATTCACCGCTTCTTGATTTAGTTGCTGACTTCCGTGCTTCAACCCCAACCGATGCGGCAAAGCGCGTGGTGCCAGATATCAACGAAGAAATTGATTTGATTGAAAAACTGCGCGATCGCGCTAGCCGGTTTATGCGAAATATGATCGAACTCGAAAATTCTAAGATCGCTAACTTGGCTGCTCGCCCAGTGTTGCGTGATCCAACGGTAATGATTACCTCGCGGTTAGAAATAATTACTAACCTACGCGATCGTTCTATTCGAAGTTTCCAAGGCCGTCTTGCAATTGCCCAAGAAGAGTTACAACAAGTAACTGCTCGAGTTCGAGCGCTCTCGCCACAGGCCACCCTTGATCGTGGCTATGCCGTGGTGCAATTAGCCGATGGCAGCATTGCCCGCGAAAGCGATGCGCTAAAAGATGGCGAAAAGCTGCGAATTAGACTGGCCAAGGGTGAGACCAGCGCCACGGTTACAAGTTAAAGAGCAGGCAGTAGATTTAAGCCATGGCCGCAGATAAGAAGATCTCATACGAAGCAGCGCGTGATGAACTGGCGCAGGTTGTTTCGTCGCTAGAAACTGGTGGCGCTACCCTCGAAGATTCCTTGAAGTTATGGGAACGTGGCGAAGAGTTAGCGAAGATCTGCCAGGAATGGCTAGATGGGGCGAAGGCAAAGTTAGATTCAGTTAAGCCAAGCGAATAGGTGCGCAAATGTCTCCTGAATTCACATACTCCGATCTTTTGCCAGTTGGGCCAGATACCACCAAATATCGCAGTCTCGGCACTGAAGGCGTTCGCACTTTAAAAGTTGGTGAACTTGAGTTTCTCGAAATCGCACCTGAGGCAATTGAGAAGTTAACTAGTACTGCAATTCACGATATTTCACATTACTTGCGCGCCGAACATTTGCAGCAATTAGCAAATATCTTAAAAGATCCCGAAGCTTCTCCTAATGATCGCTTTGTGGCGTTAGATCTTTTGAAGAATGCCAACATCGCAGCTGGCGGAATTTTGCCAATGTGCCAAGACACCGGCACTGCAATTGTCTCTGGCAAGAAGGGTCAGTTTGTGCTGACCCAGAGCAAAGATGAAGTTGCGATCTCTAAAGGTATTTACGATGCCTATACAAATTTGAATCTGCGTTATTCGCAGATGGCCCCGGTTACGACTTGGGATGAAAAGAACACTGGCAATAACTTGCCCGCTCAAATTGAAATCTATGCCGATAGTGATCACTACGATGAATACAACTTCTTATTCATTGCCAAAGGTGGCGGCAGTGCAAACAAATCATTCCTTTATCAAGAGACTAAGGCAGTTCTAAATCCCAAATCGTTTATGACTTGGCTTGATGAAAAACTTCGTTCAATTGGTACTGCAGCTTGCCCGCCGTATCACTTAGCAATTGTCATTGGTGGCACTAGCGCCGAGCACACAGTAAAGACCGCGAAATTGGCTAGTACTAAGTACTTAGATTCGCTGCCAACTAAGGGCGATGCGGCTACTGGCCATGGTTTCCGCGACTTAGAACTTGAGAAAGAAGTTCTCGAACTAACTCGCACCCTTGGAATTGGCGCACAATTCGGTGGCAAGTATTTCTGCCACGATGTGCGCGTTGTTCGTCTGCCTCGTCATGGTGCTTCGCTGCCAATTGCGATTGCAGTTTCTTGTTCGGCAGATCGCCAAGCTAAAGGCAAAATCACTAAAGATGGCATTTTCCTAGAAGAGCTAGAGCGCGAGCCAGCCCACTTCTTGCCTGAGACCACCGATGAACATCTAAATGATGGCGTGGTCAACATAAATTTGAATCAACCGATGGAAAACGTTTTGGCTGAGCTTTCTAAACATCCACTCAAGACTCGCATCTCGTTAACTGGCACTTTGGTTGTGGCTCGCGATTTAGCTCATGCCAAGATCAAAGCCATGATGGATGATGGCGCTCCAATGCCAGATTACTTGCGTGATTTCGCGGTTTATTACGCTGGCCCAGCTAAGACTCCTGAGGGTTATGCATCTGGTTCTTTCGGTCCGACAACTGCCGGTCGCATGGATTCTTACGTCGAATATTTCCAAAGCCGCGGTGGTTCAAAGATTATGTTGGCTAAAGGCAATCGTTCTAAAGCGGTAACTGATTCTTGCAAGGCCAATGGTGGTTTCTATCTTGGTTCGATCGGTGGCCCAGCTGCGCGCCTTGCCCAAGATTGCATTAAGAAAGTTGAAGTTCTAGATTTCGCCGAACTCGGAATGGAAGCAGTTTGGAAAATTGACGTTGTAGATTTCCCAGCCTTCATTGTGGTTGACGATAAAGGTGGCGATTTCTTTGCCGAGACTTCAAAGCCAATCACAATTGGCATGGGGCCACGCTAGATTTTTAGTGGGCTTTATTTAAAGAGCGAACTAACGCTAGAAAAGTTAGCGGTTTAGTACCAGTTAGTGCGCTTGAATTTTGCGAAAGCGCCACAAGGGGTTTCATATCGTTTATCGATATAGTGAAGTCCCCAAGAAATCTGAGTTACCGGGTTGGTTCGCCAGTCAGTTCCGATTACTTCCATCTTGCTAGCTGGCAGAGCTTGTGGAATTCCATGGGCACCGGAGCGCTTATTGCTAGCTCGGTAATTCCAGTGGCTCTCTTTAGTCCAAAGGCCATCGAGGCAGGCAAACTGCCTATCGCCCCAGCCATATTTTTCTTCCATCAAAGACTTGGCAACTTCGCGAGCGCCATCGGGGGTGCGGGCTAGTTCGACGCTGGCGCTAGCCGATGAAACCAAAGACATTGCCGAGGCTGAAACTGTGGCTGAAGAAGATAGTTCGCTAAAGAGGGCGGCTTCGATTGGCTCAATCTCTGGATCTGTCTGGCCAGTTAAGTAGACCTCGGCAGTTGGACCTTCGGGAAATTCAGATGCCGGCAGGCTCAGTGTTGTCGTAGCTGCAAACTCAAGACCATAGGCGCTTGGTTGCAAGATTGCGAAACCCAAGAAAGCAGCCACGGTTGTCCAGATCGCAACTGCGCGACGCGAAGAGTTCAAATGAAAACCCACGGTGACTCCTTTCCTTAACCACTAATCTCACCTGTTCGGGTGAGTAACAGGGTTTAGAATGGCAAGGCGCACTGACATCGGCAAATTTAAGTACGCGTGAGTCGCAAATTCTAAGGAATGCCACATCTGCCGCAGTTGTAAAAGTGCAGGTCACCTAGGCAGAAGTCCGAAATGTCCGAAATGTGAGTGTGACATTAAAAGAGGGCCTTTTTTAGGCCTTTGCCAGCTCCCTAAAAATCTTTCAAGAGCAAGTCAACTAGTTCGGAATCGGGCCTTCGAGTAACTCGGTAACCAGGGCGGCAATCGGTGAGCGCTCTGATCGAGTCAGGGTCACGTGGGCAAAGAGCGGGTGGCCCTTAAGGGTTTCGACCACGGCGACGACACCATCGTGGCGGCCAACTCGCAAATTATCGCGTTGGGCAACGTCGTGGGTCAGGATCACTCGCGAGGATTGGCCGATGCGCGAGAGCACAGTCAGCAGAACTCCACGCTCGAGCGATTGGGCTTCATCAACAATCACAAAAGAGTCGTGCAGCGAGCGGCCGCGAATGTGAGTCAGTGGCAGAACTTCGATTAGGCCGCGATCAATAATTTCATCGATGACCTGTTGGCTGACAAGTGCGCCCAAAGTATCGAAAACCGCTTGGGCCCACGGCGACATTTTTTCGCCTTCACTGCCTGGCAGGTAGCCCAGCTCTTGACCACCAACTGGATAGAGCGGCCGGAAAATTACTACCTTCTTATGTAAGCGTTTTTCCATAACCGCTTCGAGTCCGGCGCAAAGAGCTAGCGCACTCTTTCCAGTTCCGGCGCGACCGCCGAGGGAAACGATTCCGATATCTGGGTCAAGCAAAAGATCGAGGGCAATTCGTTGTTCGGCGCTACGACCATGAAGACCAAAAGCGTTGCGATCGCCCCGAACTAATTGCAATTGTTTATCGACGGTAACTCGGGCTAAGGCGCTGCCTTTTTCAGAATGCAAAACGATGCCGGTGTGCACTGGCAGTTGGTGGGCAACTTCGTGGTCGGCGCGATCTGTGGCATAGAGGTCATCGATAATTTGGTGTCCCACATCGATCTCTTCGATACCTGTCCAGCCACTGTTGGAAACAGTTTCGGCGCGATATTCCTCGGCCTCGACTCCTACCGCCGAAGCTTTAACTCGAAGTGGCAAATCTTTAGTGACTAAAACAACTTTCTTGCCATCTGACATTAAATTTTTAGCAATTGCCAAAATGCGCGAATCGTTAGTGCCATCGCGCAAGAAGCCATGTGGCAGCGAACTTAAATCGGTGTGATTTAGTTCGACCGAAAGAGTGCCACCTTCGGGAGTTACCTTTAATGGACGATCTAGGCGGCCATGGGTAACTCGTAAATCATCTAAATATCGCAGTGCTGCACGCGCAAAATAGCCCAATTCTGGATGGTCGCGCTTGGTCTCTAGTTCGCCAATTACCGCAATCGGGATGATGACCTCGTGTTCGGCAAAGCGGCCTAACGCTGCCGGATCGGCTAGCAGAACGCTGGTATCAAGGACATAAGTTTTTCTATCCGCAGCGTTCAAGTATTTCCCCGCATTTCAAGTAGAGGTCATATTTAGTTGTTCTAGGCGATGAGCGAACGCTAGAACTGCTGATTAATTATTTGCTTTCGACACGCGGAAAGGCAAAGTTAAATCTAGGTGACTTATTTACCGCTGGTTTGTCTTTATTTACGTTGGTTTGTCTTTACTTTCCTAGCCGACGATGTCGGGTTGAGTAAGAACGCAGAGCACGTAAGAAATCTACTCGGCGGAAATCTGGCCAATAAGCTTCGCAGAAATAAAATTCAGATTGCGCACTCTGCCAAAGTAAGAATCCGCCGAGGCGTTGTTCGCCCGAAGTTCTAATTAACAACTCGGGGTCAGGTTGGCCCGCGGTATAAAGATATTTTGCAATCTCATCTGCCGAGATGTTCTCGGCTGCAACTGCCAAATCATGGCCGTCACTTCCTTGCGCAGTTAAGTAACTCTTAACGGCATCAACAATTTCGCGACGACCGCCATAACTAACTGCCACATTTACTTCAAGGCCGTCGCTACGAATTGGCTTTAGCGAAGCTAACTTAGTTACGAGCCAATCTGGCAATAGATCCAGGGCGCCAACTGCCTTAATATTCCAGCGACCAGTTGCTGAAAGTTCGTCGACGGTATTGCCGATGATTTCGAGTAGCGCTTTTAACTCTTCATCGGTGCGTTTGAAATTATCAGTTGATAGCAGCCAAAGAGTTACAACTTTTACCTCAGCCTCTTCGCACCAACCCAAGAACTCGACAATCTTGTTAGCCCCTGCACGATGACCATGGGCAGCTGTTGATCCGCCCAGACTTTCAGAGTTTGCTTTAGCAAAGCGTCGATTACCATCAAGAATTACACCAACATGATGTGGGGTTTGGCTGAAATCTAAAGCTCGAACTAACCGATATTCATAGATCGGATAAATCAGCGACTTGATGAAATTACGAATACTGCGATACAACTTTTCGCTCCGTAATCAGCGAAGCAATTGGCAGGGTTCCGGCCAAAATTAAGCCCAGCATTTTCATGACTGGCCACTTAGCTTTGCTCGCAAATTGAAGGGCAGTTAGAACATAAATCGCGTAGATCCAGCCATGTACGAAAGGAATCCAGGCAACTTTCGCTTTCCAGCTCTCGTTGTCGAATAAGTAGGCCACTGGCAGATCAACAAACCAGAGCAGAAGCGACATGATGCCGGCCAAAATCGCCATGGTTCGATAGCGCTTAACTACACCGCTCATATTTGGGGTTTCGCTCATGAGGTAACTCTACGACGATAGAAGGGAAGGTAAAGCACCAAAGCGGCCATGAGCCACCAAATGAAGACATAAGAGATGTGCTGCCAGTAATAACCGGGCACCTTGGAGTTATCGACTGAAATCTCAAGGCGGGTGCGATCGATCTTGGTGCCATCGACAACTTCGCTATTGGCCAAGATGAAGCCGTCGTATAGATCAAAATCAGCCAGGCCAGCTTTCGTTAAGAGCAACGTGCTATCAACGCGAGCTAAATTATCAACTGAATTCGGGCCGCGATCGGTGCTTTGGCTAGGTTGTAGAACGCCAGTCACCGAAACTTTTTGTGACATCGCAATTTGTGGTTCGGTTAAGCGATCAGCCCAGAGGCCGCGAACAACCAAGATTGCCGATTTAGCATCAACTTGAAGCACGCCAACTTCCCAAGCTGTTGCGGCTACTCCGTCGGAAGTTTGGTTATCACTTTTAAAAGTTGCAATGTAGTTGCCTTGCGTCGAGACGTTTTTCATAAAATTTCTAGCATCAATTGTTACGCGAGGTTTTGCCAAGGTTTTCAGCTCAACCGGTTCGGTAACTGTTACAACAGTTTCAGTTGAAGCTTTTAATTCTTGCGCCCGATCTAGCTGCCAATTTCCTAGCCCGATAAATGCTCCGGCCATTAGCGCAACTCCTAGACCTGCCAGAATGCGTTCGTACAGTTTAATTCGATTCGTCCTCGCTCCGTTTTTGCATACGGGTGTAGCGCTTATAGAAGCTGCGCATTAAAAAGACCATCGCAGTACACAAAACGATCATAGTTAATGAGCCAGCTGCACCAATTTCTACATCTTTCATAACTATTCCTTTGCTGATCGTTAGGACTTGATCTTACTGATTAATACGAGAGAATACTCTTATGGCTAATGACTTCGATTACAACGATCGTTACGGAATTAAGCCTGCTTCAGTTTGGCGCCCAGTTGCTGGTGTAATTCTCAGCATTGGCCTGATCTGGTTGCTTTGGGCCGGGCTACATCATTCTCGACCAGAGATAACCTTTAGATTGATTGCATTTACTGTTCCTAGCGATCGCGAAACTGAAATTCGTTTTGAAGCTACCCGCCGCGATGTAAACCGCGAACTAACTTGCACTCTGGTTGCTCGTGATTTCGACAAGTTGATAGTTGGCCAAATCGACGATGTGATTCCGGCGGGCCAGGGCTATATCGATCGCACGACAACGATTCCTACGCGTAATTTGGCCGCTACCGCTACCGTTTTACGCTGTCTTTAAACTGCACTACCCTTTCCCCTTATGAGTTCACAGACCTGGTTAACGCAAGAAGCAGCTGATCGCTTAGCTGCTGAACTCGCCAACCTCGAAACCGAAGGTCGCACCGAAGTTATTAAGAAGATCGAAGCTGCTCGCGCTGAAGGTGACTTAAAAGAAAATGGCGGCTACCACGCTGCGCGCGATGAACAAGGAAAGATCGAAGCGCGTATTCGCCAACTGAAGCAGATGTTAGAGAATGCAACTATTGGCGCACCACCAGCCAGCGCCGATGGCGTAGTTGGTGCCGGCATGGTCGTAAGTGCCATCGTTGCCGATGATGAAATGAGATTCTTACTTGGTTCGCGCGAAATCGCTACCGATGATTTGGATGTTTATAGCGAAAAGTCACCACTTGGTGCTGCAGTACTTGGAGCAAAAATCGGCGACAAAGTTTCTTACACCTTGCCAAATGGCAAGGTTATTTCGGTTGAAATTCTAGGCGCTGAGTTTTTCGCTTAATCAGTTTGAGTAGTTTTTATATTTTCTAATACTCAACGGGATAAAGATCGCCATCAAAACCACGACATACAGCAGTGAAGTCTCAAGCGGGTGTTGGCTTGGCCAAGAGTTAGCGGTCGCACCAAACTCATTTTTTAGACCAAACAACTGACGGCAGGCAGCCACCATGGTTGACACTGGATTCCACTCTGCAAAGTACTGCAGCGCTCTTGGCATTCCAGTTGTTGGTGCAAAAGCATTAGATAAGAAGGTCAAAGGGAAGGTAACTAAGAAACCAACACTTTGGACGGTGCGGGCTTCTTTGACTGAAAGGCCAACCAAAATTCCAATCCAGGAAAGTGCGTAACCAAACATAAAGAGAAAGACGAAGGCAAGGGTTGTCTGCACAATTCCTGAGGTTGGACGCCATCCAACGGCGTAGCCAGCAAGTGCCATCACAGTTAGAACCAAAATATTAAGAAGAGCGTCACCAAATGTACGACCAATGATTACCGCACCACGAGAGATAGGCAGAGATCTAAAGCGATCGATCAAACCTTTCTTCATGTCCTCTGCTAGTCCGATTGCCGTTGAAGCCAAGGTAAAGGCAACGGTTTGAACGAAGATTCCAGGCATCAGAAGCTGCACATATCCGCCAGGCTGACCTGAATCAATTGATCCGCCAAAGACGTAGCGGAACAATAAAACGAACATCACTGGCTGAATAGTTGAGAAAACTAAAAGTTCAGGCACACGTGCTAATTGAAGTAGCTGGCGCTTTGTGATGACCAATGCATCATGAATCGCATTTTTCATTTCTTGCCACCTCTCTTCTTCTTGGCAATTGGTTCTACAACGGTCTCTTCTGCAACATGTCCTGTGAGTGACAAAAATACATCGTCTAAAGAAGGGCGCTTTAAACCAATATCTAACGGATGAATCTTGGCTTCATCCATAGCTCGCAAAGCCTCCATAAGATCCTTCGAGCCATGAAGCACCGGCGCACTAACTGTTCGCAGGTCAACGTGAGTCGCATGACCACTGATCTTTGCAACAATCTCACGTGCCTGATCAAGGTCTGCTGGCTCGACAGTAATCTCTAAACGCTCGCCACCAACCTGCTTTTTCAATGAATCCGAAGTACCGCGAGCAATAACAGTTCCCCGATCAATAACTGCGATCTCATCTGCCAATTGATCAGCCTCTTCTAAATACTGAGTTGTCAGCAAGAGTGTTACACCACCTTTTACTAACTCTTGGATCACTCCCCACATATCCTGACGACCACGTGGATCTAGACCAGTTGTTGGTTCATCTAAGAATAAAATTTTTGGCTTAACGATGAGTGATGCAGCTAAATCAAGGCGACGACGCATTCCGCCAGAATAGGTTTTGATGGGACGACGTGCTGCTTCGGTTAAATCAAAGCGTTCCAGTAATTCATTTGCGCGATCAATGGATGATTGACGACCTAAGTGATACAACCGACCAAACATCACCAAGTTATCCCACCCAGTTAGAGTTTCATCTACGGCTGCATATTGACCTGATAATCCAATTTGTTCGCGTACTTTGTCAGGATGCTTAATAACATCGATGCCTGCAACAGTTGCATGACCTGAATCTGGTTGTAACAAGGTTGCGAGAATTCTCACAGTAGTTGTTTTGCCAGCACCATTAGGCCCAAGTACGCCTAAAACAGTGCCTTCTTCGACATCTAGTGATAAACCATCAAGGGCTTTAACTTCGCCTTTGCGATAAGTCTTTACGAGGTTCTCTGCGATAACTGATTTCACGGAGTAAACTTACCGCGTTACGGCCTATGAGCCAAGAATCGATTTAGATTCAACGAAAAAAATCGTGCTGGAGAGGCAAATGTGTCCCTAAGTCCGCAAGCGAAAGTTCATACCCATAAAGAAATTTTAATTATCCTCTCAGGGCTGATGACTGGCATGTTGCTCGCAGCGCTTGACCAAACAATTGTCTCGGCAGCTCTAAAAAGTATTGTCGAAGAATTCAATGGACTAGAGCATTACACCTGGGTGGTGACCGCATACCTATTAACTTCGACCGCATCTACCCCGCTATACGGAAAGATTTCTGATCTTTATGGACGTCGACCTGTTTTCCAATTCGCAATTGTTACATTTTTGCTTGGTTCTCTCTTAGCTGGTGCTTCAACAAATATGGAACAACTAATCGCAACTAGGGCCTTGCAAGGTCTCGGTGGCGGCGGGCTTATGGCGCTTACTTTCGTAATCATCGGCGACATTGTTCCTCCTCGCGAACGTGGCCGATATCAAGGATATTTTGGCGCAGTCTGGGGTCTCTCTTCAGTTGCTGGTCCACTTCTAGGTGGCTTTTTCTCGGATCAAGATAAAATTTTAGGAATAACCGGATGGCGTTGGATTTTCTACATCAACCTGCCATTTGGTATCGCAGCCATGATTATTACTTCGGCTGTTTTGCATATTCCAAAAGTGCGCCGCGAGCATAAGATCGATTACATCGGTGCGCTGCTAATGGTTATGGCGGTTTCTTCAACACTGCTTGCGATCTCGATTTATGGCCCACAAGATGGCTGGTCAGATCCTCGAACCGTTATCTGTTTAACTTCCGGATTTATTCTGACGCTGCTATTTCTACGTTGGGAATCTCAAGCAGTCGAACCAATTTTGCCACTTAGCCTCTTTAAGAATCACACCTTTAATATCACTTCAGTTTTAGGTTTCATGATTGGCGCCGGCATGTTTGGCGCACTGATTATGTTGCCACTTTATTTACAGGTTGTTCAAGGTGAAAGTCCATCATCAGCTGGTTTGAAGTTAATTCCGTTGATGTTAGGTATCGTTTCAACTTCAATCTTTAGTGGAAAAGCTATTTCACGCACTGGTAAATATAAGAAGTTCCCGATTGCCGGAACCATCATTATGACCTCAGGCTTAGCGCTTATGACCACACTTGGTATCGATACGCCATATTGGCAAATCGCAATCTTCGCCGCAATGGTTGGAATGGGCTTAGGTTTAACAATGCAGACCATGGTTATTGCACTACAGAATTCAATTGATTTTAAAGACCTGGGCGTAGCAACGACTTCAAATACTTTCTTTAGATCTCTAGGCAGCGTATTTGGTACGGCGATATTTGGCAGTATTCTGACAAATCGCTTAAGTCATTACTTGGCTAAAGACTTCGCCGATCTTGCAGCAACTAACCCAACTGCAGTCGCTGGCTTTGATGCTGTCAAGCTAGAAGGCGTCACAAATAACACTTCGATTTTGGCTGATCTGCCACCAGTAATTCAAGAAACGGTTCTGCAATCTTTTGTAAACAGTTTCAATGTGGTTTTCCTGGTGGCTGCTCCGGTAATTTCTATCGCAATCTACTTTGCCATTAAATTACGCGAAGTTCCGCTACGTACAACTACCGAGTACCGCGACGCTAAAAACGAAGCGGCGGGCGAAGCTCTTGGTTAAAAGTTTTAAAGCAGCTGTCGCTGGATTTTCGCGCGAAGTCCAAGTTGTCATCATCGCCTCCTTCTTTGTGGCGCTGGGCTTTGGCATTATTTTTCCAGCGATCCCAGTATTCGTTAGATCTTTCGGCGTAAATAACACCGCCGTCGGCTTAGTGGTATCAGCTTTTGCTTTTGCTCGTTTCGCTTCAGGCATGATCTCGGGTCGCTTCGTTGACCGCTTCGGCGAACGAAATGTTTACAGTTTCGGCGTATTGATGGTTGCTTTTTTCACGGTTCTCGCTGGGTTAGCGCAGAACTATCCGCAACTATTAACTTTCCGTGCAGCAGGCGGCTTAGGGTCCTCAATGTTTTCAGTTGCATCGAGCTCACTAATTTTTCGTGCTACCGATGACGCGCATCGCGCCCGCGCACTTTCAGCTTTCCAAGGCTCCTTCTTAATTGGTGGAATTTCTGGGCCTGCTATCGGTGGTGCTCTGGCAACTATTTCATTACGAGCACCGTTTTTTGCCTATGCATTTATGTTAACTATCGCTGGCGTCATCGGTTACATTTATTTGGGTCGTGCCGAGGCCGCTAAAAGTGGTGTTAAAGCTAAAGCTCAAGAACCAATTACTTTCAAAGAAGCATTTCAAATTCCGGCATATCGAATTGCGCTAGCGCTTTCTTTCATTATTGGTTGGGCATTTTTCGGAATGCGTTCTTCGATCTTGCCACTCTTCGTTACCGAAAGTTTGAACTCAACTGCTGCAATTGTTGGTATTGGTTTTGCAATTGGCGCGCTGGTGCAGGGGCTCTTTCTCCTTAGATCTGGCAGGGCTTCTGACTTAAAAGGTCGCAAGTATGTAATTCTGCTAGGCGGTTCAATTTTTATGGCCGGAATAATTGGCTTAACGTTTTCATTTAACATCTGGATGTTCTTGATATCTATGGCAATTCTTGGAGTTGGTGGTGCCTATCTTTCAACAGCACCTGGCGCCATTGTTGGCGATGTCATTAAGGGCAAGGGTGGCCGCGTTATTGGTATTTTCCAGATGTCTGGCGATGCCGGAATGATCATTGGACCAATTGTGGTCGGTGCGATTTCTGACCTTTATTCATTCCGAGTGGCATTTGCTGCAACTGCAGTGATTTTCTCATTAGTTCTAATCTTGGGTGCACGCTTACCTGAAACAAGAAAAATGGCCGGCTCACATGAGCCGACCATTTCACTTAACGATAATTAATTAGTCATCGCCGCGCAAGATTGAAATCAAGCGCAATATTTCTAGGTATAGCCAGACGATCGTAACCATTAGGCCAAACCCGGCACGCCAAGATTCTTCTTGTGGTGCACCAGCTGCGATTCCCTTTTGGATTTGATCGAAATCAAGAACTAAGAAGAAGCTTGCTAGACCAACACCAGCAACTGCTAGCAATGGGCCGAAACCAGTTACGCCATATAGACCGCCTGAGTTTCCAGTAAATGACATGATCATGCTGACCAAACCAAGTGCTAGGTAACCAATTGCTGCACCTAAAATTACGCGAGTGAACTTTGGTGTTACGCGAATTTTGCCGCTGCTATAAGCGAACAACATTCCGGCAAATGCGCAGAGTGTTCCGATTACTGCTTGGCTAACGATGCCAGGATAAACTTCATTGAAAACACGGCTAAGCGTTCCGAGTGCTAAACCTTGGAATGCGGCATAAGCCAGAATTAAAGATGGACGAATTTTTTGGCTGAAGGTGTTAACCATTGCCAAAACAAATCCACCTAAGAAGCCGATCATTAGTGCGCCGCCGCCTAGGTTTGCGGTCCACGAGATAGCGCCGACAACAACCAAGATGCCGAATAAAATTGAAGTGCGTGCAACAACATCTTCAATTGTCATGCGACCAGTTTGAAGTGGAGATGCAGCAGGTGCGTTATAGAGGTTTTCTAAACTCTCTGGTGTGGTAGCCGCGGTTGTATTACCCAAGTTACCCATTGAGGCATAACCACGATTATTAAACGCCCGTCCAAGAACAGGGTTTGAACTACGCATACTTTTGTACTCACTCTCTAGTGCGAAAAGAGCTGGAATCCCCAGCCCTAGTGGAAACAATGTTACGCGAGAAGTTATTTCAGGTGAACTGAAATTGGCAAAAATGAAGAACGCTCGGGAAACTCTAAGCACGAATGCTCAGTAACTGAGCGTAAAGCTGGTGCCCCGAGTGGGGGTCGAACCCACACTGGGAGGATTTTAAGTCCTCTGCCTCTGCCATTGGGCTATCGGGGCCATGCGATAAATCTTCATTGTTAGCGTGAACTAACGAAGAACGTGGGCAAATCTACCCGCTTTTTTGAGCACTGAATCCAACATTGGTTTGGTCAGCTTTCCCGTGAAAGTGTTCTGCTGGCTGGGGTGAAAACTAGCCATAATCAGGTACTTCACGCCTTCGTGCTCATATTTAACCTCTACCCCATGGCCAAACTTGGCTCGTTTAACTGGATGGCCTAATTCGGCCAGGGCTACGAAAAGTGCAACCCAGGCAAAGTTTCCTAGAGCCACAAATGCTCTAGTGGTTGCTAAGGAAAGTTCTAATTCGCGGAGAAACCACGGAGAACACTCATCGCGTTCTTCATTCGTTGGTTTGTTGCCAGGTGGTGCACAACGGACTGCCATTGAAATTCTGGTTTCGCGAAGTTCTTGGCCATCGTCGCGCGAAGTACTTGTTGCAATTTTGGCAATTCCTAATCGGTGCAGTGAACCATATAGCCAATCACCAGATGAGTCACCAGTGAAGATACGACCAGTGCGATTAGCGCCATGCGCGCCAGGTGCTAAACCAACAATCATTAGCTTGGGTTTGCTCGAACCAAAACCGGGTACAGCTTTACCCCAGTATTTTTCATCTTGATAAGCCTTGCGTTTAACAACTGCAACTTCCTCGCGCCAGTCAACTAATCTTGGGCAATCGCGGCAAGCGATAATTTTCTCTTCCAGCAGTGGCAAAGTTTTTATGCTTTGCGCAGTCTTCTTACTTGGCAAGCGACCATGCCATTCCGTCGAGAATATCGTTTTCTGAAGCCACGAATTCTTTAGCGCCAGTTGCTTTCATGATTTCAGAGAGAACTAATGAACCAGCGCCAATTACATCAACGCGACCTTGGTGCATATAACCAAGAGCTGCACGTTCTTCGCGAGACATAGTCAAAAACTTATTGCTAACTGCATGAACTTGTTCGGCAGAGATGCGCGACAAATGAATCGCATAGCGATCGTATTCGGGTAGATCTAAAGCTGCAGCAGCAACAGTTGTTGCGGTTCCGGCGACACAAACTAAAGTCTTGGCACCCTTAATATCTACGCTGGCATAAGCGATATCTATGGCGTTTTGAATATCGCCACGGGCAATCGCAATTTCATCAGCTGTTGGTATCTCACTGTGAAAATGGCGCTCAGTCATGCGCACACAGCCAATATTTACGCTGATTGCGTTGTCTACCGAGTCGGTCCCGAGTACGAATTCAGTGGAACCGCCTCCGATATCAACTACTAGAAAGGGGCCGTCATTACGATTAAATTCACGTGTTGCGCCTGCAAATGAGAGTCGAGCTTCTTCATCGCCTGAAATTACTTCAGGCTCAATGCCTAGACGTTCTTTTACGCCATCGACAAATACTTCGCGGTTTAGTGCATCACGTGTGGCACTAGTTGCGCAGAAACGTAATTTTTCAACACCACGGCGAGCGATCTCAGCTGCAAATAAATCAATTGCTGCAAAGGTGCGCGAAATAGCATCAGGGTGGAATTGATTTGTTTCATCAACGCCTTGGCCAAGACGGACAACTTGCATCTGACGAGTTACTTCGCGGAAATTTGAACCCTCGATATCAGCAATTAACAATCGAATTGAATTAGTTCCGCAATCAACTACACCTACGCGCATTAGTTTGCCTTTACATTCTCTGTGCTGCTGCAAGGTTGATCTTTCCACCACTGAGGCAATTTTGCCAACGCTTCATCGCCCAACGGATTCACATCTGGGCCAGCGCAAAGAGAGTGCGCAACTAATGAGTGTAAGCACTTAACGCGATCTGGCATTCCGCCAGCACTAATGCCCTCGACTTCCGGAACATCCATTTTTAGAACTGCGCGCGCTGCTAAGTAATCTTCATGCGCCGCTGCATACGCCCCAGCTAATTCCGCATCAGTTGCTAAACGCTCATTCATATCGCCCATCAAGCCAGTTGATTCAAGAGTCGAGATCGCACCAGTTAATCGTGGGCAAGTGGCATAAAAGTAAGTTGGAAACGGGGTGCCATCGCCAAGGCGTGGTGGAGTTTCAACGACTGCTGGTTTGCCGCATGGGCAGCGATAACCAATGGCGTGAACATCGCGTGGAGTGCGGCCTAATTGGGCTTCAATGCAATCTAAATCTTCTTGCGATACTTCGCGTTCGGACATTAATTAGCGCCGGTTTCAGTAATCGATGCAATTAAACGGTTATACCAAGGTAATCCCACTGGAATATTGTTTGCGATTTCAGTTTTGTTCTCTTCAGCCTGCGTAGTTGCATCAGTAACTATGTATTGACGCTCGCCCGGCAACACAAAGTGCAGACGAGCGCGTGCTTGTGACTTTACATATTCTGGATCGCGCCATAGTTCGAGCTCTTTGCGGGCTTCGGCAACTGCAGTTTCGCCAGCTTTGATTTGAGCCTTTACCGCACTGATTTCAGCGCGCTGTGAAAAATAATGTTGTACCGGCGGTGCGATGGTGAGAGCTAAAAAGAAAAGAAAGAAGCCCAACACCAGCGCCCGACTATTGGTATTACGTCGACGATTAAAGTTCAAACGACGACGGCTCATAAGTTAAGTTCGCTTATGCCTTAAAGCGTGGGAATGCACCACGGCCTGCGTACTTAGCACCACTTGCAAGTTCTTCTTCGATACGTAGCAATTGGTTGTACTTTGCTACGCGCTCAGTACGAGCTGGTGCACCTGTCTTGATCTGACCGCAGTTAGTTGCAACCGCAAGGTCAGCAATAGTGGTGTCTTCAGTTTCACCTGAACGGTGTGACAACATGCTGCGATAGTTTGCATGTTGCGCCATTGAAACTGCATCAAGAGTTTCAGTTAGCGTTCCGATTTGGTTTACCTTAACTAGAAGCGCGTTAGCGGTATTTGTTGCAATTCCCTTAGCTAAACGCTCTGGGTTAGTAACAAATAAGTCATCGCCAACAATTTGAATGCGTGAACCAAGCACACTTGTCATTTCGGCCCAGCCAGCCCAATCTTCTTCATTTAGTGGGTCTTCGATTGAAACGATTGGGTATGAGTTAACTAGATCGGTGTAATAAGCGATCATTTCGCCAGATGAGCGAAGTGAACCTTCGAACTTATATTGACCGTTCTCATGGAATTCAGTTGCCGCAACATCCATCGCCAAAGCAATGTCAGTGCCTGGCTTGAAGCCGGCCTTAGCGATTGCTTCAAGAATTAGATCTAGAGCTGCGCGATTGCTATCTAGGTTTGGCGCAAAGCCACCTTCGTCGCCAACGCTAGTTGCTAGACCGCGTTGCTTTAGAACTGATTTAAGTGCGTGATAGATCTCGGCTCCCCAACGAAGTGATTCGCGGAAAGTTGGTGCACCAATTGGCGCAACCATGAATTCTTGAATATCAACGTTGGTATCGGCATGTGCGCCACCATTGAGAATGTTCATCATCGGAACTGGTAGTACGTGCGCGTTTGGGCCACCGAGGTAACGGAATAGCGAAAGGTCTGCGCTTTCAGCAGATGCTTTAGCAACTGCGAGTGAAACACCAAGAATCGCATTTGCGCCCAAGCGAGATTTATTTGCAGTACCGTCAAGTGAAATCATCGCGCTATCAATAATGCGCTGGTCTTGAGCATCAAAACCAATAATGTTTGGCCCGATTTCATCATTTACAAATGCAACAGCTTTTTCAACACCTTTACCTAAGTAGCGTGTGCCACCATCGCGAAGTTCGGAAGCTTCGAATGCACCAGTTGATGCACCGCTTGGAACAGCAGCGCGTGCTTGAGTGCCGTCTTCTAATTGAATTTCAACTTCAACTGTTGGGTTTCCGCGGGAATCTAAAATTTCACGGGCGCCGAGCGCTTCGATAATTGCCATGATGGCCTCCTATTTCTAGTTACTTTAAAAGCAAAGTAAATTTGATTAAGTTAAATAGAGAGATCAGCGCTGAACTCAGGTGAGCAGTCTACCGCGCTTCATTGCTTTGGATCTGCGCCATAAGCACGCGTGCCCGCTGGCGTAGCAAAGCATCGAGATCAATTTCGTTGGCGCTGGCCCATGCTGCGATTGCGAGAATCTGTTCAACCGCCATTTCGGCATCGTTAACCTGCGTGATTGGCAGATCTAAGGAAACTCCATATTTCTCGGCGCGATGTAAAAGCTTTGAAATCAAGGGCAGTGAAGGCTGCGATAGGGCAACGCCATCAATTGCCGATGTGCGACCCTTTTCAACAGCTTTTATTTCTTCCCAATTGGAAATTACTTCAGCAACGCCGGAAACCTGCACATCAGCAAATACATGAGGGTGCCGGTTAATCAACTTATCTGCGATACCACGCGCTACATCTTCGATCGTAAATGGGTTCTGCGGATCATCTTGCGCGATGCGAGCATGGAAATAAACCTGCAGCAGCAAATCACCGAGTTCTTCTTGAAGTCCAGCGCGATCATTGGTTTCAACCGCGTCGATAAATTCGTAGGACTCTTCAAGCAGATACTTGAGCAGAGATTCGTGCGTCTGTTCGGCATCCCAAGGACAACCGCCAGGTGAACGTAATTTATTCATTACCTCCGCAAGGCGCAGAAGTTCTGACATTTACGTTACTTAAATTAGTTAGAAGATGAAGGTGAAACCGCGTCGCTTACTGCCGCAGTAACTTCAGCTGTATCTTCGTTCCAGACGCCATAACGTGGGTTAACAGTTACCTTATTGGTCTTACCTGTTGCTACCACTAATTCTTGCATCTTGGTTGGAATATCCGCTTCAGGTACTCCTGCTGCAACGAAAGTCTGTTGGATTTTTTCAGAGTTTAAAACTGCTTCTAAATAAGTATCAAAATCGGTTGATGCGATACCAGCGCCAACAAGTGCTTGTGGCAAATTAGCTACGCCACCGACTTGCTGAATGATTACTTCGCGGCGAGTATCAATCTCAGCCTTAGTAACAGTAACTTTCACAGATGTTGCTGCAGCCTTTAATAGACCAGCAAATAAGTGGAAACGAAGTTGGCTACGGTTTAGTTCTTCGCCAGTTTCTAATTGCATTTGAGAGGTATCAACACCGGTGCGCTCAGCCATTACGGTATCAATGCTGGTCTGCACAGTTGCTTGAGTAATCTTGGTGCTTCCGATTGTTGCGGCCGCGCCAACTTGTGAGCAACCAGTTAAGAAAAGTGCGATTGCTGCAACAGAGGCGATTGTGACTGCGGTGAATTTTTTCAAGATTGACTCACTTTCGGGTTAGCCGCTAATTCGGTTACGGCTTCGGATACCCAAGCCAGAGTAGAAGTATCCCCCATAACAGGAGTGCTTTCAGACGGATTCCAGGCGGCAGCCTTGGGAAGCGCGACCAAAACCGTGCTCGCGGCGCTCTTATAAATCGATCCTGGATATACGCGGGCTAGGCGAAGTTGGCGTGATTCAGCCAAAGTCAGTGGCGATAAGCGTAGGAATTTGCCCGAGATTACGACTTCGCGCAGTTTCTGGCCCTTTGCCAGCGCCCGCAGTTTGGCCACGCCCAGTAGCGCTTGCGCAGTCTCTGGCAGATCACCGAACCGGTCAATTAGTTCAGCGGCAATTGAATCTACATCGGCATCACTCTGCACATCAGCTAAACGTCGATAAAGATCAAGGCGTAAACGTTCACCAGGCACATACTCTTCCGGCAGGTGAGCATTAATTGGAATTTCAATTTTACATTCATGATTTGGTTCTTCAGTTTCAATGAAACCAGTTTTGTAATCTTGGACTGCTTCGCCAACCATGCGCATGTAGAGATCAAATCCAACATCGGCAATGTGGCCAGATTGTTCGCCACCGAGCAAGTTGCCAGCGCCACGAATTTCTAAATCCTTTAAGGCAACTCGCATACCGGCACCTAAATCGGTATTTGAAGCAATTGTTTTTAATCGATCAATAGCAATTTCTGAAAGTGGTTGATCGGCTGGATAAAGGAAGTAGGCATAAGCGCGTTCACGACCACGACCAACTCGTCCACGTAATTGATGAAGTTGTGAAAGGCCAAACATGTCGGCACGTTCGACAATTAAAGTATTGGCGTTGGCAATATCTAAACCACTTTCGACAATCGTTGTGCAAACCAGAACATCAAAATCACGATTCCAGAAACCGAGAATCACATCTTCTAACATTGATTCACTCATCTGACCGTGTGCTACCCGAATGCGAGCTTCTGGAACTAACTCTTGTAAACGCGATGCGGTGCGATCGATTGATTCAACGCGATTATGAATATAGAAAATCTGACCGTCGCGCAAAAGTTCTCGGTGTATTGCAGCTGCAATTTGGGCATCTACACTGGCGCCGACATAAGTCAGGATCGGATGTCGCTCTTCGGGTGGCGTTGTAATTGTGGACATCTCGCGAATGCCGGTTACGGCCATTTCTAGCGTGCGCGGAATAGGTGTAGCTGACATCGAAAGCACATCGACGGTAGTGCGTAACTTCTTAAGAGACTCTTTCTGCTCAACGCCAAAGCGCTGCTCTTCATCAACGATAACTAGCCCTAAATCCTTGAAAATCACATCATTCGAGAGGATTCGGTGAGTGCCGATAACTACATCGATCGCACCTTCGCCCAGGCTCTGCGTGATCTCTTTGCTCTCTTTAGCGGTGTTAAAGCGAGACATGCCAGCTACTTTGATCGGAAAACCGGAATAACGTTCAGTGAAAGTTTTGTAATGCTGCTGCACCAATAACGTGGTTGGCACCAATACGGCTACCTGCTTGCCATCTTGCACTGCTTTAAATGCGGCGCGAATTGCAATTTCGGTTTTACCGTAACCAACATCGCCACAAATGATGCGATCCATTGGAAATGGGCGTTCCATATCGCGCTTAACTTCATCGATCGTGGCTAACTGATCAAGGGTTTCAATATAAGAAAAAGCATCTTCGAGTTCTCGCTGCCACGGCGTATCTGGTGAAAATGCAAAACCTGGTGCACTTGTGCGCGCGGCATAAAGACGAATTAATTCGCCAGCAATTTGGCGCACTGCTTTTCGGGCTCGACCTTTGGCTTTCTGCCATTCACCACTACCAATGCGGTGCACTGTTGGTGATTCTCCGCCAATGTATTTACTAACTTGTTCAAGTGAATCAGTTGGTACAAAGATGCGGTCGCCAGGTTGGCCCCGTTTGGCTGAGGCATATTCAATAATTAAATATTCACGAACCACCCCGGCAGTCTCGCGCTGAATCATTTCAACATATTGACCGATGCCATGTTGTTCGTGAACTACAAAATCACCAGCTTTTAATTCAAGCGGGTCAACACTCTGTTTACGTTTTGAAGGCAACCGGTCAGAGTCTTTAACGCGAGATTTGCTGCCCGTTAAATCATGCTCGGTAATAAAGAGTATCTGCGCACTAGGGTAAGAAAATCCATAAGTTATCGGCGTAGTTGTAATATGAATTAAGCCAGCAGTTGGCTTTGCCTGTAATTGATCGACCACGTAAACCGGTAAATCAGCACCGCGGAAAATCCCGGCATAGCGTTCAACCATGCCATGACCATTAGCAGTGAAGATAACCTTGAAGTTATTTAAAACCGCTTCTCCCAGCACGGCCAAGAGTTGATCCATATCCCCGCGCAACGGATCAATTGCCGAGATCGCCATAAAATCGGTGTTTTCGCTTAAGTCAGAACCAAAGGAATTTAGTGAGCGGCGATTTAAGCCCAAGCTAGTTATCTTTTCAGCCAGTTCATCCCAGGCTAAATAAGTGCCGATACCAGTATGCACTGGGGCAACTGCACCAACAGCGGCATTAGACCAAGATGCGGCTAAGAATTCATCGTTAGTTGAAAGTAGGTCTGCGGCTCTCGAGCGAATTCGTTCTTCATCTAGGAAAATGATTTCGGTATTTGCGGGCATTCGATCAAGCAAGGTTTCTTGCTCTTCGATTAAAAGTGGAATCAGTGATTCCATTCCTTCAGTTGCGATACCTGCAGCCATTCGATCTAACATTTCAGCTGCCGCTGGAAATTTAGTAATTAAATCATTTGCTTTAACTTGAATTTCTTGGGTTAACAAAAGTTCGCGACATGGAAAAATCTCCAGCTTGCCAATCACGGGTTCAGATGTTCGCTGGCCAGAAACTTCGAAGTAATTTAACTCTTCAATCTCATCGCCAAAGAAATCGATACGTACTGGATGTTTAGTAAGCGGCAAGAATAAATCGATGATTCCACCACGCACCGCAAACTCGCCACGCTTTTCAACTAAGTCAGTTCGCACATAGGCCAGATCAGTTAAATGCTTGATTAGTTCACTTAAGGAAATCTCTTGCCCTTGTTCAATAGAGAGCAGTGGTTTCTTAGCTAAATCTGCGATGATGCGATGAATGACGCCACGCACCGGGGTAATAACAATCGGATTAGTCTTTGAACTCGAATGTGCTAATTCGTTAAGGGTTTGAATTCGACGAGCAACAGTGTCGCTTCGTGGGCTTAAGCGTTCGTGCGGCAGCGTTTCCCAAGCTGGAAATTCAAGAACCCGATCGTGTAAATCGCGAATTTCGCTAGCAATATCTTCAGCGCCACGACTCGAGCCACTAATGACTAGAACTGGCCTAGATTGGGCAATTTGTGCGATCAGAAACGGAAAACTCGGTGGCGGTGTGACCAAATTATGAGATCGATGCAGATTACTTTCACTCGTTGCATCGATAAATTCCGGGAAGTCGGCAAGTGAACTTAATAAGCCACGCATGACAACCTCCAATCCTTTAGCTGATACGAAATGCCGTTAAGCCCCAACTCCCAAAGGTGGGAGGGGGCGAATTAAGCCAATTCTATCTTGCCTTGAACGCGCGCGGTAATCACGATTGCGAAAGACCTGCGATGATTACGCCCATGTCAGGCAATTTTCAGGCCGATGACGCAGAGTTGCGTAATGACGTTCGCCAGTTAGGTGAACTCTTAGGCCAAACCCTTGTACGCCAAGAAGGCGTCGAACTGCTCAACTTAGTTGAGGCAGTGCGTAAGGCTGTGCGCGAAGGCGACAGCGGCGAAATTCTCTCTGATTTATCTGTCGAAGATTCAGTACAACTTGTACGTGCATTTAGTACTTACTTTCACTTGGCAAATGTTGCTGAACAAGTTCACCGTGCACATATTTTGGCTGATGCGCGTGCCGAAGGTGGTTCATGGTTAACCCGCGCAACTGATCGCATCTTGGCGGCGAAAAAAGCGCAGACACCAGGGCACGAATTTTCTGATGCTGATTTAGCGCTTTGGGTATCTGAACTTAATGTGCGTCCAGTTTTTACTGCACATCCAACTGAAGCTGCTCGTCGTTCCATTTTAAATAAATTAGGAAAAGTTGCCTCTTTACTTGATCAGAAAAATTCGCCCTCACGTGTTGCTAAGTTGGCCGAACTAGTTGATCTGATTTGGCAGACCGATGAACTTCGACTTGATCGCCCCGAGCCACTTGATGAAGCAATGAACGCGCTCTACTACTTAGATGATTTATTTAAATTGTCCGTTCCCCAAGTGCTAAACGATTTTGCAATCCAGATGAAACGTTTAGGAATTGATGTACCAGTTACTGCTCGCCCACTTTCCTTTGGAAACTGGATTGGCGGTGACCGCGATGGAAACCCAAATATCACTGGCGACGTAACCCGCGATGTAATGGTTTTACAGGCTGGCCACGCTATTCGCGTAACCATTGCGGCAATGGATGAACTACGTCAGCTGCTCTCGGTATCTACTCGAATCGTTGGGGCGACGCCTGAGTTAACTGCTTCGATTGAAAAAGATTTGCAACATATTCCAGAATTCGAAGAGCGCTTCTTGCGCCTAAATGTCGAAGAGCCTTACCGCTTGAAAGCCACTGCGATTGTGCATCGTTTAGCTTTCACTCGAATGCGCTATGCCGCAAAAGGACCACATGTGCCGCATCGTGATTACCGCGATACTGCCGAGCTTTTGGCTGATTTAACGTTGATGCGCGATTCACTCTTTGCCCACCGTGGCGAGCTAATTGCAACTGGTTTACTCGAACGCACCATTCGCACGGTCAGCACTTTTGGCTTAAACCACGCAACTATGGATATTCGCGAACACTCAGATGCCCATCACCATGTGCTTTCTCAACTAGCCATCACCGATGGTTATCTTGAGCAAAGTCACGAGCAGAAGTTTGATTTATTAGCTGCCGAGTTGGCTAGCACCAAGACACCTGACTTGAGCAAGCTTGATGCAGATGCGACAAAAACCATGGACACCTTCACCGCTGTTGACGAAATCATTGAGCGCTTTGGCCCAAGTGCGATAGAGACCTACATCGTTTCGATGACTAAAGATGCTGATGATTTATTGGCAGCTGCCGTACTTGGAAAATACGCTGGCTTAGTTGATCTTGATAAAGGTATTGCGCGTATTGGTTTCGCACCGCTTCTAGAAACTGTGGCAGAACTGCGGACTGCCGGTGAAATTTTAGAAAAACTACTTAGCGATCCGACTTATCGCAAGCTATTAACTTTGCGTGGCGATGTACAAGAGATCATGCTGGGTTACTCAGATTCAAATAAAGATGCCGGTATCGCAACCAGTCAATGGGAAATTCACAGAGCACAACGCAAACTTCGCGATGTCGCTATTAAATATGGAGTTCGTTTGCGTTTATTCCACGGTCGCGGTGGGTCAGTTGGTCGCGGTGGCGGGCCAACCTATGAGGCGCTAATCGCACTTCCTTGGGGTTCTGTTGATGGCGAAATCAAAATGACTGAGCAAGGCGAAGTTATTAGTGACAAATTCTCATTGCCTTCTCTTGCCCGCGAAAACGTTGAATTAACTTTGGCTGCAGCCCTTGAAGCAACTGTGCTTAATCGCGGACCTCGCCAAGCGCCGGAAGATTTAGAACGCTGGAACGCTTGCATGCAATCAATTAGCGATAACTCATTCAAGCAATACCGTTCTCTCGTCGATCATCCTGATTTGCCCGCATATTTCTATGCCTCAACTCCAGTTGAACAACTTGGAAAACTTTTCTTAGGCTCACGACCTTCACGCCGCCCAGATGCGGCTAGCGGTCTTGGTAGTTTGCGCGCAATTCCATGGGTATTTGGTTGGACTCAATCACGTCAGATTGTGCCTGGTTGGTATGGCGTTGGTACTGGTCTAAAAGCTGCGCGCGAAGCCGGTCATGGTGACGTTGCATCAAGCATGCTCAAAGAGTGGCACTTCTTTAATACCTTCATTAGCAATGTCGAAATGACGTTAGCAAAAACAGATTTAGCCCTTGCTCGTCGCTATGTTGAGAAGCTAGTACCTTCAGAGTTGCATCATTTCTTAACTGATATTGAAGCCGAGTTTGCCCTTACAGTTGCGGAAATCAACTTGTTGACCAAGAAGAAGTCACTACTTGAAGATCAACCAATTCTTTCGCGAACTTTGCAGGTTCGCGAGGCTTATTTATCTCCGTTGCACTTGCTGCAAATTAACTTGCTGAGCCGCGTTCGCACCGAAGGTGCTGATGCAGACCCATTATTGATTCGTGCGCTGCTACTAACAATTAATGGTGTAGCCGCAGGCTTACGCAATACTGGCTGATTTAGCCAATTCTGATCAGATGTTTACCGTAATTTCACCAAAATGGCCCTGATTTTCACTTTTGCAATTTTTGTAGGTAACTTAAATTTCTGCCCATGACACACACGGGCGTATCGGCGTTTGATGAAGTAAATGAAAAAGTAGCTCAAGCTGGTGAAATTCTTGGCTTGAAATCAGGCGTGATCAGCGCTTTAAGTAGTTGTGAACGCGAAGTAGTTATTTCTATCCCACTAAGACGTGGCGATGATGTTGAAGTTTTAACTGGTTATCGAGTTCAACATTCAAGTGCTCGCGGACCTAGAAAAGGCGGAATCAGATTTCATCAAGCGGTCGACCTTGATGAAGTACGTGCTCTCGCTTCGCTAATGACTTGGAAAACGGCGCTGATAGACGTTCCTTTTGGGGGTGCAAAAGGGGGTGTGGCAGTTGATGCATCATTACTAACAGAAATAGAGAAAGAAGAAATCATTCGGCGTTGGACTAGATCACTTGTTCATGTTTTAGGACACCACCGTGATATTCCAGCTCCTGACATGGGAACTGATTCAAAGACAATGGCTTGGTTGATGGATGAATTCCATCGCCTAGAAGGCTTCCAGCCTGCATGTGTCACAGGTAAACCTGTGGAACTGTTCGGTGCTCCGGGACGAGAGGAAGCCACTGGCCGTGGCGTTGCAATGGTCGCGGCCGAAACTTTAAGACAACATAGCGTCGAGGTTCAAGGTGCAACAGTTGCTATCCAAGGGTTTGGAAACGTTGGACGTTATACCGCGCTTGTCTGTCAAGAACTTGGCATGAAAGTAATCGCTATCTCTGATGTAACAGGCGGAATCAAAGATGAAAATGGGTTAGACATCAAGGAATTCTTTGGGAAAAAATCTCTGGCAGAAGTTGATGTCAACGAGCGAATCGGTGCTGCCGAAGTACTTGAAGTTAAATGTGATGTCCTGATTCCAGCAGCATTAGGTGGGGTTATTAACTCTGAGAATATGAACAGAATAAATGCTCGTTTCATTATTGAAGGTGCTAACCAACCACTCTCAATTTCGGCCGATAAGAATTTAAGAGAAAGTGGCGTATTTATCGTGCCCGATATTCTGGCAAACTCTGGCGGAGTTATGGGTTCCTACTTTGAATGGACTCAAAACATTCAGGAATTTAGTTGGCCAATCGAAAAGTTTAGAACCGAACTAGACGCCCGAATGGCAACTGCCTTTAACAATACGAATCGAGTAGCCGAAAAATATTCGGTGGATTTGAGAACAGCTGCATTTGTTGTAGCTGTGGGTCGCGTTTCAGAGGCATTCAAACTTAGAGGCTCATTGATATGAGATTAAAGCTCAAAGAATTCATCGCAGAAATGCGCTGGCTTCGAGATAGCCGGCGTTTCAAGCGAAATAGATTTAAGAAAGGTCGCGGTGAGGACTTCCACCACGATTAAAAATATTGTTTTTTAAGAAGCTAGGTATTGCGGAATATCTGTTGAGACATCCGCAAAAGTTGCGATCCAGGAATAACCACATTCACCACAAAGTGTCATAGGGCCAAATTCATCATTTAGGATGATTTCTAACTCTATGGAACGACAAACATAACAATTAGGAAAATCGATTAGAAACGACATAGCTTTACCCCTTCTTATTTAGTGATGGCTCGGGGAAGCAGTTAAATTTTCTACCTAAATGGTGCGATCGGTGCCTAAACGCAGTTAGACGTTAGTTTAAGAAATGGAAAAGAGTTGGTTAACTCAAGAGTTAAAAGCTGACTGGGTACGCTCAAGGCCTTGGGTAATCAAAGATTCAACGCAGTCGGCACCGCGCACGATAAATTCTGGTAACACTTTCTTTTCGGCTGAGGCAAACTGTTTCAATACAAAATCACCAGGGTCTTGTTGGCCAGGTGGTCGACCAATACCTAAACGCACGCGCAGATATTCAGCACTTCCAAATGAAGAAGTAAGCGATTTCAAACCATTGTGGCCATTGTCGCCACCAGCTATCTTGCTACGAATCGCGGCAAATGGAATATCTAGCTCGTCGTGCAAAACAATAATGTTGGCTGGTTCAACTTTGTAAAAATTCGCAAGAGCTTTAACTGGGCCACCAGATTCATTCATATAACTCTTTGATTTGGCGACGACTACAGATGCTGCGTCTATGCCAACACCTAATTTAAATTCAGCGATATCGCAGCGAGATTTATGCGAACTCCATTTAGCAGAGTGAGATTTCGCTAATTGATCAACAACTAATTGTCCGATGTTATGTCGAGTTGCTTCGTATTCAGGGCCGGGATTGCCCAACCCAACTACTAACCAAAGCATGTTAAATCCATGACCTCAGATTACTAGTTGAGTTGGGATCGACCGATTAAGACTCTTTCTTCTCTTCAGCAGCAGGTGCCGCAGCAGCTGCAGTTTCAGCAACAGGTTCAGCCGCAGTTGAGCGCTCAGAAAGATGCACAACAACCATCTTTGGATCAGAGATAAGTGTTACGCCAGCTGGTAGGGCAACGTTTTCGGCATACATAGATGTGCCCGCAGCCATGCCAGTTAGATCTAGTTCGAAGAAGCTAGGAATAGCAGTTGCTTCAGTTTCAACTTCGATTGAGTGGTGAACGTGCTCAAGAATTCCATCGCGATCGTGCTCGCCAGAAGTGTGAACTGGAACTGCAACAACAACGCGCTCGCCACGGCGAACCAAAACTAAATCAACGTGCTCAAGGTTGCCCTTAAGTGCGTTGCGAACAACAGCCTTAGGCAAAGTTAGAACGGTTGTGCCATCAATAACGATATCTAGAAGAACGTTTGATGTTTTAAGAGCAACGCCAAGTTCGCGTGCTGGCAGTGTTACGTGCGCAGGTGTTTCACCGTGTCCGTAGATAACTGCAGGAACTAAACCATCGCGGCGATTACGACGTGATGCGCCTTTACCAAATTCAGTACGGCGAACGCCATTGATTGAAATCTCAGCCATTTTTCTTTGCTCCTGTCAGGTTTACTTTCGGTTACTTCACAAAAGTTCCAGCAGGATTAAAACCTACGCCGTCGATTACGGAAGAAATTCTTACCCTCGCCGGAACGAGCCAAAGGTTAGCGAATGGGTGCGGTTAAGCGCAAATCACGCTTAGGAATGACCATCAAAGAGGCTAGTAACTGAGCCATCTTCGAATACTTCGCGAATCGCCCGAGCTAGAAGTGGGGCAATTGAAAGCACGGTTAGGCCTTCGAAATTTTGATCCTCGGTAATTGGCAAGGTATTAGTAATTACAACTTCTGATGCTCGAGAGCCCTTTAAGCGCTCAATCGCTGGGCCTGAGAACACTGCATGTGTGGCGGCGATAATTACATCTTTAGCGCCGGCATCGAATAGCGCATCGACTGCCTTAGTAATAGTGCCAGCTGTATCGATCATGTCATCGATAACTACGCAAGTTTGTCCTTGCACATCGCCAACTACGCGACCAGTTGTTGATTCATTTGGAATACGTGGGTCACGAGTTTTGTGAATGAAAGCAATAGGGCAGCCGCCAAGTAGATCTGACCAACGTTCAGCAACACGGACTCGACCTGAGTCTGGTGAAACGATAGTTAACTTGCTGCGATCAACTTTGCTGCCCACATAGTTAGCCAACATCGGCAATGCGAACAAGTGATCAACTGGACCATCGAAGAAACCTTGAATTTGTGAAGTATGTAAATCAACGCACATCAAACGATCAGCGCCGGCAGTCTTAAAAAGATCAGCCATTAATCGCGCCGTGATTGGCTCGCGACCCCGGCTCTTCTTATCTTGGCGGGCATATCCATAGAAAGGTGCAACAACAGTGATGCGCTTTGCCGATGCGCGCTTCAAAGCATCGACCATGATTAGTTGTTCCATGATCTGCTTATTAACTGGTGTGGTGTGGCTTTGAATTACGAATGCGTCGCAACCACGAACTGATTCTTCGAAGCGAACAAAAATCTCGCCATTAGCAAAGTCATATGCAGATGTTGGTGTTAAAGGAATTCCAAGTTCGGAAGCAACTTCGTCAGCTAATTCAGGGAAACCGCGGCCAGCAAAAAGTCGTAAGCGCTTTTCAGAAGATAACCGGATCTCGCTCATTTACTAACCTTTCGATTCTTTAGCTTCGGCTGCTTGTGCTGACTTGGAACCAGCGCGCTTGCGCATGACCCAACCTAATACATTCCGCTGCTTAGATCGGCCAACGCCGATCGCGCCAGGTGGAACATCTTCAGTAATAACTGAACCGGCGGCGGTGTAAGCACCATCACCAATATTTACTGGAGCAACCAACATGGTGTCACTACCGATGCGAACATGATCGCCGACGACAGTTGGGTGCTTTTCAACACCGTCGTAATTAACAAAAATTGTGGCTGCACCAATGTTTGTACCAACGCCGATCGTGGCATCGCCGACGTAGGAAAGATGCGGCACTTTTGAACCTGCGCCGACTTGGGAATTCTTAATTTCTACGAATGCGCCAGCTTTGCTGCTCTCTTTAAGTACGGTGCCGGCGCGTAAATAAGTAAATGGGCCAACGTTTGCCTCAGCCCCAATTGAAGAATCGGTGCAATTTGATTCAAGTACCGATGCCCCTTGGCCTACTTGGCAATTAGTTAGCGTTGTACGCGGACCAATCACAGCGCAACAATCAATCGTTGTTGCACCCAATATGGCCGAACCAGGAAAAATAGTCACATCGTTAGATATTTCAGCCTGGATGTCGATCCAGGTGGTAGTTGGATCAACAATGGTTACACCGTTACGCATATGTGTTTCATTGATGCGATCACGCAACATCGCAGCGCTTTCGGCTAATTGATAACGATCATTAACACCAAGGGTTTCGACGAAATCTTCAATTAACACAGCGCCAATTGCTCCGCCTTCGTTGCGCAAAATTTCGATGACATCAGTTAAATACAGTTCGCCTTGGGCATTTGCCGAAGTTAACTTTCCGATTGCGCCAGCAAGTTTCGCGCCGTCGAATGCATAAACACCAGAGTTAATTTCAAAGATCATCTTCTGGTCTTCATCAGCATCTTTTTCTTCAACGATGCGCAGCAATGTGCCGTCATCGCCGCGAATAATGCGACCGTAACCAGTTGGGTCAGGATGTTCAGCAGTTAGAACTGATGCCGTTGCACCCGAAGCTTTGTGGGCGGCCACTAATTCCTTAAGCGATGCGCCAGTTAGCATTGGAGTATCGCCAGCCAAAATAAGAACAGTGCCAGAAACTTTGATTTCAGCCAGTGCTAATTGAGTTGCATGCCCGGTACCGCCACGGCGATCTTGAAAAACTGTTTTTGCAGTTGGCGCGATTCGGCTTAAATGTGATTCCACTGCTTCGCGCCCAGCACCAACTACAACACAAAGTTGAGCGGGGTTAATTTCAGAGACTGCAGCTAGAACATGTCCAAGTAACGAACGTCCAGCGATTTCATGTAAGACTTTAGGAGTTGCAGATTTCATGCGGGTGCCTTCGCCAGCGGCTAAGACAATTGCACAATCCAAGAGATGCTCCCCTGCTGCTAGTCAGGCCTTAATTCTAATCTGCCAATTCTCGAACTTTGTCAGGCGATCGCTCCGCCACCAGGTATCGATCCTGGACCCTGGGCTTCAAAGGCCCATGTGCTAGCCACTACACAATGGCGGAACCCGTATTCTCCCTTATCCGAGGGACTGCTTTTGACCATTAACCTTGCCCTTAGCGAGATTTCTGAAGAAAATTGCTAACAAAAATAGAAGGGGTGGGGTAAAAATGCGCGATGAAGTAGATCGCCTGATTGCCGCCTGGAAATCTGAACGCCCCGATCTCAATCTTGCGCCATTGGCCGTGCTTAGTCGCGTGACCAGAATTTCGCGCCAAATAGATATGACGCGCCGAAGTGCGTTCGCCGATCTAGAAACTTGGGGCTTTGATGTTCTCGCCGCTCTACGTCGCGCGGGCTCGCCTTATCAACTATCTCCCAGTTCATTATTGGCTGAAACTTTAGTAACAAGTGGCACGATGACTAATAGGCTTGATCGGTTAGAGGAATTAAAACTAATCACCCGCGAACCCGACCCAGCTGATGGGCGAGGCAGCTTGGTGACGTTAACGAAAACTGGCATGAGCGCCGTTGATTCTGCGTTGGAAGATTTACTTGGGCGGGAAGAAGAATTGTTATCGGCACTGACTAAAGAAGAACAGATTGATTTAGCGAGACTACTTAGTAAATTAGTTAACGCGTTTCAATAACTCGGGCACCAGGAACTGGCCCAGTTGCTCTTGCCACACTTCCAACTACGCCACTTGCCGTAAGTGCTACTGCTAAATCTAAACCAGCTTCTTCATCAGAAACTAAAAACGCAACTGTTGGGCCAGAGCCAGAAACGATTCCACCTAGTGCGCCATATTCTTGACCAACATCGAGAATTAAACGTAGCGCAGGCCGCAATGAACAGGCCGCACTCTGTAAATCATTGACCAAATGTTTACCAACTGAAATTGCATCAGCGGCTAGCAATGATTGCATTAACTTGTCACTGGTTTGTGGATTGGCAATTGTTAAGCCGGCACGTAAGCGATCGCATTCGGCATATACCGATGGCGTTGATAGCCCAGCTGAAGAAAGGGCTAAAACCCAATGATAAGTACCTCTTGAGAGCGCTGCAGTAAGTTCATCGCCACGACCGCGACCAATTGCAGTGCCACCGTTTAACATAAACGGAACATCGCTACCTAATTGACGAGCGACTTTAATCATTTCTTCGCGAGTCATGCCTAAGGAATACAGCGCATCGATTGCAACTATTGCGGCGGCGGCATTTGCACTTCCGCCAGCCATGCCGCCAGCAACTGGAATAGTTTTATGAATCTGCATAGTCGCATCGATTTCGACATCATATTCTTTAGCAATAATCTGAGCCGCTTTGGCCGCTAAGTTGGTTTCATCGGCTGGCACGCCGGCAATGTGATCTCCAGTAATTGAAAGTGTTAATCCTGAACCCGGCGCCGCGTGCGTAATAGTTAAGTCGTCATAAATAGAGATTGCTTGAAAAACTGTGACTAAACCATGAAAGCCATCGTTTTCACGTGGACCAACTGAAAGTTGTAAATTGACTTTCGCCGGAACGCGAACGGTTACTGAATTTGTGGCCACGATTGAACTCTACTTGACGCTTTGGCTGGCGTTATAGATGGCGCAGAAAGAATCAATCAATAGTGATTCGCCTCGTAAAGTTGGATCAATGCCAGCTGCGATAAGAACTGCTTCGGCTTTTGCTGAGCTTCCAAAAATGCCCGATAGCGCAGCACGCAACATCTTGCGCCGTTGGGCAAAAGCGGCATCTACTAATTGGAAAACACCTTTGCGCATCGCTTCATCGCCCGGCGTCTCATGACGTTTAAAACTTACTAACTTCGAATCGACGCCAGGTACTGGCCAGAAAATAGAGCGCGAAACCGAGCCCGCTCCGCTGACTTGGGCCCACCAAGAAGCTTTTAATGAAGGAATTCCGTATTCCTTTGTGCCTGGTTTAGCCGCTAGGCGATCTGCCACTTCGGCTTGCACCATTACTACACCGGTATTTAGTGAAGGCAGAATTTCTAGCAGGTGCAGCAAAACCGGAACTGAAACGTTGTAAGGCAAATTTGCAACCAAGACAGTTGGCGCTACTGGTAACTCTCGAATGGCTAACGCATCAGTATTTATGACAGTTAACTTGTAATCTGAATCTTTATGTTCTGCAACTGTAATTGGTAAACGATCTGCCAACCGCTGATCAATTTCAACTGCAATCACGTTAGAAGTAACTTCAAGCAGCGCCAGAGTTAACGAACCTAACCCTGGGCCTATTTCAAGTGCGATGTCATCGGCAGTCACGCCTGCAACGCGCACAATTTTCTGACATACGTTGCCATCGATTACAAAATTCTGGCCAAGTGATTTGGCAGGGCGCAGATCTAGTAACTCGGCCAGCTCACGAATTTCAGCAGCACCTAGCAGCGACATTAGTTGAACTTTCCGAAAGCTCGCTCAGCATTGGCGCTCAACGCATTTGCGAACTCAGCCAAATCATCGCCGCGTTCAGCTGCCATTGCCCGAATTACCGTTGCAACTTGTGCTGGCACATTTAGCGCACCGCGATTGGGCATTGGCGATAAGAATGGTGAATCAGTTTCGGCCATTAGTTGATCTAACGGAACTAATTTCACCGCCTCGCGAAGTTCAGGTGCATTCTTAAAAGTGATGGTGCCTGCAAATGACA
>Ga0247843_1002425_pt1 | contig 33895 bp, 21 predicted proteins | sample LaCruzMarch2017__FD_192420 | JGI IMG/M metagenome (GOLD analysis project Ga0247843, IMG submission 192420) | Freshwater microbial communities from meromictic Lake La Cruz, Castile-La Mancha, Spain - LaCruzMarch2017_8m | ecosystem: Environmental > Aquatic > Freshwater > Lake | place: Spain... | reverse complement strand
TGCATTCGACAACGTAGGAATATGCAAAGATCCTGACACACCAGCAAACTCAAAAACAATGAACCTGAACTTTAAAGTTGTTGAAAGCGCAGCGCGCACTGTCACCTACAGTTTGCGCGGCAAACAAGCCACACTCGCTGTTACTGCCGTGACTCCAGCCAATGCGGCGAGCTTAACTCTGGCAGTGAAAAACGGCGGAACCGAAACTACGGCGTTGAATGTACGACAAGCCTTCTCGGTTGAGGCCGAAGTAAAAGATGGCTTTGGCAATACAACAACGTTGAAGTCAGCCGATGGTTCAGCTTGCGCTGTAGCTGATGCAAGTGCAACCCTCAATCACACAACTCCAAATGCCAACGGAACGCCATTGGGCAATGCGGCATCTGTCAGTGCTGCAACCTCGAATGGTGGCGGCGTTTACACATTCAACCTGGCAAACACAGTTGTGACACTCGCAGGGGCGAAATCTGTCTCGGTGAACGCATGCGGTGTGTCAGCCAATTCGGCTGCTCTGACATTTAATCCGGGATCATTGGCGAGCATTGTTCTTAGAAATTCGGCGACAATAAAAACGACAGTCAATACAACTACAACAGCAGTCACATTGGACGCAAACGTTGAACACGTTCGTTGCCCGTTGCAAACATCCGGGTCGGGAGTCAATTGTCCTACCGTTTATGCTTATTTCTTTGACCAAGACAACAATGCTGTGAGCGGGAAGTCGTGCCATTGGAGATACGCACACAACGCAACATCAGAGAGTGCGTATGGTGCTCAAATGACATTGCCCACCCAAAGTAGCGGCAACGGAACAACCAGCAACACACTCACACATTCAGATTTTATGGACGGAACGCTTACTTGCGCCGAAGCCGCCGAAGCTAATGATAACAGCAAAACCCGCACAATAGGCCTGTACGGGGGAGTTGCCAAAGTTGCATTGGCTTGGAATGGCAAGGGTCGCAACGCCAGTGGCGATGAAACTACAAGCGCAAACGGAACCACGATCACTGCAGGCGAGACCAATTTACAGTTGGCAGCAACCACAGGCATCAAGCTTGTTGGGCCAGTTATCGGAACCAACGACACTCTCGTACCCGATGCAGGAACCTCGGTTCCGATAACGTTCACAACCACCGCCCCCAACAACGGCGGCTCCAGCGCATTGCCCACTCACGTGAGCAATTGCGACTTCTCCACGAATGCAGGCATATGTAACAACCAAAGTTATAACTTCAATTTCAAAACATCCAACGTGGGCGGCACTGCTTATCAGGCGACAGTCAGTGCACGTGGGAAAACAGCAACAATAAGCGGAATCACAGTTCAGCCCGCCAACGCAGCAAGCCTTGCACTCACAGCAAAAATGGGCACCAATGTTGTTACCACTGTAACAACTGACGACTTGTTTGATGTTTATGCGCAGGTGAAAGATCAATATGGAAACTTCACTGACCTAAATACATCCTACGCAACCTGCCCAGCACCGGCCGCTGATGGTTCAACAACGCCCATTGACACCGCGGGTGTTCAAGCGAACGCCAAAGCAGGAGCAACATCAGACAACTCGCTTTTGCCCGCTGCAGGCACAGCAAGGGTTCCAGCGAAAGAAGGCGGCGGAAGTGTTGGTCTCTACAAGTATTCGAATTTTAACCTCACAGGCATTCAGGCCAATGGTGCCGACGCAAACAGCACTCTTAAATTTCAGCTTTGTAGCGTCGCTCAGAACACATCGGGCAGCACACTCACTCTCACAGTGAAGCCCGGGAAACCAAAAAATGTATTCGTCAATACAAGTACCACTGCGAGTCGTACGAATATGGCAGATACACTGTGCACACTGAACGGAAGCGGCGCCGGAGCCACATGTGCGCCCATGTATGCTCACTTCTTTGATGCCAACGAAAATCTAATTACAAATGCAAATGGGGGACAATGCACAACCTGGAGTGTCGCTAACATTCCAACAGGAAATCCCGTTGGCCTGACAACTCCAAACATCAGCACTGCAGCTTCCAACAACCAAACATTCACATCACCCGGTGCTTTCAGTTTGGCACTCACATGCAACAATACAGCAGCAGGCTTCGTTCCAACCACTGTGAAGCTGCGCGGTGGAATTGCCGAAATTGCGCTCACCTGGACAGCAAAAACACTCGACACATCGAACGCTGCAGTGAGCACAGCCAGTGGCACAACTGTTGATGCACAAAACGAAAATTTCACTATTGATTCTGCAACTTTCCAAACCTACGACTTCAACGCAACACCAACTTTGGTTTCCTTAGCTCAAGGAACTCCAAATGAGGCTTTGCAGATCACAACAACGGCATCTGCTGGGCCCACAAACCTGAATCCGGTGCCCGCAGGCGCTGGCGGAGTGTTGGGAGAAACCACTTGCAACATGGCCGATGGAGTGTGCACTCCCGCAACAACTGGCGAAATTGCTCACAACGTGCACAAGATCACTCTCAACAAAGCTGGCGAAACGGGGCGCAGCGTCACTGTGTCGGCTCGAGGTTTGTCAGCAACTATCAGCGGGCTCACTGTGAACTCGGGTGCAATGGTTGCGGCCAACAGAGTGGATTCAATACCTACAACCGCCACTGTTGATTCTCCGCTCACGAGCGGCGCATTAGAGCTCTTCGACATGTTTAACAACCGCACGCAAAAGAATTGCAGCGATTTAACTCTGGCGTATCAGTACTCGAGCAGTGGCACTTCATATGCAGCTGCAACAACGGGCACTGGCAGTAACACCCGCGCTCCTGATGCCACCGATCCTACTTTCCCAGCAACATTAGCTGTGAGCGGCATAACAACCGGACGCTACGAACTCCCAGCAACCGCTGCCTCAGCCTTGAAATTTGTTACACCCGGAACGTACAGGCTGACACCCACAGTTTGCGGCCAAACACTTGCCACCAGAGACATCACTGTAAGCCTCGGTGCGGTGGCAAAAGTTAAATTGTTCAATTCGACCCCTTCAGATCCATACACTGCAACCGCGCCCACAGGGCCAATAGAATGCGGACATACAGTTGCGACTCCAGGCGATGACAACCAACCTGCGGTTACCTGTGCGACGTTCAATGCCTATTTTTTCGATAGCCGTGGCAATCGCATCACTGATGCGGGAACTGCAAAATGCACAAATTGGATCTTTGATAAGAACGCAAATTCATCGGATTCGCAAACACTCTCGGGGCTCACAGCCGGCACGGCCAGCACGACACCCACAGCGACAGATTGGATCGATGGAACTTTGCGGTGCGACAAAGGCGGCACTGCCGGTGGCGATCTTGCACCGCAGTTAACGATTTTTGGCGGCACACATTCAGTGGCTTCCTCATTTAACACAACCTCGCCCAATGCCGGAAACAACAACGTCACACTCAATTCACTGACCATTTATCAACGCAAACTGGGCTCAACGGTGCTTGCCGCTACCGCTCGAACAAATGAAAAGGTTGGAATTACGACAACAGCAACACAGGCTGCAAGTGGCAGCCCGAGCGCAGTTCTTTCAACAGCGACTTACACATGCAACTCTGCTGCCGAAACCGGCGTGTGCACAGGAACAGTGCCGAACATTTCCCTCACAAAGGTTGAAACAACTCCAAGTATCACTCTGAAGCTGCGCGGAAAAACAGTTGCGACAACCTTTACAGTGAACCCCGGTGCCGTGAGTTCAGCAACACTCACGCTTACAGCTGCAAGCCCGTGGACAAGTGGTTCAAGCCAAAGCGCACAGTTTCAACCGAAGGATACCTTTGGCAACCCATCACAAAGTGGTTGCGCAACGATTGCGGGAAGCAATGCGAACACAGCGCCATCTTCACAGGCGCCTAGCTACGGCACGGTGGGAGCATGGACAGGCGGAGCAACAGGTCGCTACCCAATCACTGGTATCGCGCTTTATGGTGCATCGGCAACGGCTCATGCCCTCACCTACACCTGTGGTCCGACAACGACTATTTTCGCGTCGCAGAACATTGTAGTGAATGCAGGATCAACTTCACAGCTCGCTCTTACAATATCCAACGCCGCACCCGAGAAATTTGCCGACTCTGCCCTCACTCAAGATCTCAAATGCACAGTGAGTTCTGGCAACAATAGCGTCACTGGCCTCACGTGCCCCACAGTTTATGCCTGGACCTACGATGCCTCTGGCAATGCAACAGCTGATAACACTTGCGAATGGCAGAAATCAGATTGGACAAGTTCTTGGAGTGATGCTTCAAACATTGCTGGCGCGGGAACAACATCGAGCCTGACCTCCGCAACCTTGGCTGCGACAGGAGCACTGAATGCCAAACTCAGCTGCGCAGGTAAAACAATGCGCAATGCAAACAACATTTACGGTGGAGTTTCGCGCATCGCTCTTGTGCTCGGGCAAGCTAATACCCAAAGCACTTCGGGTTCAACAACAACAACGTATACAACAACAGCAGCAAACTTTAAGGCCGCTCCTTCAAACCTGATTATCACCCAACTCAATGCTTATTCGCAACGCGAAAGTACTGAAGTTTCACTCCCTCTTGCAGCTGGCACAACGAACCTCACTCTCGGTGCAACTTATACGGGCGTAGAAAATACTTCACCCAATGGCACGAGCTTCGATCTCGATACCAGCAAGCTCACATGCAGCTTCAGCCCAGCGAGTGCTCAATGCAGCACACCCATTGAATTCACTTTCAAAAAGGTACACGCAACTGCATCAACACGTCCGCAGATTTCGCTCGATCTCAAATCCAAAACAGCGATTGTGAGCGTTTCACCAATCACAGCGGGCAATGGTGCGACACTGAATCTCACCGGCTGGCCAGCGAATGCATCCATCGGTGCCAACATTATTAATGTTGCTACAGCACAAGTGAAAGATATGTATGGCAACAATTCTTCACTTTCACCCTCTGGCGACGCATGTAGCGGCGCGGCCGTTCTCACTGGCTTCCAAGCAGGTGTGTTCACCACGGGAACGTATGCAAACTCACTTACGACCCCAGCAACCACCGCTGGCACCGGGCTCTATTCTATCACTGCAAGTGTTTATAAGGTTGCAAATCACGCCGTGACAATAGCTGCATGCGGGCTCAGCAAAGCTGAAACCCTTGTGACCACTGCCGGAGCAGTTGCTCGGGCATTGATCACTACGTCTGCAACTGCACCTGCAAACTACACCTGCACGTCGGCTGATTTGTGCGACGAGGTTCTACCAACCTGCACTGCCGCAAACACTGCAAGCTGCGGTCCGTTCCGTGTGTGGAAATATGATTTGGGAGGGAACCCTCTCTACGAAAACAACACAAAATCAGATGATTGTGGAACCACAATGAATGGAATTGCTGTCACCAATAAAGGCGATGCAACTGCAGCAACCCCAGCTGTCAGCGGCGCTACAGCAAACTCATTCAATATTACAGCCGGCGCGGCCGGAAAGCATATCGCGGGTACAATTCAATGCACCGCTGGAGGCATAAACAAAGGCAACAGTATCATTTTCAAGGCACCCACAAAAAGGACGCCCGAATTCAAATGCTACCCATGGGGAATCGATAACACGGGCAACCCAGAAGCGCTTTGCACTGTGACGAACGACACAGGCTACGTAATTTCAAACGTGAACATTGCTCGCTGTGACTCAACAAACACGACAGATGCACGTTGCAGCTCTTACACAGGCAACTCTGCGAATCAGGATATAGCAAACTATTCTATCAGCAGCCACTGTTTCAATCTCCCCACAAAAGAGGCCACAGGTGCAACCAGGTTAGCAGGCCACCGGTGTTCGGTGATTATCAGCGGTGTGATTGATAAAGAAACAGCACCTTTTTGGGTTCAGGCTAAAAACCCTGACCTCACCAAAGTTGTTTTCGAAGACACTCCGCAGGTACGAATTCCACGCACGTATATCAACGCCGTACAGTTTACAACTAACACAAGTACATGCGCTGCAAGCACAAACTATCACTCGAGCGTGGCTGCGGGATGTGCAATAACGAGTGCCGATCAAAACTCAGGAAATAACATGCTTGCTGCAAAACAGACAGCGTCAGCAGCAACTGTTGTTGGACTAATTTATGATGGCCACACCACCGATTGCAACCGCGAATATCCAGAGAGACGAGTGACTTTGGAAGTGCAGGCAGTAAACACTCCTGCTGCGTTTGGAGCCAACCCAACTTCTCTTCTAGATACCACAAACGATTACGTAAGCATTGAAAGCCATGATACCTGCAATAGCGCTGACCTTGGCAACAACGGCACATGCAAAGTCAAGTTATTTATCAAACGGCCATTTAACGAAACGACAATAAAAATTGGCAGCTATTATGTGCGCACTGGCGAAGCGGCACGTTGCCCAGGAACAAACGAAGACCTTTGAGGAATTGATTCATGAAGCCCACCCTACCCACATATTTTGTCGCTCTGGCCGCTCTTGGCGGGTTGGCGCTCGAAAGTCAGGCGTGGGCGCGGAGAAGTGAATTGTCATTAGATAAGCTAGAGCTCGCGCGTGCAGGGCTGCCAATGCCGCAATCAGCATCCTTTGTTAATTTGGAAAAGAAAACGGGCGAAGAACTCGCTGGATTGTGCCCTACGAAAGGCTTCCATCTTCAGCCGAAGAAGTTGGGTGGTGATGAGCCTGTGAGTCGAGCATTGAGGATTCGTTTTATTAATGCACGTCCAGAATTGGATGAGTGCATTAGAGGGCATGCGTGCTTTCCACTGGCGCCAGAAAAACAAAATATTGAGCCTCGAAAACAAACAAAATTCACTTTCAATGGCCGTGCCGGTTCCTACCAGATTTCAATCGATGCAGCCGCAGAAATATCATCTCGCCCCATAAATTGCACATCGTCAGCTGTTCAAATATTGCAAAACTCACACGGGCAACTGAAACTCCCAAGCAGTGTGTGGGTGTTGAATTTCCGCAATGAAATTGTTTTATGGGATGGCATCGAAAAACGACCTTGGTATCGCATCAAGTTCCCAAGCAACCAAACGTTCTCTGCGAATCAAAATGTTTCATTTGATTCCTCGGGGCGGATGCTCGTTGTTGATGAAAACCAGTCGTTCCTTTTTGCAGATTTCTTGTTAGACAAGGCTCTCTTAAAAACATCTGATGCACTGTTTGAAAGTAGCTTTGGTGTCGGGGGAATTGGTTATTCAGCAGAATGGCAAATGCGGCACACTGCGCCATTTAGTTTCGAAAAGAATACAACATCCAATCAGCCCAGTTCAAAACCTCCACTCTTCTTGGGGCTCTTGGGCTTTGCTAAAGGCGAAGAATTTTGGACCTGGGAAAACGCTTTTAAGGCCCTCAGTGCATCGGGTGGAAAATCGTTTTCGTTGGGTGCTCCATTGGTTGCTGGAACCGAACGCGTTGCGGATGATATGGCTGAAGTGTTTTTGGCTGTGCGCACATCCGCCAACAGTGCTGACATCCTTTCTTACTCAACCAATGGCGTAGCGATGCGCACGGTGCGCGCAAATCAACGCCTCGATGAGCGCGCCCAAAACACCCATTTTCTTATCATAGGCAACGAACTCTACCGACATACGGCCGATGGCATCTACAAAGTTGATTCTGCCACCGAGCGCCCCTCGAACCTCAAAGGCTTCAAAGGAAGCGTTGAGCCAAATGCACACTTCATTCTCACACGCCAAGCGGAGGGTAAGAGCTGCACTTTAAATGTTTGGCCCGTGACACTCGTTTTCAGCGGGCTTTTTGAACCCATCATTGGCCCCATAGGATGCAGCAGTGCATTGGGCTTGGGAGCCTCGCCCTGGGGCTCTTCTGCGACATGGCGCGCAGGTCAACAGATCAAAACTATTTTATCGACCAACGACTAATTGAATCCCAAGTGCACTGCGCAACGCATCGGGTAAGCCGCGCGGGCTGTTTTCCGAGACAAGCGATCCGTTCACAAAGAGCATGGGGAGCCTGTTGGTTCTGACATCACGCCACCAACTTGAAAGAGCAACAGCGTTGTTAGGCAGCTTGCGCGAAGGTGCAAATGTATAACCTTTGCCTGGTAGTTTTGCAGCGAGCGAGGAAATCAACTGTTGTTCGTTGTAACCTGACTTCGCATTATCAGCCGAAATGGGCTCTTTGAGCAGCATTTCGTGAAGCTCGCGCAGTTTCACTGGCTCCAAAGAACCCACTTCACTTGCTGCAAACATCATCCCAGATGCGAATTGATCAAACGGAGAGTTGGTGACCTCTGGTACCAAGCGCACAGCAATGCGCGACTCTTGTTCTCGCGCGATGTCGGCAATGAGGGAAAATGCTCCCTGCGATAGGCGTCCACCGTAACGAAAAAGAACGACAACTTCTGCCGTTATTTTGCCGTCATCTTTTCCAAAAGTAATGAGAGGGTAGCCCGACACATCAAAGGGAAATTCGGGCGACACCAAATCATTTTGCATGTACTTCAATTGTTTCGATTGATACGATTTCTCGAGAAATTCACCCACTCTCTTTAAGCGTTCGCGCTCCATGACAAAGCGCTCTACCTCTGGCCAAACATCATCAAAGGAACCTGATTGCCTCAACGAAGGTGTGGCTTCGTATATTCTCCTGAGGTTTTCGGCCGAAAGCTCTTGTTCAAGCAAACTTCGCCAACTGGGAGTTGCAGTTTTCTTCTGATCTATTGCAGTCAGAGCAGCGTGGTTCTCAGCAAATCGCTGTGCTTGCATCACAGCCTGCTCAAGAATTCGGTGCAGGGCGAATCGCGCCGGAGCATCCAGATCGCGCAGCCGCACAGTATCATTACCCGTTTGAATGAGGGGGGCCGACTCATTTACAGTCACAAGTGGAGCAGAGAGAGTATCCCTGGACACTGAAACTGAGAGTCGTCCTAAAATAATCCCACATGAAAATACAGCTAAACCACCCAACCATTTGCCGAGTGTCAGACGCATGCTGAGTTCTCCTTGCAATCATTTTTAAGTTTCGTGAAAATACTTCAGCAAAGCTTAACAAAGGAGCCCTCAATGCAAAAGAACCGTTACGTTGCTTTACCAACAGTGCTTGCTGCCCTCGCACTTTCCAATGCCTGTGTGAGCAAATCAAAATATCAAGCTCTTGAAGCGCGCCTCCAGGAAACTGAAAGCACCTTGGCGCAACGCTCCAAAGAGGCTGAAAGCCTGCAAACATCGCTGAAAAGCGAATCTACAAAAGCCTCTGACTTAAACAAGAAGGCCAGCTCTCTCGAAGCAAAGGCCTCTACTTTGGAGCAAAAAGCTAGCTCTCTCGAGGCAAAAGCCTCTACTCTGGAGCAAAAAGCCAGCTCCCTTGAAAATACGGTGACTTCCGTAAACAAAGATAAATCGATGCTCGAAAGCTCTCTCACACAAGTGCAAACCGACAACGACAAACTGCGCATTGCGCTTGCTGAACTTGAAAAAAACAAGGCCGAAACAGATCGTCGTGTTGCCGAGTATCAAGACCTCCTCATCAAATTCAAATCGATGATTGACTCAGGCCGCTTGCGTGTGCGCATTGTTGATGGTCGCATGGTGGTGGCACTCAATTCCGACCTGCTCTTTAGAAGTGGCTCATCGAGCCTCACCTCGGAAGGCCAAAAATCGGTTCAGGAAGTTGCAGGTTTGTTGCAAACTCTTACAGACAAGGGATTCCAAGTTGAAGGGCACACCGACAACATCGCCATCAGTGGTGGTAAATTCGCGAGCAATTGGGAACTCGCAGCTTCCCGTGCCATTTCGGTTGTCAAGAAAATGGTTGATGCAGGGATGCCCGAAACACGCATCAGTGCGGCGAGCTACGGTGAAGCAAAACCAGCAAAAACAAATGAGACAAAGGAGGGCCGCGCGGCCAACCGCCGGGTTGAAATAGTCGTGGTTCCTGATCTCAGCAAGCTTCCTGGTTTTGAAGCGCTCAACAAGCTTGATGCCACACCTGCCCAAGCTCCAGCGGTGCCTGCAGCCACCAACAGCACCTCACGCTAATAAGCACGGGCACTCAAAAAAAACGATACAAATGTGAAAAAACCGGCTCCTATGGCCGGCTTTTTCACATTTGAAGGATCTGAAACCTTGATTTAAACAAACACGTGATGCCTGTTTGCGTATTGATTATTTTTTGCCGATGAACTGCAAATCAAGACGCCCGCCAGAAATAACCCGCGTGCGCCATTCAGATACTTTCTCTACATTTTTCATGAGAGCATCCCGAATATCGGCTGCGCTCATGGCTCTGCCCTCTTCCGTGGAAGCCAACAAAGCTGCAGCACCAGACACATGTGGTGAGGCCATGCTTGTTCCCGAAAGAGATGTGTAGCTTTCGCCCCCGCTTTCTACACTCCAAATTGCCACACCGGGTGCAGCCAAATCGACACTGTTGACACCAATATTTGAAAAATAAGCTTTGCGATCCAATTTATCTGAAGCAGCAACAGAGATCACACCGGGAAGATCGTAGTTTGAGGGATAGTGAGCGCCCGTGTCGTTGTTGTCGGAATTGTTGCCTGCGGAAGCGACAAGCACAGCCCCCTTCTTGTTGGCATACTCAATTGCATCAAAGAGAAGCTGGTCGAATTCCGATGCTTCTGGGGCCCCACCCCACGAGCAGTTGAGAACGCGCGCACCCATGTCGGCTGCATAAAGAATACCTTTCACAACTGAAGCCTTGCTGCCTTCGCCTTTGTTGTTGTGGGTTTTAATAGCCATAATGCGCACACCTGGCGCAACTCCGTAGAAGCCCTCGGGAGGAAGATTTCCAGCAACTGTTCCCGCAACGTGGCTCCCATGCCCCTCGTCATCCATGGGTGACGAATTCCCAGAAATGAAATCAGCTCCAAAAATGTCGTCGACGTAGCCGTTACCATCATCGTCGATACCCGCTCGGCCATTCACTTCCGCGAGGTTATTCCACATATTTTCCTTGAGAGCCGGATGATTATAATCGACACCTGTATCTACAACGGCCACAACAACATCATTGCTCCCTTTGGAGCGCGACCAAGCCAAAGGGGCATTCACTTTACTGATTCCCCAAAGTTTTGCGTTGGGAGCATCGGCGTTCACACCCAACTGCGTTTCGGGCTTTGGAACACGATAAGTCACGCGGCCACTCTCTTGCCGCACCATTCCAAAGTTTTGGGTTTGCTCTTGAGTGAAAAATATTTCCTGACCTTCTTTGATTTCGATCCAAAGGAGAGATCTGTGAATGCGCTCGGCTGCTGGGTGTGAGGCTATAAAAATCTTGAGAGCTGCCTCATCTCTAAACTTAATGAATTGTCCCGAAGCTTGAGCGGGAGTGCCTGCGGACGCCGCAGAGATCCATGAAAGCGGGAGTGCGAGAGCAAACAGACGAATAGAAGACCTCATAAAATTGCCTCCACAAAGAAACCTGATCCACAAAAAGACCACTCCTAAAGAGTAAAACCTTGCTGCTTAGATCCGGGAGTCAGAGCAAGCGCAGAAGGAGGGTTGCTCTGGTGCTGAAATTGTGGGGGTCTTAAAAATGATTCTTATTTAGGCGTTTTGATCGAGAAGATCAGAAGAAAACTGATTGTCTTCCAAGAGCCTCTCGTATCCGGAAATTTTAGAAAAGAACTCCTCCGCAGTGTGAGGATGGCTCGCCTTTGAAAGCTCATGTGCAAGCAAAATAAGATCAAACTGGGGAGAAAGCTTTAAATTAGAAGCCGAACGGATATCTCGCAATTCAAAAGCGGTCTCGATTTTCTCCTGAATCGACAATGAAAAATCAGCTATATTGTTATTCTTAAGAAATTTATCGAGCCTCAGCAAAGACTCATCTGAGAGCACCAAAATGCGACTCCGTCCTGAGCGCGCATCAAAAAACGACTGACTCCGCAGCGGATCGTCTCGCACAGCGTTCATGCGCACAACCTGCCTTGCAATCGACAAACGCTCTACCCAGCGCAACTGCTCAACGAAGGAATCGACATAAAAGAACTTTTGAACGCCCGCTTGCAATAATTGAGCACAGGTGTCGCTTGGTGATTGCTGAACTTCAGAATCAGAGCTCGAACTAAAGAATGGCAAAAACACTGCACATGCATCGGGGTCAATTTCATTCCCTTCCACTCTGCGCACACGCATGCTTGCTTTTTGTTGGCTATTCCACGTCGCATTCAAAGGTTGTGAACACAGATCTGAAAGCACACGCTCAGCATTAAACAGCGACTCTTTCCGTTTTGCTTGCCGGTGGGAGCTCTGAAAATAATACTGCCCACAAAGATTTTCGAAAATTGTCCTCAATTCCCGGCCAAGCACATGCTCCACAAGCAAAGGTATAAGTTCATCGCTTTGTGTATTGGCTGCAGCGAGCTGTTCGCAAAAAAGCCAAAATTTATTTGGAGTTATTTCTTTTGAAAGAGCGCAAATGGTTCCAAACAGATACAAAACTTCAGCACGAAGGATAATGAGCAAATTATCAGCATGGATATTGCCACCCATAGAATTGTGTCCGCCGCCGAGCCACGAACCAATTTTGGCATCGTCGGGCTCGCTGGCAGTCAATTCCAAGAGTTTTTCTGTGATCTTAAAAATATTTCCTATTGCGCGAAACAACTGGGCCCGCGGGTTGAAGTTGAACTCAAAGTGCAGCTCTGGATTCAGAGATTTTCTACAAACACCTAGAAAAAGGCTTTCCCTGTGTGGTCCGTAAAAATGGACGCCATTTTTCCATTCAATTTCATCTCGAACAACAAGCCCACTTGGATTCAATACATCTAGAGATTTGAGTTGCCACATAGATGCATTAGCCTTCATTCACGAAGGTACATAGAAAACCTGACCAAGATAATTGCACTCCTCGATTGAGAAGAATAATCAGGTAAACGAGAGCTGCAGGATATCCTCTTTGAATTTCGTTGCGTATCCAAGAAAAGTAAATTTCAAACGCAGGCAAAACATCCGATTCGGTGGGCAGCCCAGAGAGTAAATCGGCAAAATTGTTCATGAGCGCGGGCCGAATTTCAGAGAGTATCTGTTGCCCGTTCAAGCGTAGTTCCAGACTCCCCATGCCCAACAATACTTTCACTTTTTCGAACCACTCTTTCTGTGCATTTTCTGACATAGTTCCAGCTGCCGTCAGAACCCGCGTGAGGTGAGCCTCAAAGGCCAACCAATGCTCGTTGTTGGTCATTTGTTGTGCAAAAGGAGGTGTGGTTTGTGTTACTGGCTTATTTGAAACAGCACTCTTTGCGGCTAACTCTCTTTGTAGTGCATTCAGAGCAACCTGAGTCGATTTCGATTCAGACACCAAATCACTCATTAGCGACTCACCCGAGCGAGCAATTCTCATGTCTATTTGGCTCAGTACGCGCGACGACTGAGCCACAAATGCTTCAACCCGCCCCAAAGAAACACTCAGCTGTCCCAAAACCTCGAGGAAACGAGATTCTGTCATTTGCTTTATCTGATAAGCTGTTTTGTTCTCGTCACGGATCATTTGCCGAATTGAATCTTGATAAGTTGCGAGGCACTCGCGCAGCAGTCGTTGCACATTGGAATTTTCAGCAACATCGCTGAGGCGCTTGTTTTCTAAGACCGAAGCCAACACTGGCTTGAGCTCAAACTCGAGCAAACCCTGCTCGTTTTCAAGGGCATCAATTTGGGCAGATTCAATTGCCGCGAGAACCTCGTGCAATGATACGCCAAGCTGGCGGCTCAATTCCCCTGGGGTTGAGCGATGAATGATGGTTTTGCTGCTTTTATCTCCGCCGCCAGTCACAAGACCCCCTACTCTTCGACAATTGAAAGTATCGGGAAAAAGCTCTTGAAGATAAATAGCAGTTCTTCTTTATCTAAAAAAAAAAGTAAAGGTCACGAATATTCCAGACGATTTATCAACAAAGGTGTTCAATCCAGGAGCCAAATCGATGTCTAAACGCCCTCTTGTCTTGCTGGTTGATGATGAAAGTTCGATACTTCAAGAGCTCGTTTGGCATCTCGAACAACAGGGGTGGGATGTTCTCACGGCAAGCAATGGCATTCAGGGCGAACAGCTCTGGAAAAAACACTCAAACTCATTGAGCCTTGTCGTAACAGACGTTCGCATGCCGGGTTTGTCGGGAGAGACGCTGGTGAAAGAAATTTCTGCGCTTAGGAGAACGATGCGCCCTGCTGTTTTCATCATGACTGCTTACGACGATATTTCTCGTGAAGATGCCCACACAATTGGGGCTGACGCGATTTTTCAAAAACCATTTCGTATTCGAGAACTTGTTGCTGCAGCGGAGCACTTCATGAAGTTGGGAACCTCGCACAGCGAAGAGCTAGATTCCAACTCCGAATTGGTTCGTGTTCTTAGTTCAAAGAGCCCTCAGTGATAGCCAACCTGGGCATGGTGTCGCGGATCACGGCCAAAATGTCTTCTGACTTGCTTTGATCGAGAATGGACTCGAGACGCTTGTTCCACAATTGTAATGCAGATGAGCTAATCCCACGTTCGTCCGCCATTTTTCGAGTGAATTCATAACCAGCAAGAATCATGGCTCTTCGGTTCGAGCGGAACACTAGATTGATCGCGTTACCTGCGTCTCCAACCACTTTAGAAGGATTCAGGTCATCGAAATTGATGGGAAGGTGACCGCTGCGGGCTCTCGCATCGCGGGTTTCAGCAAACACAGTGTCAGCAGAATTGATTATGTTTTTGAAGAGTGCCTGCCGCTCGGCAGGAGGAGAATAAGGGCTTTGGCTCGAAGTAACACCTGAAAGTGCTGCGCGGATATCGATGCTCGGATTTTCAATTTGCTTTGCAAGCAAGCCGCGCAGCGGAGTGCCGAGAAAGAGCCCAAGAAATACCATTTTTGCAAACCGACTGACGCCATCGCCGTCGGATGTATAAAAGTAGAGGTCAACGTTATCAGCAGCACATTGTGGGAATTTCTTTGCGGTACCAAGAGAAACCTTTTCTAGCCAACCACCAAACCCAATCAGTTGATCGTTGCTGGAAGTCCAATTCAACCTCTCTCTTGCGGGGGTATCGAGTTTGATAGGAAAGCGCGCGAACGCAGTCGGTTCGCCCGTTGTGGCGGCAAGCGCTGGTCCGAGTTCAAGTGACGTTACAACCAAACGCTCCGAGGGAATTACGGGCAACTTTTGAGCGTCAGATGGCTGCAAAGGATTGTTGCCAGCCTTGAGAAGAACGTTTGCCGCGTTTTCAGATTGTGTTGCATTTGTGAAATAAACCTGATGCAAACTCTCTAAACCGTTGTTTTCTTTCCAGTCCCCGATTTTTCGAACGCCACGTCTCGCAGTTGTGTGAATTACGACGTTAGATGGAATTGCGATTTGTTTCCCGGTGCGTGAATCATAACCATCGAAAGCACGGTAAACACGATCGGGATCGGCCAGCAGAAAATCTCCCGACAACGTCGCAGCGAGTGAGTCGAAACTCTCCACGGTCCTGATGTTTTCAATAATTTTATTGAGAAGCCCGCGTCTTCGGTCAGCCGAATCCAGCCCAAAGACCATAAAATTTCCGGAGATAAATTGGTTCCATTCATCTTGCCGAGTTTTATAATCAGTCAGAAAAGTATCTTGCTTACTTCTGTACATTTTGAAGAAACGATCCTGAATTTCGACAACACGACTTCTTCCATCTGCAACAAGCTTTTCTCGGGGAACAAAAATTGCATCGGCGAAATCGAGGGGATCGACACGAATTGCATTCGCGAAGTTTTTCCAAAGCGACACCACAACACGCTCGCGTTCGGCAAGACTCGTCTCTTTTATAACTTTTGAAAAATCGACCGTTCGATAAAAATCTATGACCAGGGTCGCCTGTCCAACGATAGATTCCGCATGAACGAGTGAATCGCTGGGATCCGCGCGTAAAACACCCACAGCAGAACCCGAAAGAAATACGTCGAAGGAATCCAACAGGCTAAGTGGAGTTGTAAAACGCGGTAAAAACAGCACTGATTCAATCACAGGTGCGCTTGCTGCAAGAAGAACAGCACCCAGCTTGGGAGCAAAGGTGCCATCGACACCCTGCAAGGAAGGATTTTCAACCAAAGCGCGAGAAACACCTGCAAGGATAGCACCGCTCGAACCGCCTGTTGCAAAAATAGGCTCGTAGTTATTTTCCAGAAGCGAGATAAGGGAGCCAAAGTGTGAAGAAAAATACACACCGTTTCCTTGAAAACTCACACACGCAGTCTTTTTTTCAGAACGCGACATCAAATGTGATTGAGCTGCTTCGAGATCGCGCCGAGCAACAGGCGCGCAAGCTGAAAGAAACGAAATAAAAGGTACGAATAAAGTTTCGAATTTAGATTTCAAACGCACGCTGCACCTCAAAGAAAGCGTGCTCGGGATAAATCGCAAATCTTATTTTGTCGAGAGGATTCTTAGATGTTTTTTCGGCTGGTTGGCCGACTCTTAATTATCATTCGCTAGGACATCATCCGGCTGAAGGCAAACCACCGGCAGATCGCTCGTCTTTGGCAGACGTAAAAGATCAGCAGATACCTTGAGTTGATAGAACTGACGGGTCTCAAAATTGTAATGGCACCCCATGCAGCTGTCGGGCGATAATTTATCAACCGTGACAAAAACATTGTTTTTGCTGGGTGCGGGAAAATGACTGAGAGGCGTGAGCAACCCGGCGGCATCGTAAACCCAATAGTCGAGGCTTCCATCGACTCGTCGGCGGACCACTTCAGTTTCTTTGACGGTGTAGTCAGGATTCAGGGTTTCAGCGACAGATATTGAAGCATCGTTTTCAGAAAAAACGCGGCGTGGCCCGCGTTTGGCAAGGCTTTTGGCATGGCTTTTGGCATGAAGTGTCTTGTTCCATAAGTTCATGTTGTCGAGGTCGAAGGCAATCACTCTACGAAATTCCACAATATTTTCAGGCACTTTATTTAGAGCCACATGACACGCGCCCAACCAAGCCTTCAAGCCAGCCAGCCGATACGAGTGAGCCTGCGTGGCAGGGTCACTCGTATCGGCTGGCTGATGCTGGTTCAAACGACTGTTGCCAACTTTTTAAGGCCAGTGCTTTATTTTGCGTGTTGCGCGTATTTTCGAGCAAATTGGCAGTGAATTTAACTTCTTGGTTTGTAAGCTGAGGTAAAACCGCAACTGGCCACGCCAATGCCCTGCAGCACTCTTCCTTGCTGTGTGACTTCGAACTGCACGCAGTCACTTGTCTACTGAATTCATCAAAACGGAGTTTGCTTGTGCTTTCGCCTTCCTGAGTCAGTTCAACCGGCCCTGCGCTCAGGTGTAGAAGCATATCCTCGGCAGAGATATTTGAATTCAGCGCATTTTCAAAAAGAATGTTCTCAACCTCTGCCACTGAAAGTTCCATGCTCTTTGCAACCGACAAATTGAGTGCCACGTAGCGCATAGGCAAACGCATTGCTGACAAGTGGCTTCGATTGCCGAGCGGGCTGTGGAGTCGATTGACTTTGGCTTGGCGTGCTCTGCAACCAAGATTTCATCGAAGTACAGCTTGGAGTGCCAAAAGCCAAAACTGCGCTGATAAGAGCCGAACGAATAGGCTTCAAAAGCACCCCACGCCCGATAAAGTCATTAGGCTTCTGGCAGAGCTTTGGCTCCTTGCACCGAACCCGGTTCTGCAGCTTCAGACTCGTTTGGCTCCGATACCGTCGATTCTGCCAGATGACGGAACCAGAACCAATACAAGCCAGCCGAGAGAACCACAAAAAGCGCAAGCAATCCGGCGAAGCTGTCCCAACGTTTTAAAACGACCACCATACCCAACAGGAACAAGACAAGCTGCCATGGCACTGCAAAAAACACAGCAATAAGGTCGCGCCGTGTTTCTGTGCGGATAGCTCTCTGATCAGCCTCGGGAAGAGATTTGTGAATGTCGCTCCAAAAACCAAACGGCCGAGTGATTTTTACAAAGTTAACAAGAGTCTCTCGTGGTGTGGGTGGAGTGAGCAGCGTTCCAACAATCGATCCAAAAAGAGATATCGTGCTTGGCAGAACGAAACCCATGTATTCCGGCATCTCTATTTTCAGCACTCGAATGAGCACAGCGGCAAGCATGCCAAAGATAGTCCCTGTTGCAAAACCGTAGCCATTATAACGCCACCAGTACCAACGCAAAAGAAGTGGAACAAACAGGCCAGTGCCAAAAGCCATAGTGATCCATCCCCAAATATCGTTGATGTTCACGCTATCGAGACTGAATGCCAAACCGAGTACAACAATTCCAACTGTGGCAGCACGCGAGTGCCAAAGAAGGGTTTTAGAAGATGCTTTTGGATTGAGGAACGTTTGATAAATATCTTTCACCCAATAGGCTGCACCGGCATTGATGACCGCAGTAAAAGTGGACATCGCTGCAGCCATGAAACATGCAATGACGAGTCCCTTCATTCCTGAGGGCATATAGTTTGCTATCACTATTGGCAGAACTAATTCGGGATCGATCACCTTTCCAGTGGTCATTCCGTAATGAATCCCGAGCATCGCGAGGCCCATCACGAGTGGCCAACGGAAGGAGAGCAATAAAATCCAAAAGAGCGACAATAGGCCTGCTTCACGATCAGATTTTGCCGCACAATAGCGTTGGCTCGTGTAGCCACCTGCTCCCGCAAAACCTTCAATGCATGTTTTGAGAAGATAGAAGAAAACAGTAATACCGAAAATATTATAGCGAGAGTACTCTCCGGGCAAGTTCAAATTCATCGGCGGCAAAAGACTCGCCCAATCATTCAAAGTGGTGTGCACCGCCTCAAAACCACCAGAGCCATTCGGCACTGAAACCATAAATTCCGAAGGAAGTTCTACTTGCGTCATGGCCATGTAGATGACGTAAAGAACCGCAACTAGGATGAGGCCACCTTGGACGACATCGGTCCAGACCACTCCATAAAAACCACTTGCAGCAGTATAAACCATCGTAAGAAGAATGAGCGCTGATGATGCAATTCGGTCGTCAATGCCCATCAATTCGCCGAAGAATTTCCCGCCACCAACAGCGAAATAGCTTATAATCCAGATGGAAACGACCAAATTCATTATGGCGCTGATGAGTCGCGCCGTGCGCCCTTCTCTGCCATCACCAAAGCGCAACTTCATCCATTCAGCGAGTGTCATGACCTGCGCACGCCTGGTCCATTTGCCCATGAATATCATGAAGAAAGCCATGATAAGCACGATGCCGCCGCGAATTTCAATGAAAAAACCCTTCACGCCCATAGAATAAATAAGAGCTGCGATGACCATGGTTCCGGCAATATCCATATTCGACGCCATGCCTGATGCACCAAGAGCCCACCAAGGCAGATCACGGTTTCCAAGAAAATAGGCGTCGATACTGCCACGCGCCTTTCTCTCAAGCCACAACCCAAGAACCATAATCCCAATAAGGTAGGCAGCTATTACTGCAAAATCGAGGCTCGAGAGAAGATTGTTTCCGCTCCACCAATTCATTTTTCACTCTCCAATTTTTTGAGCGTATTCCAACACAGCAAAAGAGCGCGCGGAACATGGAATGCACATTTGTAGGGGCCGCCTTTAAAAGTTTGGCCAACGCGCCCATCGCGATCGAGATATCCGTACCATTCGCCATAAGTGCGATCGGGAAAATGTTTAAAGGTGTATACTTTGGTTGTGTGAAAGAGATTCCAATCTTCGGCGCTGCGTGTCAGGCTATAATTCAAGAGATGGGCATAGAGCGCCTCACAATGGGGCCACCAGAGCTTCATATTCCACTCAAGCTGCAGGGGAGAATGTCCTTGTGCATCGAGGAAATAAAACAAACCACCTTTTTCTTTATCCCAGCCCTCGGCATGCGACCAGCGCACCACATTTTGAGCGAGAAGCGAGAGATCGGAATTCTTTTGGCGCTGCGCCCAATGCTGCAGAAACCAGCCAGCTTCGATGGCATGCCCTGGGTTTAACTGCCGACCCTCGGGAATATCTGTACACAGGCCTCCGTCGGGGCGTACAAATTCATAGACACGTTTTTCGGACTCGTTGACGTGCTTTAGAAACGCTTTCTGGCAAATTTCGAGTTCGCGCCCAAAAGGTTCGCCCAAACCATCTGTGAGCTCTTCAATGAGGTTCATAAGAATCATTGGAACGGCCAAAGATTGAAGCGCAGTTTCGCCTTCAAATGAGGGGCGCCCAACCTTGCGCCAGTCGAAGGCCCGTTCCCAAACCTTTTCAAACATGCGCGCAGCCTCGCGGGCATAGCTTTCATCGCCACTCGCTCGCGCGTACTCCGCCATGGCCATCACGTAAAAGCATTCACTGAAAATTTTTCTTTGCACATAAACGGGCTTGCCGTCGGCCGTCATTCGAAAAGGCAAACGATCGTCACTCATAAGCGCTCTGCTCTTCAAAAACTCCGCACCACTGCGAGCCATTTCAAGCCAAACAGGCTTTTGCTCAACAGTGCGATAGAGCTTACTAAAGAGCCAAGTTTCTCGCCCCTGAAGCCAACCATATTTGGTGTTATCGAAAACGTTCCCCGAGCGATCGAGGCAGTTCCAGAAACCTCCGTTCACCCTGTCCCACGAATGCTTTTCCCAAAAGGGAATCACCTGTTCGAAGAGTTCTGTTTCAAACTCACGCCGAAGGGCGGTTATGGTACTATTGGTAGGAATCATCTTAAAGTTCCTCTCCACGAATCCATTCCTGATAGCGTTTATAAAGTTGATGAGCAGCCGGATAAATTGAGTTTGGACTCATGAAATGTGAAAACTCAAAAGTGATCAGTTTATCAACGCCCGCAGCCGCAGCTTGTTCAGCTTTGAAACGCAGTTTGCGAATGTCGGTGGGCGGAAATTTAATGGGCATGTCGCGATCAAAACTTTCCAAATTGCTCCAACACTGCAAGCCGTGCTTCACAGCCAGCTCCCGATTCACTTTGAGATAGTCTGGCAATTCAAGGAATGACATTTGTCCATCTTGGAAGGCAACAACATCGACCTTACCTTCGAGGTCCCGAAAAACAGAACCCCACTCTTTCACGTGCTGATCGAGTGAAATGGCTTCGGCACCAAACTGTTTAACGCCTTTTACATAGGGCGACATGAGTATTGGAATGTTTTTTAGCGAACGCAGATGCACAGAAAGTTCATCGTAGACCTTCATCATACCAGCGTCAAAAGTATTTATCTCATGGCTAATATACCATCCGCCAAATGCCTTTCGATGACCATAGCGTTCCATCACTTCCGAACAGAAATCACGATTCAGATCGGTTTCTTTCTTGTACTCGCCATTGATCCAATATTGGCCGGAATCATAGGTGCCAAACCAAAAGGTCATTCCACAACGTTCAGCCTCGGTTAAGAAGAGATCGACGAGGTCAGTGTAGGCTGGCAAACAGCTTCGGTGTTTGTTTATGACCTTGGAATCAAAGGTGAGTCGCTCGCGATAGCCTGCACGAATCAAAATGACAGTATCAATTCCAACTGCTTTCATTGCGTCGAAATCAGCAGCCCACTCGCGCTTTCCCCAATTCTGAGGAGGAATATCGTGGGTAATTTCATCAAGAAAAGTCCCAGTAATCTTTAGCATGGTAGAATCTTCCAGGTTTTGATTTCGAAGGGTTTGAATGTTGTTTGCAATTGACCATTTTCAATTCGTTCAGTGGGGCAACCAACGTCCGTGGAGTCGTCAAGTTGTAATTGTTGAGCTGTGGTCATGCGTTTTTCAAGCAAAATAGCTGCTTCAACTTTATTCTCAGTAGGATTCAATAGGCGAAGAATAATTCCTTCGCTTCCAGGAGCGGGTCGATACGACATGAGCTGCAACGGTGTGGCAGCAACGTCGCACAAAGTTTCCGAAGTGCCTGCGGTTGAAATACAATTTGATGGCAACACAGGAAGTTCCTGAACCCAAACCGGCTGAAGAACATTTTTAAGACAACGAAATGCTTCTGCAACGCTGAGGTTGGCATCAGAACCGAAGCCAAACTTGTGATTTAATTCTATTTGAAGTTGTGCATCGGGAGTTGCGCGCTGCGGTCCGGCCTGGCAGGAGCGAATTCGTCCGCCACGCACTGAGAGATAACCCACAGCGCGGTGAAGAGTAAATGCAAGTGCAGATTGATTCGAAGATTTTATGATTTCGAATTCATGCGTTCCGACTCCTCCAAAATAGCGCGTGCCAAAGCTGCCAGTACAAACCACACCATCATTGTTGTGATGAACCGGATACGGCTTTTCCCCAGGATAGCGAGGTTCGGCCAACGGACCTGGCCAAATTTCACAGGGTGGAACCGCTGGCGAATGATGCTGCCAGCGAGCTTGGGAGTCGGAAATGACCGCCTCGAGGCCAGCGAGCTTCCAGAAAACGATTCGAAGTCGGCTGTCAGCAAAAATATTTTTGTACCGAAGAGCAAGCTCCCAGTGGGAATGTTCTTCGCGCGGTTGATGCTCGTTTGCGTGACCTACACCCAACTCTCTGGCTTTGACATCAATGGTCATCTTTTGAACAGGCCCCAAACAAGCCTGCAGTGGTGTGTTCTTTAGCGCGTCGCGACGAATAAATGAATGACCTTCAATTTCGTATCTAAGGTGAATGACTTTTGAATCAAGTGCATCGCGCCATGCAGCTTGCAGAACGGCTTTTTGCATTGGAATTTCAGGACATGGCCCAAACGAATAGCCATCACCGAGATCAGCTTCCAATTGCAATTCAAAGGCACTCAGAAGACTCGCAGGAATATCTTCGCTTCTTCCCGGTGTGGCGATTTCTTCAACTTCTATTGGTAGATCAATATTGGTTTCTTCGAAGGTAAAAATTTCGAACCCCAGGGCCGGAAGAGATGCCTCAAAGGCAACTTGATAAGAGCGCCCCCACGTTGTTTCCAAATAATTGTTTCGAATGTCTTTGCAGAGGGTATCAATCACTCTCACCGACACAGCATTTCCAGCGCTATCATGTGCTTTCAGGACACGCGCCGCGGATTCTGGCGAAAATTCTCCACCGTCGTCGGGCATTAAAATGCGCGCATGCACCTTGGCAACCTGCGCAAAGGGATGTGGATTGAAAACGATCACCCGTGCAGATCGAGGGTGTGCAACAGGACCCCATATTTTCTGAACTGCAGTCTCGAGCTGGCGGGTTACAATTTCTTGACCCAAAGCAAAGATCTCACGATAGCGTTGCACGTTGTCAAAATGAACATCGTCGACACTGCAACCGCAAATGTCATCGTGAGCATGGTTCTTTAACAGAGCATCCCAAGCGGTTTGGAGAAGAGATTCATGAACCACGGGAAGGCCGCGAGCTCTCGACCATGCCAAAATGGGTTCAACGATACCAACAAGGAAACTCTGTGCCTGGTGGTTGAGGATTTTAAGATCAATTCGCGAAGATAAAACATTTCTCAATAAGGGATGATCGGCCTGCCCCAAGAGATCACCCTCATAAACGGGTAAATTTCTTCCTGTAGCTTTGGAAATTGAAGCGTTTGCTGACACATTTTCAGCCACACTTTCGTTTTTTACGAGCTCTTCCTGAAGGGCGGCGAGATAGTCTTCAAAACTACCGAAACGTAGCTCAACATCGTTCTGAGACTTATTGAGTTCACGCACCACATCCTTGAGATCGGCACGCGCTGGAAGGTGATCGCCACCTGCAGGCAAAACAAAAACAGAATTATTTTGAACTGGGATGAGGCGTGCGAGAGTTTCAACGAGACGCTTTTGCGCAGCAGCCATATCAGCCGGAAGGCCATCGTACCGACCGTGAAAACTCTCCTGACCAAGCGCGCCGAGAGAAAAATATCCTTCGCGCAAGTAGGTGGCTAAAACATCCGAACCATCTGGTGCACGCCATGTGAACAACGCACCCTTGGTGTCGCGAAGCGACTCGGGCATTCCTCGCATGAACAAAAACGATTGGATGTTGAAACCGCGAAGCACCTGCGGCAACTGAGCAAAATGACCGAATGAGTCGGGTACGTAACCCACCCTCGAGGCTCCGCCGAGTTCATCTGCCATCTGCACGCCGCGCTGCAGATTGCGGATGAGTGCTTCAGGCCGTGCAAGGAAAAGGTCGGGCATGGTGTACCAGGGACCCAGCTTCACTTTACCCTTTCTGACAAGAACCGAAATACGCTCGCGATAATCAGGGCGCACTATAAAGACATCTTCGAGCAGAACCGTTTGGCCATCGAGAACAAACAGCGGAAAGGCATCGTTCTCAAGCCATCCGAGGAGATCGTCGAGCATTTCCACCAAACGAAGCCTGCACGCCTGAAAGGGCATATACCAGGCGCGATCCCAGTGAGTGTGGGGGACAACAATCCCCAAACGCCGTTCGCTGCTGTTGTGCTGCACGCTTTTGCCCCAGATTGTTCAATTGTTGCGCTTGAAAACAGACGCGTTTGCTATCATTGGCCACGATCTTGGTCAATTTACCCGGGGAGCCCTCAGGGCCATTTCAAAAACAAAAAAGAAAAGATAAGAAATCGGGAGACTTGGAATATACCCTCGGGCAACCCGAATTCGCGGGATTGGCATTCACCCGGCATCCCTAGCCAGCGGAGTCTTAATGCATCTGATTGCCTCGCTTCTTGCGCAAAGAGCAGCTGTGCGGTTGGGAATATTTCTTCTGGGAGTGCTCGGAACAATCGCGGCATTGTCAGGAGTTTTTGCGCAAAAGCAATTTATCGATCGCTTTCAAATACAAACAAATGAAGCCACGAGTCATGCCTCTCTCTTGGTTTGGGCAGCCGGAGGGCTCTTCCTCGCACAGGCCCTTCAGGCGCTCTGTAAATATCTTTTCGTGAGAGAAAGCGCCTTTGTTCATCGTGCCTTGTCCGAGCGTATTTACGAGCAAACTCTCGCCCTGCGCGGAGAGTCGCGGTTTCAAATGACTGTGGGTGAAACTGTGAGTCTTTACGCACAGGATGTAAGCGCCGTGTGTTCATTGTTTGAGGAAGTTTTACCACTCATCGCAATTGCCGGAGTGCCGATTCTTGCTTTCCCGTTTGCACTTCAAGAAATGCACGATCTACCAGCAGTTCCTCTTCTACTCGCAGCTGGAATCAATCTATTCATATGTATTTTCTTGGCGCAACGCCAAGCGCATTTGTTTCGTCGCTCTAAGACTGCCACTGCGGCGCGTGTGGCAATCATCAACGAATGGCTTCAAAACATGAGAGCTGTGCGTATGCTCGGCTGGATCAGAAATTTCGAAGACAGAATTTTTTCCGCGCGCGCCACAGAAACCAAAGCCCGCCTGCGACAAGTAAGCAATGGTTCAGGCATGAATGGCCTCATGCAAGTGGCCCCCTACACTCTTAACGCAGTTGCACTTTCCTATGCCGCCACGCGCCCGGATATCACTCCAGGAAGCCTTGTGGCTGCGCTTTGGCTATGTGGTGTTTTTATGGTGAGGCCTCTGCGCAGCATTCCCTGGACACTTGTCAGCAGCCTCGATGCCTTGGCGTCGGCGCGGCGCTTAGAAAATTATCTTTCTCTCGAGCGTGAACCAAAGGACACAGGCGCAATCAGTCATTCAAATATTCAGAACCGGGGATCAGCGCTGCGTGTGCGCGGACTCACGGTTGTGCAAAATGGACAAACTCTGCTCAGCAACTTGAATTTCGATGTTGAGCATGGCGAATGCGTTGCCATTGTGGGTGCCGTGGGTGCAGGCAAGACAATTCTTCTGCACGCTTTGCTCCGCGAGATTCCCTGCGAATTCAGCTGTTATGAAATTTATGGGCAAGATGCACTACAGCTTCCTTTGTCGCAGCTTCGCGCGTTTTTCGGATTCGTACCACAAGATGGTTTTGTAATGAGTGCAAACATTCGAGATAATGTTGGCTTTGCGTACGAAACTCCGAGAGAGCAAGACAATAAAACTCTCACCCATTTGCACCTCAGTGCTTTCTCACCCGATCTCGAAGCAATGAGCGATGGCCTCGACACAGAAATTGGCGAACGCGGGGTAAACCTCAGTGGCGGCCAGCGACAACGTGTGAGTTTAGCGCGTGCCATGGGCCTTGGACGCGATATTTTGTTGCTCGACGACTGCCTCAGCGCCGTTGATGTGGCTACAGAAAAGGCGTTGGTCAATAATTTACTTCTTGGTCATTGGAAAGAAAAAACACGTTTGCTCGTCACTCACCGCATGTCGGTTGTGCCCTTCTGCGACAGCGTCTGGACTCTGCACAAAGGAATTCTATCGGTGGAGAAAAAAGCATGAGTCTGAATGCTTCGATTCCTCCCAAAAGCCAGTTTCTTGAAAAAGAAGTTCAGTTTCGAGGGCACTATAAATCACAGGTTTGGCAAAGTTTGTGGGAGGCCTATGCGCCATGGCGCGCCGCAACTCTTGCAACCCTTCTCTTAGGCATTGTGGCCCGCGCCTGTCTTGTTGGCTCAGCCAATGTTGTGGGTTGGTGGGTAGATACACATTGCACAGGCCAGAACTGCCCTTCGAAGGATTCTTTCTTTAAGTCCTGGGCAGCATCTGATTTTGCAACATTGCTCGTGGTGATGGTTGCCTGTGCATTGTCACTCAACTTAATTTTTCGAGTTGCCATCGCTCGCCTCGGAACGCGTGCGGCCGGTGTATTACACGATGAAGTGGTGGTGCGAGTTTCACGTTTTCCCATGAGCTTCTTCGATCGCACCCCGGTGGGGAGGGCACTCACCCGCTTTTCGAGTGATTTTGAAAGCGTGCTGCGCATGACTGGTGGCCCTATGGGCGAGTTCATAAGCTTGAGCTTTGATGCCGTTTTGAGTTTGCTTTTCATGGCTGCAACAGGAACCCTCGGACTTCCCGCAGCAGCACTTGTGGGGAGTCTCTATGCTGCCATTTATCTCACCAACCGCATGGATATTCGAACCGCGCGACGCAGCGTCTCTGCCGCGCGGGGGCCTGCGATAGCGCATTTCGCAGAAACAGCTCAAGGCTCACGCAGTGTAAAGGTTTATGGTAGGCAGTATCTTTTCACGCGACGCTTCAATGTTTTGAACTGGAATTTGCAACGCGAGCGAATTTCTCAACAGCGCAAAACTGCAAAATTCTCCCTACAAATGAGCACAGCAACAGCAATTTCTTTGTTGATCTTTGGTTTGGCAGGGCTTTGGCTGCAAAAAAATGGCTCCGTGAGCCTCGGTCAGATCGTTGTTGTTCTCACCCAAATATGGCTCCTATCAACAACCCTTCAACAATACTTTGAGTACGTCCTCCAACTCGAAGAGGCTCTCACGGGGGCAGAGCGTCTTGACGATTACCTGCGCCGGCCAATTGAACTCAACACGGTGCTTCCAGCTCCGCGCCTCATTCAAACAATGCATCCTTTGCAGGAAAACGCGCGTGCAAATGTGTCTTTACCCGATCTCAAACGTGGTATTGAAGTTCAAAATCTTTGTATGCGCTACCATCCGGATAAAGCGCGAGTGCTCAGCAATGTCACTTTCAGTTTGCCTGCAGGGCAAAGCTTAGGAATCGTTGGCCGCACCGGAAGCGGCAAAAGCTCACTCGTGCAAGCTTTGTTTGCTCTCTATACTATAGAGGAGGGCTCTGTTCAGATCTGTGGATTGGCACCCAGCCACAACACTTGTGACGTTGCACAACTGCGTTCTTTGCTTGCTTATATCCCGCAAGAACCAACTCTTTTTCGCGGCACATTGCGCGAGAACTTGAGCTTACGCGATGATCACGATCCTGAACTGATTGCCACACTCGAAAAAGTCGGTTTGGCCTCGCTTCTTGCGCGCGAAGGTGGGCTAGGCCAACCTGTTCACGAACGTGGTGCAAACTTCTCGGCCGGGCAAAAGCAACTTGTTTGTTTGGCACGTGCAGTTCTGCAAAATGCACCACTGATTGTGATGGATGAAGCCACAAGCGCCGTTGACCCAGCCTCAGAGGAAAAACTCGAATGGGCTGTGGCAGAGCTTCTCAAAGGCAAAACCCGTGTGCTGGTGGCGCATAGGCTCACAACACTGCGAGCCTGCGATTGGGTTCTATGGATGGAAGCAGGAATTGTAAAAATGTTCGGACCGCGCGAGGAGGTTCTCAACAGCTATTTGAAGAACTCGCACTCAGAGCTCAACGCCAGCGCGCAACCCTATGCCCCAGGATGAAAACGAACGCGTCACTTTGTTCGTTGAATTAAGATTGTAAGAGATCTTTGATGTTGAATAGTCTGCAAAAACCTGACTCTCCCAATCACCCTTTTCTACGGCCAAACCCAAGCGCAAAAGGTTTACTTTTTGCTTTTGCTCTTCTGGAACCTCGGAGGGAACAAGCAGTTCGGGGTCAGCGCTTGAATAAACCTGACCTTGCACAGCATCGGCCTGGAGCTTGTGCGCAGAGCCCAACTTATACGAAAGACCAGCACCGAGTACTTTGAGCGGCACAACCCGGGCATCGACAGATCCTCCTAATGGAAGAAAAGTTGCATTATTACTTGCGTTTGCCAGGGGCAGTGTTGAGGCTAATTCATTTTTGGCGACGTTATAAAAACCATATTCTGCAAGGAGTGCAACATCGCTGTTGAGAGCATATTGCAACGCTGCGCCTGTGTATCCCGGGGAAGAACTCACTTTACTCTCGGCTTGAATTTCAACTTTTCCACTCACAGGAGTTTCGTAGCGGAGTGCCAATTGAAAGGGTGCAGAATTCACAAGTGCACCAGCAACAATCCCGAGGCGACTTCCAGAGTAGACAACCCTTTTTTCTGTGCCTTGAGAGAAGTTGCCAACAACATCGCCACGCACCGACTGCGAGCGCAAGCCAAATCCGAGCTGCAGATTATTCAACAAATCGAATCCCACTCGAGCCACAGCTTCGCGCAATAGAAACTCTTCGTTAAGAAACATGCCAGAGGAAGCGTTCAACTCCCGAGCGTTGCGAGCAGAGTTGAGCTCCTCGTTGAAAAGTGCCGAGAACCAGATGCCTGAGGAGGGCGAAACTGCGAGCCCCAAATTACGTTTTTGAATTCGAGCTAGAGTTGATGTTTTGGCACTCTGGCCGCTCGTTGTTAAATCGGAATTCGATTTCAGATCCATGGTGCGCCACGAAAAGGGAATTTGCATGCCCTTCGTTTGTGGCCCGGTGGCTTGGGGTGTGAGTGTGCGCTGAACGAAGTGTTCACTGGGTGTGGGAAATTCAACTGGAAACCACATAACCCAAGCTCCTTGTGTTTACGATTTCAAACGCGTGAGCGCAGGAATGGATTCTAGGTAGGGGCGTTTGTTCAAATAGCTCGTTCCTAATGTGAGCTCTAGCACGCTCCCTCCCAAGTGCACCGGACTCAATTGAATCCCAGAAGACGACTCAAGCCCCGTGTTGGGATCAACATTTTTTGCGAGCAAATCTGCATCTGTTGCACCAACGGCACGCCCCCCCGCCAAGCCGCCGCCAGCAAGAAGAGCGCCGCCAACCGGCCAGTGATCTCGACCAGCGCCGTTATTCACTTTTGGTGTTCGTCCAAAATCCGAATAAAGCACAACCAAGGTGTTATTGAGCAAGCCTGCGTTCTTCAATTGTGAAAGAAAAACCGCGAACAAAGCGTCGAAGTTGGTGAGCATGGGCATGAGTGAACGCTCTTGGTTCATGTGAGTGTCAAAGTTACCAAACCCCATATTGATACACGTGACTAAATCGTTTTTCAGAAGCTTCACAGCAAGAGCAAAACTATCGACCGTGCCGCTCATCGACCTTTGTGAATCAGCTGCAAGTGCGCTAACAAATGCAGCCTTATCGGAATCAGCGAGGCTGAGTTGACTACCCACACCAGCATCAATTTGTAATTGGATTTTACTCCGAGCAGCTTCAACGGTTGTGAGTCGATCGTTGCTTCCTGCCGAGCTCTGCATGCGCAAAAGAGAACGTCTTGAATATTCAAGAATCCGCTTGCTTGCATCAAGCGCAACATCATTTTGAGGAAATAATCCTTGATACAGGCTAAGATCACCTGCACGCACGACCGAGAGGGGCTTCAACAAGCCTCTGTCGGTTCTCGGGGTGTCTGCACCACTGAGCTGAATGAGTGGAATGGTAGCCCCACTCTGCGATGCAACAATGGCAGGGATACTTGCTGCGTTCACATTGCCACTGTTTGAGAGAACTCCTGTATCAGAATAAACGGTGCCGGCATCGTGAGATGTCGTACCCATAGCAAGACCACGAACAAGCACGAGATCTGATCCGAGCTTGGCTGTGTTGCTCCACCAACGTCCGAGTCGGACATCCTGCGATGCGCCAGAGAGCTGCTGCGCCAAGCTGTAATCGTAAGTGACGTCGAGCTTCGATGTTGATTGCGTTTTGGGATCAACCGTTTCTAGGATATCCCATCCTCCACGCATATGAATCCAAACAAGCTTTTTGAGCACTGGGTAATCTTCGACTCCCGTCTGCGCAAACGCTTCACTTTTGCCAAAGAGACGAGAGAGTGCGAATGTTGCACTTAGGCTCACTCCGGTTTGCAGCAGCCAACGACGTTCAGAATCACGACACATGATCCGCCCACCTCATTATGGATTCTGTTGAAGCCAACAGCGCACAGCTTCCTTCAGATTATAAACATTTCCAGCGACAGGTGCTCCCTGCAAGCCTGGTGGCATTTGACCAACACTCATCATCGAAACTGCCTGCGCTCCCCACGCTTTCCAATGCGCCGATGTTTCCAAAGCCTGACGTGGAGAATTTGCAGAGTGACATGAGGTGCATTGCGAAATCAGCGGCTGAATGTGGGTATTGAAATCGATGGTTGTCTGGCACGCAGGCAAAGAGGGCTCGGGCACTTTTCCAATGGCTGGTTGCTCGAGTGGATCAGTGATGTTTGCATCGGAGCGAGTATCAACAACAAATCCAGGATGGGTTGCAATCGCAAACATCAATTCTTTAAAGCTGTAGGTGCTGCTCACAAAATAATCGGTGAGAGACTGCCGCAAGGTTGATTCTCCCTGCCGAAATTTTCGCCCCATTAACCATTCGAAAGCATGATTGACAGTGCAGGTCGCAAACGCTTCGTCAGCAGCGATGATGTTTGATAAATCTGCAAGGCTGCTGCCGCTTTTGCCTATGAATGAGGTTTGCTTGGAAGCTCCTGGCGAACTGTATAAACCTCCACCCTCACCCCAAACTGCGAAGAAGTCAGCGAGCGGATCGAGTGTTGCATGACAGCCGCTGCATCCAGGGGTGGTGCGCAGATTTCCAGGATCTTGGGGGAAAACTCGCGGCAATTCGGAAGAAAATTTTCGGCACATGAGTCGCTCATAGAGCTGATTGGCTCGTGTTCTATTCTTCTCGTAACGGCGCAGCCATCCAAAGGTGGTCAGCACGCCTGCCGTTTCATAGGAATCGCCAGTGTAAACCAATGTAAACTTCGACTGACTTGCCGGAATCGCTTTGAGTTGTTTCATCAAAGAATCGCTCAAATGCAATTTTTCGAGATCAACGAAAGATTTTTGTTGGAGAAAAACCGAGAGCATGCCATCGACAGCGGTGAGGCCTGGTGCGAGAATTTTGGTGTACGGGTAATTTTCAACGGCAACTGCGGTTGCAATGCCTGCCGCTTGGCGACTCAAACTTTTTAAGACACTGCGTTTTGAATCGAAGACATCGGTTGTGCCAGCCTCGGAGTAACGCGCCTCGTTCGAATTCGGAAATTCTACACTGCACTTACTTAAATTCGCGCCACAAGCATAGGTCACACTCGGACAAACCCAAAGCACAAGTCCTTGCTTCCAATAAGGTGCCACTGGCTGTTGCTCGGCCGCCTTGCAGCTCGCTGTGGTTTTTTTGTCTGTGTTCTTCCATCCACACGAGAGTCTGTTTGAGGGAAGTCGCGTGCAATTGAGGGTTGCTAACTTCTGCGAAGTGTTATCGATGTCATCGCGCTGGAGCTCCTCGAGGTACTCAGAAGGCAATCCAACACCGAATTGCTTTTCATGATAGCGCAGCATCGAATCGTAAAAACCGTTGCTTGAAATCAACGATCGCACAAAAGTGCGATAACCGACATCGCTACCTGTTGCTGTGCTGAGTTCGGAATCACTTGGCATACGCCCACCAAGCAATTGAGCGGCGCGTCGCACCGAACGCCCCGATGCAGCCTCAGCAGAGACAAATGGGGCGAGTGAAAATACTAAAAGGCACAAACGCGCGAGTTTTTTGTTCACAGCAACAATGCCTCCGCATCAAGAGCCACGGCAGTGCAGGCGGGAACATAACTTTGAGCGACGACAACACCCTTGTCTGCAAATGCATTTACGATCTCGACAATCTCCGAAACCGCGGTTGCATTCAGCGCCGACTCCTGCAGGCCCAGCATCTTACGCATTAAAAATTTTACGTTGGCCTGAACATTGGCCGGAGCCTCTGGCAGCACCGAATTCCAGCCCGGATGAAGGGAAGAATCAGGAGTTAATAACGACTCACAAATTTTTTGCGCAACTTTCTGCAGAGCAAGAAGTGATGTGGCGTCGTAGCTTTCCTGAGGTGCGGTTCGAAAATCGTCGCTAGCGCCACCAAGCATCAATCTGTACTGCTCAACTTGTCCAAGCTGCCGCGCAAGAGTGTTGCCGTCGGCTCGGAATTGTTTAAGGAGGCGTCGTGCATAAAGATCGGGGTCGGGCCGCACTGCAGCGGGCGCCGATTGCATGCTTGTTGCATAAACACCCGCCAAAGAAAGTGAATTTTCACTTCCTGCCTTTGCAAAAGGAATTTCTTCGAGCTCACTTGAATCTGATGAATCAATTAAGCTGCTCTTAAATCGACAGGCTGAGGGCACTGAGAGCGAAAATCCAACAAAAGTAAGCAATAGTGTGCATTTTGTTGTTAATAAAAATGATTTTCTAACTTTCATTTTCATGATTGTGTCCTCAAAAAAGCACCCCCGCCTGCACCGACACAATGATGCGGCGGTAGTGGGCATTAAGATCAGGGAGACTCTGCGTGTCAGTTCCATATCCAAAAAGCGCATCGAGGCGTGCGTTCAAATCATTCAATTTCAATTCATCACGAATGAGGAGTGTCCAAAGAGGAATTGATTGCGGTGAAACATTGCCCTGATCGGTATAGCCTATTGACTGATATCCGAGCCCGAAACTCATTTTATGAGAGCCCGTGTCGCCGAAGCCTAAGAGACCAGAAAGTTCATAGCGGCGCCGACTTCCATCATCATTCGTGGTCCCGGTTTCTGGATCACGAATTTGTTTTTCACCTACCCCGTGAAGGTTCACATCCAAACTCAACTGTCGCGAATTTTGCAGCTGGGCAACAACACCTGCAGACCACTGTTCGTCGAGCACAACAGCTTCGTTGAATTCCGTGAATTCAGACGCTGCGTCGCGCCTGAATGACCGTTGACGAGTTGCCTTCGGCCGCCAACCGAGGCCTGCCGACCATCCAGAGCCATTCTCTTTGCTGAACATGAACTCTGGAGCGAGTAGGTTGTAAGGAGAATATTCCGTGCGTGCCAATTCTTGGGCAAATTCAAAAGTTTCAATAGCTGAAGGACGCAAGACCCACGTTGCACCAGCACCCACTCGCAAACCATCATTGAGCGCAAAGCGCGCAACTGCGGCCGCAACTAATTCAGAAGCCGACTCCGACTTTTTCCAGCCCGAATTCTCAGTCACTTCTGTACTTGCGATGCTGCGCAGGGCATTTGCACGCATATCGATGCGAAGTTTTTCACCGACGTGAAACGCTGCCTGGGCTGCAACTCCCAATGCTGCAAAAATACGCTTCTCCGTTTGCTCATTGCTTGGTGTTTCCACAGCATCGACTCCCACCGTGGAAAGCAAATGCGCATTCAGAAACTGCCCCGTTCGGGCTAAAGACCTCTCCGAAAAATGAGCGCGCGGGAAAAGCTCATCTTGCAAGAGCATAAAGGCTTGCGCGGCAGAGGCGGCACTGAGTGCCACAAGTAAAACTGCAATTTGCAAAAAAACTCGCAAGCTTTAATCTCCCCGCAGTAGAC
>Ga0247843_1002423_pt1 | contig 33921 bp, 27 predicted proteins | sample LaCruzMarch2017__FD_192420 | JGI IMG/M metagenome (GOLD analysis project Ga0247843, IMG submission 192420) | Freshwater microbial communities from meromictic Lake La Cruz, Castile-La Mancha, Spain - LaCruzMarch2017_8m | ecosystem: Environmental > Aquatic > Freshwater > Lake | place: Spain... | reverse complement strand
TGAAGGCCGCCTTCTACATGCCAGCACTGTGCGCGATTCGACACGAAGCATGGGCGAAAGAACTTTACCAAAGACTCAGAAGCGACAAAAAATCTCATCAAACGGCAACCGTGGCCGTAATGCGAAGACTCCTGATCCGCGCCGTTGCGGTTCTTAAAAGACGCACCGGATGGGTTTTAGAGGCGAAAACCGGTTGACAGAACGACATACCATCTGAGGGGGAACGTTAATTAATTCCGTTCCGAGAGCAATTCAGGGCCAAACAGAGCCACACAAGGCCACACAAAGCGCCCCCTAAAATCAACCCTTCACCGCCCCTGCCAACATCGCTTCGTAAATCTTCTCTCGATACCGCCAATAAACAACGAACGCCGGCAGCATCACGATGACCAGCGCGGCGAAGACGCTGCCCCAGTCGGCTTGATACTGCCTCGCCATGGTTAGGTTCGCGAGGCCGATCGGCAAGGTCCGAATATTCTCCGAGTTCGCCAAAACCAGGGCGAGGTTGAACTCGTTCCAGAGCCCGAGGCCGTTGAAGATCGCGGCGACGATCAGGCCCGGACGGGCCAAGGGGAGCATGATCTTTTGGTAGACCATGAGGTGCCCGCAGCCGTCCAACACCGCCGCTTCCTCGAGCTCGGTCGGAACGTTCTGAAAGAACCCGGTGAGCACAAAAACGGTGAACGACAAGGAAAACGCGACGTAAACGATGCCAAGTCCAAGCAACGACTCCGACAAGCCGAGCCGTCGTAGGAGGTCGGTCAGCGGAGCCAAAACCAGGAAGTTCGGGAACATCATCCCGCCCAGGAAAATCGCATATAGCGCTTTCGACCCTGGGAACGGATACCTCGCGAAAATGTACGCCGCCATCGCGCCGACCGGAATCAAAACCGCCAGCGACCCGACCGTCACCATGACGCTGTTCCAAAAATACTTGGCCAGCCCGGCCTCGTTCCAAGCCGCCGCGTAGTTCTCAAACTTCGGCTGCGCCGGAAGCGACCACGGACTCGCGAAAATTTCGGGGCTCGTCTTAAGGGAGCTGATGAGCACCCAAACCAGCGGCACGACAATCACCGCTAGGTAGGCGGTCAGCGCGACCGTGCCCAGCCACTGTCGCCCCTTCAAGCCCGCGCCCCCGCCGCCGCGGTCGGATCCTTGCGGAAGTATGCCAAAACCGCCAAGCTCGCGAGCATGCTCACCGCGAAGACGACGACCGCCAATGCCGAGGCATAGCCGTACTGGCCGTTCTTCGCGATCTGCTCATAAAGGTACGAAACAATCGTCTCTGTCCCCCGGTCCGGCCCACCTTCGGTCATCACGAAGACCAAGGCGAATACTGTGAGGATATGGATCAACAGGTAGGTAATCGCCGTCCGCTTTACCGACCAAAGCAACGGCCAAGTGACATGCCGAAACCGATGCCAGCCCTCGCTACCGTCGAGCGCGCTCGCCTCTTTGATCTCTTCCGAGATCTGCTTGAGCCCCGCGCTAAAGAGCAAAACGAAGAACCCGAGCGCGTGCCAAACGAACGCCACGGCAATCGCGCTAAACGCATACCGCGGATCGCGCACAATCCCCGGATCGCGCACCGGCAAGCCAACCCGGAACAGCAAATCGGTCACGAGACCGTACTTCGGGTTCAACTGAAACTGCCAAATCAGCGCGACCGCGACCAGCGAAATCACCTGCGGGAACAGATAAATCGCCCGTGCAAACTTCCGCACGGGCCCCGCCCCGTCCGTCAAATGCGCCAGCAAAACCCCGAGGCCGATGGTGACAACGCCGGCCAAGACCAGCAGCATTCCCGTGTTCTGAAGCGACTTCCAGAACACCGGATCCTGGCTCAGGTTCTGGAAGTTCTCCATGCCGATGAACTTCCGGTTCCGGCTAACGCCACGCCATCGGTACATCGACATCTGGAACGACTGCAACAGCGGCCAGACCAAAAAGACCGCGTACAGCAAAACCGCCGGCGATAGGAACGCAACAATAAACGCGCCCCTACCTTTCGAATGTCGCATGCCGAAATCAGACCTTGTGCTTCGTAATGTTCGGGTCCTTTCGAACCTTATCCGCCGCCGCTTCCGCCCGGTCACAGAACTGCTGAGCCGTGAGCTGACCATTCAAAAGGCTGGTCAAGCCGTTCTCCAATTCGGTGCTCAAGGTCGGATACCAGTGCCGGAACTGAACCGAGTAAACCGCCTTGCTCTCGCGCAAAGTCTTGCTCGGAACCTTCAAAACATCGGGCAATTCGCCATCATCGCTGCCCTTAATCGCCATCAACGTGCCCTTTTCCTGCACGAACTTCTTGGCCACCGAAAGGCTCGTCATGTACTTGAACAGCTCAATCGCGGCTTCCTTGTTCTTCGCCTCGGTCGGCACCATCCAAGGCTCAATCCCGATCAAAACCGCCGTCGGATCGCCCTTCCCACCATCAATAAACGGCGGAAGGAAGTACTCCATCTTCGCCGTCGCGGGCATGGTCTTCTTCATCTCGCTGAACAGCCAACTGCCGCAAGGCACCATCGCCGCCTTGCCCTGAACGAATTCTTGCTGAGCTTCGGTGTGGCTCATCGAAGTCGCCCCTTCCTGGAAGAACCCCTTCTGCTTGAGCTCGACAATCCGCTCCGTCGCCTGAACCATCGCGGGCGAATTCCACGCTCCCTCTTCTAGGTTCTGAGCCGAATTGACGGCGTCGATGCCACCAATGCTCTGCACCCAAGGCAACAGCATCCCGTCGATCATGTAGTACGGGTATTTGCCCTGGAAGGTGATCGGCGCCATGCCCTTCTTCTTGATCTTGTCGGAGAGTGTCAGGAGTTCCGAGTAAGTCTTCGGCACCGTCCAGCCGTTCTTCTTGAAAACCTCGGGGTCATACCACCAGCCGTAAATCATCACGTAATACGGCAAGGTGTACTGAACGCCTTTGAGCTGACCCAAGGCCAAAATCTGAGGGTCAAAGCTCTCGCGCCAAGTTCCGTCGCCCTCGGCCGCTTTGCCATCCAGCGCCGGACCGAGGTCCACCAATTGATCCTCTTCGGCTAAATCCCAATGCTTCATGCCCCAACCCGGGAAGGTGAGGTCCGGCGGGTTGCCGTTGGCAAATCGCGGGGTCAAAGATTCCCAAACGCGGGGGCCACCTTCGACGGTGATCTTGAGATCGGGATGCTGCTTCTCGAACTCCTTCGCCGATGCCTGATAAAAGTCGATGCCGTATCCGCCCTGGAAGGCTTGGACTTCAAGAGCGCCAGTCAGCTTTCCGCCCGGAGTCGGCGCGGCAGTTTCTTTCGCCTCGGGAGCAGCGGTCGAGTTGCATCCGACAAGGCCAGCCGCCAGGGCGATCGAAGCGATTGCGACAACGAATTTCATGGGGTCTATTATCGCAGTCTTGAAGCTTTTCGGCTAGGAAAGACATCATACGACAAACATGTCGCATGTTAAGTGATCGCTTTTTGCCCTTAAGGGTTGCGTAATCGACATTGTTTATGCGTATAAAGTATTCATGGCGACGGTCCGACGCTGGCTTCTGATTCTTGTCCCGGTGTTCGTGCTGGCCTTCTTCGTTTTTTCGCGCGTGAAGGCGGTTGAAACGGCAGAGGCGAAGCAAAAGGCAGAGGCCGGCGCACGGAAAGGCGCGGCAGCCAGCGTCGAAGTCGCAACCGCAGAATCGCGGCCGATCGTCCAGACCATCGAGGCGATCGGAAACGTAACTTCCGAGTTCACCGTGAACCTGAGCCCACGCATTTCTGGGCTCATCACTTCCCTTCAAGTCCGCGAGGGGGACCGAGTGACGGCGGGACAGGTTCTCTTTCGCATCGACCCGAACCAGGCCCAAGCGCAGATTCTCGAAAGCACCGCGAACGTCAACGAGAGCCGAAGCCGACTCGCTCAAGCGCAAGCGACGATTCAAGCCAGCGAAGTCCAAATCGAAACCAACATCCGCCAAGCCCGCGCCGAGCTTGCCAGCGCGGAAGCAACGCTTCAACAAGTTCGAAAGCAAGTTGAAGGGCGGGTGGCCAATGCCGCAGCAACCGTTAGGCAATCCGAAGCCGCCCTCGCCGTCACCCGAGCCGAAAAGAAAAACCGCGCTGCAGAACTCACCGGCGCTCGAGCGACTTTGAAGAATGAGCAGATCCGGCTCGAACGAGTGAAGGGCCTTTTTGAGAAAGGCTACGTTGCCGGTTCGCTTGTGGACAACGCCACGGCCGCCATCGGAGTTGCGGAATCGGCCGTTCGGGTGAAGGAAGGCGAAGTCGAATCCGCCCAAGCCGACATTGATGCGGCCCAAGCGAAGCTGGAAGCCGACCGAACTGCGCTCACGACCACCCAGGCAAGCGGACAGGCCGAGATTGAGGCCTCCGCCGCGCGGGTGTCGCAACTTAAGTCGGCCGTCACCTCCGCCGAAGCGAACCGAGCTCAATCGCCCGCCAACCGCGCTAACGTGAATGCGTTGCAAGCTGGCGTGGCATCGGTCGAAGCCCAGCTTCAAGCCGCCGAGGCGCAACGGAAAGACACGGAGCTGAGTTCGCCATTCTCGGGCATCGTGACCTCTCGCACCGCCGATCCGGGCACCTTAGCCAGCCCGGGCCAGGCCGTACTTCGAGTCGAATCCGCCGACTCTTTATTCGTGATCGCGGCCATTCCGGTCACCGACGCCGCCCGGGTGCGCCCTGGTCAGCCCGTGACCATTCGGCTCGATGGTTCGGCTGGTGCCCCAATCCAAACTCGGGTGGACACGGTCGTCCCATCGGCCAACCCCAGCGACCGCCAAGTATCGGTTCGAATGCGGGTGAAGAACACGGACGGCCAGATCAAGCCGGGCATGTTCGCTAAGGTTTCCATCGAGATTGATCGGACAGAGCCGACGATCGTTGTGCCGGGGGATGCGATCAAAAATGGATCGATTGCGGTTGTACTGCCAGAGGGCACCGCGGAGAATCGCGAAGTAAAAACCGGGAAAGTCGATGCACGAGGAATTCAGGTGCTGTCCGGAATCCAGCCCGGGGAAAAGGTGATCGTGCTTTCGTACAGCCCAGTGAAGCCTGGCTCAAAGGTCAACATCACGGCCGAGCGACTGCCAGACGGAAGCCGAAAGCTAGTCGAGGCTCCGAAGAAAGCCGATCAGAAGGACGTGAAGAAGTGAGCGTAGCAAAATGGTCCGTAAGTCGTCCGGTAGCGGTCACCATGCGCATTGCCGCGCTCGTGTTGCTTGGCGCGATTTGTTTCCTGCGAATCTCGATCGACCTCCTTCCGCGCGTCGACCTACCGGTCGTCACGATCAACACCAACTGGCCGAATACGCCTCCTCAGGAAATTGAAACTCAGCTCACGCGTCCCATCGAGCAGGCGGTTTCGACGATCCCCGGTCTGTACTCGGTGTCTTCGAGTTCCCGTCTGGGCGAGTCTCAGGTTCGCGTCACGCTCAACTACGGCGTCAACGTGGACAAGGCGACGGTCGACGTGCTGCAGTACGTCCAGCGAGCCTCGCGATCGTTCCGGAACGATCCGAACATCACGCCGCCGGTCGTCTATAAGCTCGACCCGAACTCGTTCCCGATCATGATCCTCGGCGTCAGCGGGATTGACGACCCCATCAAGCTCAAGTCGCTTCTGGTCAACGAGATCGGTCCCATTATCGAATCTGCCGGCGGCGTGGCCCAGGCTACGGTCAGCGGCGGTCGAGACCGCGCGATCATTGTCGACGTCAATCCCGACAAGCTCCAGGCTTACGGCCTGACTCTTGCCGATGTCGCATCCCGAATCCAGGCCGAGAACATCAGCCAACCCGCGGGCCTTGCTAAGTCGGGAGAGCGTGAGTACATCCTGCGCTCCTCGGGTTACTTCAAGAACATCGATGACGCCAAGAACACCCCGGTCCGAACGATTAACGGCCGCGAAATTCTGCTCAAGGATGTTGCGGCCGTGCGAGACGAGGCTACGGAGCAGCGAGTCTGGACTCGAGTCAACGGCATTCCGGCCGTCGGCCTGGCAATCACAAAGCAAAGCGACGCCAACACGGTGCAGACCGAAGCGAACGTTCGCAAGGCGATCATCGAGATCGAGCGCCGATACCCGGGCCTGAAGTTCAGTACAGCTTACGACCAATCCGCGTTTGTCAAAGAGTCGATTCATCTGCTCCAAGAGCACGCCGTCATTGGTGGAACTCTGGCGATTCTCGCCATTCTGTTCTTCCTGCGGAACGCCCGCTCCACGCTCGTGGTCGCGCTGTCCATCCCGATTTCGATCACCAGTACGTTCGCGCTGATGTACTTCAACGGCTTCACGCTGAATACGATTTCTCTCAGCGCTCTTGCCTTGTCTACCGGGCTTATCGTGGACGATGCGATTGTCGTGCTGGAGAACATTTTCCGGCACATGGAGCGCGACAAGAAGAGCGCGGTGGATGCGAGTATTTCCGGCACCCAGGAGATCATGCAGGCGGTTGTCGCCTCGACGATCACCGTTATGGTGGTCTTTGTTCCACTGTTCCTAATCCAGGGTCAGTCGGGGCAAATCTTCACCCAGTTGGCCCTCGTCGTCATCTTCTCGCTGGCCGTTTCGTTGCTCGACGCCGCGACGGTAGTGCCGATGCTGGCTTCCCGAGTGATTCGCGCTCAGGAGGTAATTGACCTAGAACACCCGGAACGGCAGCTTCAACAGCGTGGCATCGGCGCGAAGATTTCGGGCCGAATGGGGCTGATGTTCAACGCTATCGATGACTCGTATCGCTCGGGCCTGCAATGGGCACTGAAGCGACGCTGGTGGGTGATCGGCGGAGCGGCTCTGCTCACCGCAGCAGTCATTCCGCTTTGGGACATGGTGGGTTCAGAAAGCCTGCCCAAGACGGACTCCGGAGACATCAACGTGCGGGTTCGCCTCCCGGTCGGAACCGCGTTGTCCACAACTCGGGACAAGATGGACCAGGTTGAGAAGGCTCTTCTGGCTGATCCCGACATCGAGACCGTGTTCCTTTCGGTCGGCGCTGGCATTTCCTTCCGAGGCTCGGTGGGAGGCGCGCAAGCAAACGCTGGTGCGGCAAACATTCACCTTAAGCACGAACGAAAAGGAACCACCGAGGAGATCTCGAAGCGCATCGAGGCGAGCCTGAAGAACATTTCCGGCATTCGCGCGACGGCAAGCCCGTTTGACCTCGTGTCGAACATCATCGGCGGCAATGCGCAGGGCCTGCAAATCGATATCCTCGGGGCAAATCTCGAGCAACTGAGCGTCGTCGCCAAGCAAGTTAAGGAAGAGATTACGGACGTCCCGGGTCTCGAAGGTGTGGACGTAAGTGTCGAAGACTCGACCCCAGAAGTCCAGTGGTCAGTTGACCGACAAAAGGCGCAGGCGCTCGGCGTGAGCTACCAAGACATCGCTTCCGCAATCCAGGGAAGTACAAACGGCACGCTCTCGACCTACTTCCAAGAGGACGGATTCCAGTATCCAATCTATGTGCAGCTTCCCGTGGAAGAACGACGCGAGATCACGGAGCTGGTGAAAATCCCGGTGCGGCTGAACCCAGTCACCGGCTCACCGATTCTGCTGGGACAAGTTGCCACCCCGATCATTACCGGCGGTCCAAACGAGATCAATCGACTGAACCGGCAGCGGTTTATCTCGGTTGGTGGACGGTACAGCGATCGAACCGAGAGCGAAATTCTCGCCGACGTTGAAGCCAAGATGGCAAAGATGGAGTTGCCGCAAGGCACGACTTGGGCCTTTGGTGAGCGACAACGCCGGAAGGCAGAAGAGTTCAGCGGCCTCGGGATTGCCGTCGCGCTGGCGGTCGTGCTGATCTACATGTTGCTCGCTTCGCAGTTTGAGAGCTTCATCTATCCGTTGGTCGTACTTGCAACGGTCCCGCTGTGCGTCGTCGGAGTCATCCTCGCACTCTTCCTCACGGGCAGGGCGTTTGGCTTAACGGCGTTTGTTGGGCTTTTGATGCTCATTGGCATCGTCGTGAAGAACGGCATATTGCTGGTCGACTACACGAACCAACTTCGTGGGAGAGGTGTGCCTCGAGATGAAGCCATTCTTGTTGCTTCTCCAACGCGGCTTCGACCGATCTTGATGACTTCGATTGCGGCCATCTTCGGAATGATCCCCCTTGCTGCCGCAACGAACGCAGCCTCGCAGCTTCAAGCGCCGCTGGCAACCGTCGTCATCGGCGGACTCGCGACTTCCACTTTGCTCACCTTGTTCGTGGTTCCTGTTGTCTACACGTTCTTTGATGACATGGCGCGAAAAGTCCGAAAGGACCCGCGCGATTTCGCCGCAGCGCTGGGAATCGAGCCAACGCCGGCATCGGTCGGACCAAGCGTTCTGGAAGATGATGCGGCGGTAGGGGCGGGACGTGAATGATCTTCGTCAAGAAGCTGAGCTGATTGAATCGCTGCTACCAAAACTGATGCGGAAGCTGTTCCGTCCGGTCATGGACGATACGATCGGTGAGCTTCCGCTCGCGCAGCTTCGGGTCGTCCGCGCGCTCGAAGTCAGCCCACATACGGTGAGCGAGTTGGCCGAGGAATTTCGGATGAGTCTGAGCTCTGCCTCCCAGCTTGTACATCGACTGGTTGATGCCGGGCTGGTTCATGTGGACTGCGAAAGCGTGGATCGGCGAATTCGTACCGTGAAGCTAACCGCCCTCGGGTCGAAGCTAATGCGGCATCGGCGCGAAACAAGAATCCAGCTTGCGGAGAACGCGCTAGCCGGACTTGCGCCGATCGAGCGCGCCACTTTACTGTCCTCACTCGGCAGACTCTTAGCCGAGTGTGAGTCGGTTGGAGCCGAGCCATCGGAGTCGCTTGCCCAGATCGCGGAACTCGAGCACGGCGCTTAGCTGGTGAGTTCTGCCGGTAGCTTGGTAGCATCTCGGCATGTTCGAGTTGACCCGTAGAGGATTGTTGCGTGGCGCCGCCGCGGTTGGTGCTGCTTTGTCTCCCCTAAGCCTGATCAAGGCTGAGGCCGCTGAACCACCGCAGAAGCATCCGACCATGCGAAAGGTGAAGTTCGAAGGGCGTTCTCGCATCCGAATCGGCCTCATTGGAACCGGCGGCCGCGGTCGATCTTTGCTCGGGGATTTCCTCGCGGTGCCGGAAGTTGATGTCATCGCGATTTGCGATATCAATCCGGATGCTCTCAAAGGCGCAGTTAGCCAGATCACGAAAGCGGGCAAACCGGCCCCAGCGACTTACGGCGCCACCGAGCGAGAATTTGAAAAGCTAAACCGCCGCGACGACATCGACCTCGTCGTAATCGCAACGCCTTGGGATTGGCACGTGCCCATGGCGGTCGACGCCATGAAGAGCGGCAAACACGCCGCCGTAGAAGTTCCCGCCGCCGTGACCCTTAAGCAATGCTGGGAGCTGGTCGATACTTCCGAAGCCACCCGTAAGCACTGCGTAATTCTAGAAAACTGCTGCTACGGATACAACGAGATGATGGTGCTGAACATGTGCCAGCAAGGCGTATTCGGTGAGCTTACGCACGGAGAAGCGGCGTACATCCACGACCTGCGGGGCCTTCTCTTCGCGACCTACAGCGAGGGTCTCTGGCGACGAAAGCCACATGCGATGCGGAATGGAAACCTCTATCCAACCCACGGCCTCGGACCCGTGGCCCAGTACATAGGCGTTCACTCCGGCGACCGCTTCGAGTCCATCGTCTCTGTCAGCTCGGCTGAAAAGAGCCTGACTGCCTACGGCAAAAAGAACCTTAAGGCGGGCGATCCACGGCTCAATGAAAAGTACGTCTGCGGCGACATGAACACAAGCATCATCAAGACCGTCAAGGGCCGCACCATCATGCTGCAGCACGACGTGGTGACGCCTAGACCGTACAGCCGACACAACATGATTGCCGGTACTGAAGGAACCTTTGCCGACTACCCCGCGCGAATTTATCTTGATTCCATGGGCAACGACGAATGGCAAGATCTCACGACCTTTAAGGAAAGGTACGAGCATCCGCTTTGGAAAAAGAACGGCGACTACGCCCGAAAGTACAGTGGCCACGGCGGGATGGACTTCCTTATGTGTGCACGCCTGATCGAGTGCATGCGAGACGGACTTGCTCCGGATATGGATGTTTACGATGCCGCGGCTTGGAGCGCACCGACGCCGCTCAGCGAGGCATCGGTTGCAAAGGGTGGATCCGCGCAAAAGTTCCCGGACTTCACGCGTGGAAACTGGAAGTAAGTTAAGCTTTTGCCGATGTATTTAGGAGTTGCTCCCGGCCAAAAGCTGGCTGGGAGCAACAGAACATCACGTGCTTGTATTCGTCTCGCTAGAAATTACCGGAACTCGAACTTCCCTTTGAGCAGGACTCCGCCCGTCAGCGCCCAGAGTCGCCGACCATTACAAAGCGAGCCCTTGTGTGGACTACTAACGTCCATGTACCACTCTGTTGGTTTTATCCGATCTCTTTTAAGGTCAGAGTAGCGCATTACGTTGATAAAGGAGAATCCAGCGTGGCTAAAAAGCACGTGTTCACCGGCGGCATCCATGCTATCCGCATAGTAGTCCATCGACAAGTAGTCTTGCGGTAAGTAGCGCGCCTTTCGAGTTGTCAAGTCATAGAAAATTGGCCAACTGTATGCGTTTCCGCCAACGTGGAGGAGCATGTAAAGAATGCGTGATCCCGTTGCATTTGTTGCCAAATGATTCACATTAAATACTGTCGTGCCAGGGTTAGGCAACTGTATTGACTCCAACTTATCCGGGAGACGACTCCAGCGAAAAACGGAGTTAAGTGCTGATCCAGACTGGAAGCCACCGACGAGATCTCGCGACGTCGACGTGAAGAACACCACCGACCCGTCTGCGGAAATCTTCGGTCCCTCCGAGTAACCTGAGCCCGGTCGACCGTCCGTGGTCCTGCTTAAGAGCCGTTCGGCTTTCCTCGTGTAGTCGTAAAGGTAAATCTGATTGGAGCGCTCGTAGACCGTAAACATTCCGCTACGATCCATCGAGGCAGTATTGGAGCCGAGATCGTGAATGAATCCTAGCTTTAAGTCGACAAAATGGCATGTTGTACCGTTGATACTATAATGCCTACCAACGATATATCTCCCGTTATCGCTCAACGCCAGGGGTTCAAGGTTGTTCGGTATGACGACATCTGCGCCAGTACTCAAGTCACGGCGAACGCTTCGGTATTTTCCGTCGGAAAAGAATGTTGAACCTTTTAGTGCCGCAAAGCGCTCATCCGGAGTGACACAGAAGCCAGCGACATCTTCGGCTGGCACTTGATAGCCCGCATTGTCAAGATACGATTGGGTACGCAAAGCGACGTTACAAAGAAGCACGTCACCCGCCCAAGTTCCGATTGCAACATTTGCTCCGCTATCATCGATTGATATCGATTCCGGATAATCGTCAACTCGGTACTTTGGAACAACTTCTTTCCACTGGTTCTTCGGCACGTCATAAACGTAAGCCATGCGAGTGGAGTATGGGCAAAATGCAATGTACGTACCGTTTGACGAAACGTCCATCGCTCGATTGGAGTTTGAGCCGTTCGGCCTCGGCAACACTTTGACTGTGTTGGCGGCAAAATCAAGCTGGTACAGATCGTTTCCCGACAGATCCAGCGGATCTAAAGAGTTTTCGGTTTCAACAATGGCCTTTGTTCCGGTGTTGTCGACCCAAAGCGGACGAAAAATTTTTCCGGTTGCGGAGTTTGGCAATACCTGTTGCTTTACTCCATTCCGATAGCGCCAGAGACCCGCGCCAACTCCGAACAGGACAGAGGAGCCATCCTTACTGATCACACCACTGCCCCACAAGATATTTGTCTGTATTAAACGGCTGAAAGATTCGGAATCGTTCCGGATATAGAGATGATTCCCAGCTTGAAACAGGACACTATTTCCGCTATCGGACACGCCGCGAAAATGACACCCGTAAACTGGAGCACCGTCAGCAGCCGCCGAGACCAGCACCGAATTACCTGTGACGTTATCGTAATAGTAGAGCTGGGCGTTCAGTGTGCTAACGCCGGGTAAAGGATCGTGACTTGAGTAGTAGGTTCGGCTTTGATCATTGAGTACGGCAGTCGGATACCCATAATATTCGCGCGCGTATCCCAGCCAGACCTGTTTTCCTAAATGCTTGTTTCGGCTTGAAATTCCATTACTTGCAATATTGCGAACAAAAATGTCCTGAGTTAGAAACCACTCGTTAGCACGCAGTCCGGTCTTCGTCGAGGAAAAGGAGGCATACCGACCGTTAGGCGAGAGAACAGGTGACCGCGAAATTCCAGATCCGGATCCATTTCGGATTGCGCCTTCCAAAATGTAACTCGCCTCGTAAAAGTCGAGTTGTCCGAGAGAGATGGAAGCAAGCGTGAATACGGCAGTCGCAAACGGTACTTTCATGAACTTTCTCCTTTTAACTATAGCCATCTTTAAAGCAGCAAGTGAGCATCGAGGCGATCGCTTTATGGCTAGGATCCAATCGGGCAATTCGAAACGCGCTTGCCCAACAACCGAAGTCGTTGCGCAAGCGCGGCTTGAAGGGGGACTTAGGCTTCTGATGCCGGATTGGCGTCTTTTGCTTCTTCCGCAACCTTTTCGGCGGCGGCGTCATCGTCGCCGTCCATCATGTCTTTGGCCTTCTCAACGAGACCTTCGACTTTATCCTTAACGGTCGCACCAAACTCGGTGACGTCTTCCTTCAGGTTGTCCATGGCGGTGCCTGGATCTTTGATGGCTTCCTTCGCCTTATCGGCAAGTTCGGTCGCTTCTTCCTTTACTTCGTTGACCAAGTTGCTGGCCGCATCGCTCACTTTTTTCAGCAGATCATCCATTTGAATATCCTTATCTCCGCCCAGCACCGTGGTAGTACTTGAAGGGCTCTTCGAAGTCTAGCCGTACGACGGTGGCGTTTGGATCGGTTGATTGCTGAGGCACATCGATCCAAACAATTCCTGGTGTTTCTCCCAGCCCGCCGATGCGTTTGTGCGTGAGCTCTTCGCCGGTGCCAACAATCGTAGCTTGCACTACTGCGGACCGGAGTCCCTTAACCGCAATCTGATCTACTGGCGGATCGAAGAAGAACAGATAAAGCGATTTGCCGTCTTTGCTCCGGGTGGACGCACCGTAGAACAATCCCAGCGGAAGGCCCGCCTCTGTCCCGTAAATGGCTTCCTCGTGCTTGTGGATCCAGCTTCCCAGACCTTCTAGCCGCTCAATTTGCTCGGGTTGCAATCGACCGTCCTCGTAGGGTCCGACGTCCAAAAGCATATTTCCGCCCATGCCGATGGTTTCGGCAAACATGCGGACAAGCTGCCTAACCGATTTGTGGTTGTTGTCGGCGGTTTGGTAGCCCCAAGAGTCATTGATCGTGACGCAGAATTCCCAGGGACCTTCTGGCGGAACGATCGGAAAGCCCTGTTCGGGGGTGGCAAAGTCCCCGTGTCCGAGGAGGCGAGAGTTGAAGATCGCGTTCGGTTGCCAGGCTTCGAGCTGCTTTCTGAGCCCGGCCATGTCGAACTGTTCTGGCGTGCGTTCCCACTCACCGTCGAACCAGTAGATGTCGACATCGCCAAACTGCGTGCTCAGTTCCTCAAGCTGCGCTCGGTGGAACTTGATGAATCGCGCCCATGCCTCCGGGTCCTCCTTGCCAGGTTCTGGAAAAGCAAATCGGTTCTTGTAGTAGTTCTCGTTCCCAGCGATCTCCGGGTCCTTATCTGCGGGAAACACGCTCGCATAATCCGGATGGGTCCAGTCGAGGTGGCTGAAGTAGAAGCCGACTTTCAAATCATGGTTTCGGCACGCTTCGACGTATGGCGTGATGAGATCGCGCTTTGTAGGCGTGGCCTTCACCGTGCTCAGGTCGTTTGCTTTTGTATCCCAAAGGGCCACACCATCGTGGTGTTTCGTTGTGAGAACCACATATTTGGCTCCGATGCGCTCGAACAGCTCACACCAGGCTTCGGGGTCGTACTGCGACGCCGTGAAGCCGTCGAGTTGCTTCATGTAGTCCTCGTGGCTGATCTGCCCGTTAAAGAAGGACCAAGACTCGGAAATTCCGTTCACGGCGTAAATTCCGTAGTGAATGAAAATGCCGAGTTTGGCGTCTTGGAACCAAGGTTGCATCATTGCGTTTCAAGGTTACTCATGGTCCCGGCGGATGCGCTACCCGGCGGGTACGGTTACGGTTCAGCTAGATGATGTTAACTTCCGTTCTGGGCTGCCTGCTCGCACTTCAAACTCCGCAAGCCGCGCCCTTTCGAGAACAGTTTCCTTTGCCCTCCGCCACGCTTGGTGCCGGCTGGGTAGCCCGGATTGGAGCGGAAACCCTGCCACCAGAGGAAGAGTTGCGCCTACGAGATTCCGGCATCAAATGGGTTCAGAGGCCAATCTTATGGCGCGACATCGAGAAAGTTAAGGGCACTTTTGATTGGACACGCTGCGATAGCGACCTTCGGCAACTACGCCGGATCGGGGTCCGCCCGATCCTGGTTTTGACCGGCGGAAACGACCTCTACCAAAAGGGCTTGCCAACTTCGAAGGAGGCGCAAGAAGCGTACGCCGCCTTTGTTCGGCGGATTGCCCTGCGCTACCGTAATTTCGGAGCCATTTGGCAGATATGGGATGCCCCGAATTTGGAACCCTGGGGTCAGACTTCTGCCCCAAACCCCTATCTAGAGCTCGCGAAGCTCGCATCGAACGCGATCAGGCAAACCACACCAGAACAGTGGATCGCGGGGCCAGGCGTGATTGGGAACGACTTGCCTTTCTTGCAGCAGTGTCTTACGTCGGGCCTTGGCACGTCCTGGGATTTGGTTCTCCTGCAGCCAGACACGGTAACGGTTCCGGAAAGCGGAGTTCCCGCTGTTCTGCCGCTGCGCGCGCTTCTCGCCCAGCATGGCCTGGCTGCTAAACCACTGATTCTTGGAGTAAATCGCTCTGAATCGGCCAACCAATCTGTACGGGCCGCCCTGCATCACCAATTGAGTGGTGCCACCGGCACTATATTCGGCAACTGGAGCCAACTTCAACCAGCCTCCACAAACCTGGCCCGTGCCTCTGGATTTGCGCTAAAGCAGCGCATTTCAACTGGAAATCCCGAAGAATGGGTGCTCTTGTTTATGCGTGGTAATCAGCCGATGGTTGTGTATTGGACGCTAGGCACCGCGCGGAAGATGAGCCTGGGCGATGCCACGATGGAGATTTCTGCGGAACCCCAATCTTGGATTCCTGAGAAGCGACAACGCATTCTCGATCTCGCGGCCGCGCTTCCGTTTGTATCTCCCACAACGATCGTGTCGGGCCGTGAGGACATCGAAAAACTGGTTCGCTCCGTCGCACGTTCTGCCCCGCCCGCAACTCGGGTTCTCGTAAAGCTAGATCTTCCCGTGATTGGCGTACGCCGACTGGAAACATCGCCCGAAGACACCGAACTGGAGCGAAAAATGGATCGTCTTGGGCTGTTTCTTCCAAGAACTGACGACCCGATTTCGTTAACGATTGAGGTTGGCTCCGAGCCAAACCTCCTGATCTCCACGATGCTTATGAATCGTGAACCAGTTTTTGTAGATCGCGTCCCTTCCCCGTTGAAGACGATCGCGCTTCGAGTATCCGGGGCAGAGGTTGACGGAATTGGCCGCATCACGGCATCGACGCCAATCCCAGACCAGCCGCTGAAAGTCCAGAAAGATGGTTCAGCGCGCATCGAGTTCCCCTGGGTTCGCGACGAGCCAGCCTATGTGGTTCTGGAGTCCAGCGGACGAGCCGTCTGGATGGCGGAAGTGCCCGGTTTGTGGACGTCCTCCGCAATCGCAGATGCGGAAGAGAGCATCCCGAATGTCGCTCAGGTGAAATCGGAGAAAGTCATTCCGATCGGACTGCCCGCAAGCGACCAGCGCGACGGAAGGCGGATCCAGTTCAGCTTCGGCCCAACCTCCGAGCCGATTATCTCAAAGTCTCCGGAACCAGAGGCATGGCCGGGACGACCGCTTCAGTATGGCCTGTGGATCGAAGGAGATGGCTCCGGTGTGCGGCTCAGTCTGCAGTTCGCAGATGCGGAGGGCGAAGTCTTCCAGCCTGCGAGCATCGCCGTTACGTGGTCCGGGTGGCGGTACGTTTCCTTCTCCCTTCGGTGCGGCATCAATCAACGTATTTCCGGTAAGGGCAATGGCAGGCCCACCTTGCCGCTCCGACTCGTTGCGCCATTTGTACTCACTTCTTGGCCGGGCAGATCGGTTGCCGGACAAATCACGCTCACAAATCCCGCGATAAGCTTTGCGAAGCCCTAAGTTTCTGCCTATGAGCCTTGCGCGAAAAGGCGATAACATAAAGGAAATGGCTCGGAGGTACTCAGAAGACGAAGCGGCAAGGCTGTTGAAGAAAGCCGCGAAGCTTCAAGATGCGACCGCAAGCTCCCTTTCCGGCGGGGTGACTCAGGATGAACTTCGGCGGATTGCGCAAGAAGCAGGCATCGATCCGAAATTCTTAGAGCTCGCCGAGACCCAGCCAGAAAGCAGTCGGAACCAACTCTTTTTTGGCTTTGGAGAAGAGTTCGTCTACGAATTGCCTTACGAACTCTCAGCCGACGCCGAGCGACACTTCTTTGACGAACTCAGTGCCAGCGTCAAAATCTCTCAATCCACGACGGTTGGCAGCACGAAGCGAATGCACGTGGGGCGTGGATTGCTGTTTGGCAACTTAGAAGTTACTTCTCGCCTCGGAAAGACCACGGTTCGGCTCCGACAATCCCCATTTGTCGCGTACTTTGCTGGCCTGCATGGTCCGCTCATTCTTGGCTGTATTCTCACCCTCGCCCTCGGAGCACGAGGCAACTTGGTAGGTTCGATGGCTGGCCTAGTCACAATCCTCGTCGGCTTTGCGATTTTTTGGTTCCTGAGTCAGGGCGGACGTCGAACGGCGGAATCCAAGTGGCAAGAGATCGTGGAGCTGCTCGATCGCACAACGGCAGCCGATCCGAATCTGGCGAAGTTAGCTACCAAATCTGACGCTAGTCAGGAACTCCGCTTGCAAGCATAGCCGAGCTCCGTGCTAAAGTCCGAGGATGCAACGTGGTGGGCCACCGGATAAAAAGAAGCTAAACAAGGCAAACCTGAATCGGGTGACCGCTTTGTTCAAGCCCCATGCCGGACGATTGTGGTTCATCGGCGTGCTCGTCATCATTACCGCCGCAATCGGATTGGCACCGCCATTTTTGCTTGAGCGGATTGTTAATGACGGCTTGCTGAAGCGGGATCTGAACTTGGTCACGCAGATGAGCGTGCTCACCATGATCGCGCTGCTGGCTTCAAGTTTGCTCGGCTGGTGGTTCGGTTATTTGAGCGTAGAGCTCGGCCAGCGCATCATGCAGGATTTGCGCACGAAGCTTTTCAGCCACTTGCAGAGCATGTCGCTCAAGTTCTTCACCGCGACGCGGACGGGCGAAATCCAATCTCGACTGGCGAATGACGTTGGCGGAATCCAGTCGGTAGTCAGCGACACCGCAGTTAACATTCTTTCGAACGTCGTGACCGTCGTTTCAACCTTGGTCGCCATGTTCATTCTCGACTGGCGGCTGACCGCGATGGCCATCGGCGTCATGCCGATCTTTGCCTTTGTTGCAAAGTGGGTCGGTGATCAGGCTCGGGACGTACGGAAGGAATCACAAGAGCACCTGGCCGACCTGAACTCCACGATGAGCGAAACCCTCTCGATTTCTGGCGCTTTGCTGACCAAAACCAGCGGTCGTCAGGCACTTACGCTTGATCGGTTTAGCAAAACGAACACTGCCCTCACCAAGATCAACGTGAAGATGTCGATGATCTTCCGGTCGTTCGGCACGCTGTTCCAACTTACGTTCTCCCTCACGCCGATCTTGGTCTACTGGCTTGCGGGCTGGCTAATGGCGACCAAAGCGACCGACCCGCTCACCATCGGTGGCATCGTCGCTTTCACCGCGCTCCAAGGACGACTCTTCTTCCCGCTGACTTCCCTGCTCTCGACCCAGGTTGAACTGGGGAGCGCCATGGCGCTGTTCGACCGAATTTTCGAGTACCTCGATCTTCCGCAGGACATCAAGGATTCTCCGAATGCCGTCGAGCTAAAGGCAGTTCGAGGCGAAGTGGAGTTCAAGGATGTCTCGTTCCGCTACGAAGAGAACCAAGAACGACCAACCCTCGAAGGAATCAATTTGAAGGGTAACCCGGGCCAATTAATCGCCCTAGTGGGTTCGAGCGGTGCGGGCAAAACTTCCCTTGCCTACTTGATTCCACGGCTCTACGACGTCACCGGTGGCGAAGTGCTGATTGACGGCATTGACGTCCGCCAGATTCAGTTGGCGTCGCTCGCAAAGGCGCTCGCCGTCGTTACGCAAGAAACTTATCTCGTGCACGACACCCTCCGCGAAAACTTGCGCTACGGCAAGCCCGACGCGACCGACGAGGAAATCGAAGTCGCCGCCCGCGCTGCCGCCATTCACGACCACATTGCAACTTTGCCGGAAGGATATGACACCGTCGTCGGAGAACGAGGCTATCGACTTTCCGGCGGAGAGAAGCAACGCATCGCAATTGCCCGCGCGATCCTGAAGGATCCGAAAATCCTTATTTTGGACGAAGCAACCTCTGCCCTCGACACGGAATCAGAACGCCTGGTGCAAGGAGCCATGGAGAGGCTGATGGAGGGCCGTACGACCTTTGCGATCGCCCACCGCCTGTCAACCATCCGACGTGCTGACCAAATTTTGGTGATGCAGCACGGGCAGATCGTTGAACGCGGAACCCACACGGAGTTACTCCAATCGGATGGACTGTATCGACGCCTGTACGAAGCTCAGTCCGGTGCAACCGATGCAACTACGCTTCCCGTTTGATTCAAACTAATCTATGCCCGACTGGACCGCGCTCGCTGCTGATCTAGACGCCGCCGACCCGCTGGCTACTTTTCGGGACGAGTTCGTAATTGATGAACCCGACCTTTGCTACCTCGATGGAAACTCCCTCGGGCGACTGCCAAAGCGCACGATCCCTCGGGTAGAGGCGGCGCTTCGGCAGCAATGGGGAGGGCGCTTGATTCGAGGCTGGAATGACGGTTGGCTCGACCTCCCCGTGCGTCTTGCCGGAATGCTCGCGAAAGTGTTGAACGTGCAACCGACGGAGATACTGGTTGGCGACACGACGTCGCTGAATCTGTACAAGTTGGCCCTTGGGTCGCTTCGTGCCCATGACAGACGAGCGATTCTAACAACTTCAGATAACTTCCCAAGCGACCTGTACGTCCTGCAAGGTCTCGGTGCCGAGCTTCAGGTTGTCGAACCCGACTTGCTTGAGTCGTCAATCTCGGCAGACACGGCGCTCGTGACCGCGTCCCACGTGGCGTATGGAAGCGGACAGCGAAGCGATATCGCCCATCTTTCGGAGATTGCCCGCAAGAACGGTGCATGGTCGATTTGGGATTTGTCGCACTCGGCTGGCGTGGTCCCGCTGGACTTGAGTACCGCCGACATGGCGGTCGGATGTGGATACAAATATCTAAACGGCGGGCCCGGCGTACCAGCATTTCTGTACTTGCGATCTGACCTTCACGAAACCGTGTTGAACCCCATCCAAGGCTGGTTCGGGCAAGATCGACCGTTCTCGTTCGAACCGGAGTACCAGCCAGTCGCTGGAGTCGCAAAATTCCAAGTCAGCACGCCGAGCATTCTTTCGATGGTTGCACTGGAGAGTGGTCTCGAGCTTTATCTGGAAGCAGGCTCGGAACTCATCTGGCAGAAGGCGGTCTCGCTCACGGCGTTCTTCATCGATATGGTCTGCAGCGAGATGCCCGGGCAGTTTGAGATCGTCACCCCGCTCGATCCGGCCCAGCGCGGTGCTCACGTGTCGCTCCGACGCCCAGAGGCCTGGCGCATCACCCGAGCGCTGACGGAGCGAATGAACGTTATTCCCGACTTTCGCCGCCCGGATATGGTGAGGTTCGGATTCTCACCTTTGACGACCAGCTTTGCCGAGGTTTCAATTGCCGTCAACCGGCTGGCGGAAGTGATGCGAGAAGGCATTTACACCCAACTTTCAGACGAAATGTCCACCGTTACGTAAATTCACAGCATATTATTGCGAAATTTCATGAAAGTGCCGCATAATAGAGGCATGGCAATGGACGCAGTGGATCGACAGATCTTGGAGATTCTCCAAGAAGATGGCCGTATCACGAACGCCGAGCTCGCAAACCGAGTCGGCCTTACCCCAGGCCCCGTTTTGGCCCGCGTCAATAAGCTCGAAGAGACCGGCTACATCACCGGTTACCGCGGCCTCGTCGATCCCGAAAAGGTTGGCCTGTCGTTCAGTGCGTTTGTCGCAGTAATCCTGCGCAGCCATGGCGAAAAGGAGTGTCAGTCCTTTATCGACGCGATGAAACTGGTGCCCGAAGTGCAAGAGGTGCATCACATCGCGGGCGACGAGGACTACCTGCTGAAAGTCGTTGCCACCAGTGCACGTGACTACGAGCGACTGCTACTGGATCACATCACCGGCCACGAGCACGTTCGACGCGTCAAGACCATTCTCGTGCTTTCGACGCAGAAGTTCACCACCACCGCCCCCATCAAGAAGGACCTATGAACAGCGGACTCCTTCAGTTTGGATTGGTCGCCTTCTCGTCGCTGTTCTCGATGATTAACCCGATTTCAGCCGCACCTATCTTCGTGTCAATGACCTCCGGTGTACAAGATTCGAGGAAGCAGATCGCAATTCGGGCTTGTCTCACCGCGGGAATCGCACTGGTGCTGTTTGCCCTGGCGGGTAGCGCGGTCTTTGCTTTCTTCGGCATCACCGTTCCGGCGTTTCAGATTGCCGGTGGCTTGCTATTCACCGTTTCATCCATCCGAACCCTACAGGGCATCGGCCGGGATGAGGAAGAAGCTACGGGCGACGATCCGGGAATCGTTCCACTGGGAGTGCCCGTGCTTGCGGGTGCGGGAGCACTGAGTACGGTGATGTTGCTCGCGGCGCAGGCAAAGTCCAGCATGCACAGCGCCGTGCTCGGGGTCGTGATCGTTGCTAACGTGCTGATTGCGATGGCTACCTTGATCCTCGCCCCACTCTTGGTCACAAGAATGGGACGAGTCGGAGCCGACGCGCTGAACCGGGTGATGGGGCTGCTGACCGCCGTAATCGGCGTTCAGTTCATCATCAACGGCAGCACGTCCGTTGTGAAAGATATCATCGCTCAGGTCCGGTAAGGCTACTTGCCGCCGGTCATGGCAATTCCCTTTACGAAGTACTTCTGACCGATGAGGAACAGGATGATGATCGGGATCATAACCAGAACCGAACCCGCCATGATCAGGTGCCACTGAGCGGCTTGAAGCGCGTTGTACGTGCTCAAGCCCAGCTCGTTGGTCTGAAGCTCAGGGTCGTTTAGGTACAGCAACGGACCCATGAAGTCCTTCCAGTTGTACATAAAGGCAAAGATGCCAACCGTGGCTAGCGCGGGACCGCTGAGCGGCATGATGATGCGGCTGAAGATCGTGAAGTACGACGCGCCGTCCAAGAATGCTGCTTCGTCCAACTCGCGCGGAATGCCGAGATAGAACTGTCGGAGCAAGAAGATGTTGAACGCGCCGCCGCCAAACCATGCCGGGACAGTCAGTGGCAGGAACGAGTTCACCCAGCCGATTCGCGCATAGAGCACGTAGGTCGGGATCATCGTGACGATGCCAGGCAACATCATCGTTGCTAGAAGCAGCATGAACAAGCGGTCCTTACCAGCAAAGTTCAGTCGGGCAAAAGCATAAGCGACAACGCTCGAACTGAAAATGACCCCCGCAGTGGTAACCGTCGCGATGAACGCCGTGTTTCGGAAGAAGTTCCAGAAGCTAACGTTCGTGTTCTCAAGAACCGTCTTGAAGTTTTGGAAGGTGGGTGCTTTTGGCCAAGACCAAATGTCGGTCGCCGCAACTTCTGCCGGAGACTTAAGCGCAATCGCCATCATCACGTAAAACGGGATGAGGAACAGCGCCGCGCCAACGAACAACACGATAAGGGTGGCGTAGCGAGAGAAGTAGCCGTTCCAAGCGGCCTTGCTCGCAGACTTCTGGGCGGCCTTTTGGGCAACTTCTTTTGATTGGGGCACGACGGCCATTAGCGATCACTTCCTTCGTAATACACGAACTTGTTGCCTTGCAGCTGAAGCACAGTAAAGATAAGCACGACCACGAACAGGACCCATGCTAGGCTCGACGCGTAACCCATGCGTAGGGTTCGGAACGCGTTGTTATAGGTGAGCAGCATGAAGAACATCGTGGCGTTGTTCGGACCACCCTGCGTCATCTGGAAGGCCTGAGTAAAGACCTGGAAGCTTCCGATGAATCCTGTGATCAATGAGAAGAACAGGGCCGGAGAGATGAGTGGAACGGTGACCGCGCGGAACTTCTTGGCTGCGCTGGCTCCATCGAGAGTAGCTGCCTCATAGTAGTACTGCGGAACGCCTTGAAGCGCGGCCAGCAGAATAACCATGCCGCCTCCGGCGCCAAAGATGCTCATCAGGATGAGGGAAGGCAATGCGATCTGTTCGTTCTGAAGCCAGTTGATTTGACCGTTGGAGCCCGCCAGCGGCTGGAGGAGTTGCCGAAGTCCGGGGATTCCACCCTGACCGTTTGGCCCGAAGATCATCGCATTGAGCAACCCGCCTTCTGGCTGGAACAACTTGATCCAAATAAGCGATGTGGCGATCGGAGATGCCATCGCAGGAATGTAGTAGCAGGTTCTCCAGAGCGCGATGCCTTTGACCTTGGTGTTGAGCAGCATCGCCAGGCCGAGTGACATCCCGATTCCGAGCGGAACCGAAACCAAGGTGTAGATCAGCGTTACACTCAGCGACTTCCAGAACGTTGGGTCAATCGTGAACGCCTCCGTGTAGTTGCCGAATCCTCTCCATCGCGCGGTCGTGATGATGTCCCAATCGCTGAAGCTCATCAGGAGTGAGAGAATCATCGGCCCAGCGGTGAAGATGACGATTCCGACCAACCACGGCATGATGAACAGGTAGGCCATGCGGTTTTCCCGTTGCTCTTTCGAGGTTCGCTTGATCTTTCGCTCGGGCCAATAGATCCAGGCCACGATTCCAAGTGCGATTAGAATGCCGATGGTTCCCGCCGCCACCCAGTTAAAGGTTGGCAAGTCCATTTCCCGGCGAAGCGTATCGAGGCGATCCTGGGTAACCGGCTGGCTTGTAGAGAAAGCCTTCTTCGCGGTCGAGTCGCCGGTGTAGATGAGGCCGACGGGCTGCCGGACCATCAGGTTCAAATCAGGATAGAGGATTCCGGTCGGAGGAAAAACAACGAACGGTTCGGCTTGGTCCGTGATGATCCGGTTCTTCGGAATTTGCTGATCCTCCGGCGTGTTTGGCCCGGGGATCCATGGTTCTTGAAGCGCGAGCTCTCGGATTGCAGGCTGAGCAATGCCGGCTTTCGCCATCGCCATCATGCCTGGTGCGCCGGCCATCCACTGGGTAAGCAACCAGGCTTCCTTCGGGTGCCGGGTCTTTTTCATGATGCTGTACCCGCTTCCGCCGGTCGGATAAGCGCGCTCACCGTTGGCGTATTTGGGAGCGAGGGCAATGTCCCAGTTGAACCCGCCTTTGTCTGGATTTGCAATTTCCACGCGGAGCTGCGGGGTTTCCCAGATTCCGCTTTGGAACATCGCAACTTTCTGTTGCGTGAAGAGCTGCTTGGTAGAAGTTCCCGCCTGATCGAAAGAGCTGGGAATGAGCTTATCCTTCAGAGTCAGGTCCGCATAGAACTGGAAACTGTCAATAACGCGAGGGTCGTCGTAGTTGAACTTAGTCGGGTCCTCGGCATCGTTAACGTATCTCGCGCCTTGCCCAAAGACCACCATGTCCACGAAGAGCTCGGGCCATCCTGGAACGTAGCCCCACTGGGTGACCTTGCCTCGGGCGTCCTTCTTTTGGAACTTCTTGAGCAGGGTGAGGAAATCTTTGTCGCCTAGCTCTGGATGCGGCTTGAAATCCCATGTCCAGTTTCCGTCTGGGTAAGGAATTCCCGCTTTGTCGAACATGTCCTTGTTGTAGTAAACAACCGCCATCGGTGCGATGTCTCGCGGCAGAACAAAGAGCTCGCCCTTGTAGGAGTGCGCCTTGACGATGCTCGGATAGTAGGACTTGATGTCGAAGCCGGGGACGTCGTCGAAGAATTCTTCCAGCGCAAAGATTGCGCCTCGCTTCGAGAACCGCTGGAAGTTGCCCGGGTCCATCATGGCCACATCCGGAGCAACGTCGGCCGCATACTGAGTCAGCAGCTTTTCGAAGTAGCGGTCGTAGTTAACCGGCTCAAGTTTGACCTTGATCTTCGGGTGCGCTTTCTCGAAATTCGCAATTTCCTTGCGGAGGACTTTGCTTGCTTCGTCGCCGTCCCACACCGTGAAGCGTAGGGTGATCGGTTTCTCGGACGAAGCGCTTTCCGATTGCGCGAACCCTGCCGTCAACATCGTGAGGCACAAGGTGATCGTAAATAGTATGCGGCTCAGCATCGAGATATTCCGATGATAACTGATTTACCGACCAATCAGAATATTCGGAGGAAAAAGTTGGTCAATGATCATGATCTTCCGGGCCCGGAGGTTGGGCTGCCATGTCCCCGGCTGGGGTTGCCATCATCATCATCGGCGCCGCACCAAAGTCACTTGGGCTGGGCTGCGGATCGAGCGCGGCACAAGGCGTGCCAAATTTCGGCAAAGCAAACGGTAGGTGTGTGTTCCCCCGCGCCAAGATGTGAGCCTCGTTCCCGCCGCCCCAAGTGGTGAAGCTCCGGGCGTTGCAGTAGTGGTTGACGAATGATCGGCGATATCGAGTTTCAGATCGATTCTTCAGCGATCGGTGGAAGATGTGCCCACCAAAGAACGCGACATCACCCGGTTCCATGATCGCCGGCGTTTCGACCGTGGCGTACCGTTCCGCGATCGGCTTCAACGTATTGTTCGGGTCATTGTCGTCGTTGCTATGCCCGCCGACACCGGAGACATACGGAACGTCTTCTAGGGCGGTGTCGCCGTATCCGTGGCCGTTTTCGGGCGGAAAGACGGGCTCGGCTTGGCTGCCGGTCGACATCCTCAGACAGCCGTTCTCTTCGTCTGCCCGGTCAATCGCGATCCAGGCGCCGATAAGCGTGTCTGGAAAAACGGGAATATAGTAACTGTCCTGGTGGAAGCCTTGTCCGTTGGAGCCCGGTGCCTTGGTGAAAAGCATCGTCTGGAGGGCCATCACGTCTGGGCCGATCAGAGCTTCGAGGGCGTCCAGAAGGCGGGGATACAGCAGGTATCGCTCCCAAAGCTCGGCATGCAGATGACCCATGTGGACACGCAGGAGCAACTCTGCGGGCGTCAGCTTGCGGCCCTCGGGCACGTGAACGTACGGTGTCAGGTCAATTCGACCTTCAAGCAGATCGTCGCAGTGCTGAGCTAATTCTTGAACGTGCTCGGGAAGAACTAGCCCCCTGATGATCAGGAATCCTTCCCGACGAAACCGGATGTACTCCTCCACGCTCAAGCGATACGGGGCAACTTCGGTCCAAGGGTGCACAGCGGCGTCAACCATGGAAGTCATTATTCCAAACTAAAACAGTTTTGATAATCGTCAAAACTTGCCGTTTACTGGTAAAAAGCGAGCATGATGCCTCTCGCCGAACTACCGGCCGATACGATGCCGAAGGTCGTCGTGTCTTGGCGGAGTACGCATCACCTTCCGAAGCGCCAGGAGTTTCGCGTTGAGGGCGCATGGGGAATGCACCTGTACACCTACGCTGCGACGGTTTTGATGGACGGAGTGCGCATGGAAATCCAGCCCGGCTTCGCTGGATTCACGCCGCCCGGCGTGACGATGCAGTATCGGTTTCGAGGGGAATCCACCCACCTGTTTGCTCATCTGGTGTGGCCGGACGACGCCTTACTCACGGTGAAGGTCCCGTTCGTTTTTCCGGTTGGCCCTACTTTTCCAGAGATTTGGCGACAGCTTGAGGCATGCGTCTCGTGGCGTGAGTCGCAGCCACTTCGAGCGGACATTCGAGCCTGGGACGTGCTCCGATCGCTAGTGGCCGTATCACAACCGGATCTCGGCACAAGCTATCCGGTTGTCTTGACCCAAGCCATCTCGCTGATTGACTCACGCTTGGCCGAACCGCTTAGCCCGGCCGAAATCGCTCAGGGGCTTGGGATCAGCCGCGCACACCTCGCGCGGCTCTTCCGAACTCACCTTGGCCGGACCGTTATTCAAACGGTCCGGGAAAAGCGGCTTGAGCGCGCGCGGTACTTGCTGGAAACCTCCGACATCCCGGTGAAACAAGTTGCCACAAGCATTGGGATGCCCGACCTGCAAGTGTTCAACAAGGCGGTGCGCTTGGCATTCGGCAACTCTCCGCGAGAATTACGACAACCAGGTATCCGTTTTCAGGTCTAGATAATCCAGCGTTTCGTGAGACAATCGCTGGAACGACACGCTGAGCAGTTCGACAATTCGGTCCGGGTCAAGCGTCCCAATAATCGGCTCCACTGGAGGAATCGGCTGGCTCAGCATGAACATCAACGCGACTTGGTTCCGCGTGAATCCCGTCTTTTCTGAAACCAGATTCACTCGCTCCAACCGCTGGCGGTTTTCCGGCGAATCAAAGCGAGAACCGCTCGCACCGTTACTTCCATAGAAACCGTTTGCGGTCGATGAATAGGGCATCAAGACATAGCCACATTCTTCCGCAACGACCAAATCTTCCGGCAAATGGTATCGCGTGGTGCCTTCATGTTCTGTGGGCTCCCAGGTAGGCCGACCAAGGCTCCACTGGTTTTGCCAGTACTTCACCTTAGGCAACGCTTTCGCCATCGCTTTGGCCCGCGGCGCGGTCCAATTGATGATTCCGGCATGGTCAATCAAGCGCTCCGCCAAGAGTGAGCTCATAAATCCGGCCAGATTCTCGATCGATTCACCTCGGTGATCTCGGTGGTAGAAGTACACCTCGACACGGTCCACCCGCATTCGCTCCAAAGACTGATCAAAATCTCGGCGAACCAGCGCTGGGTCTAAATATCGCTCCGGGCGCGGATAGTGCCCGAAGCCAACGTGGCCGCCCTTTGTGGCGATGATGATCTCCTTCCGAACATCCCGCTCCGCGATCCATTCTCCAAAGAGGCGCTCGCTGACCCCTTCCCCATTCTCCAGCCAGGCCGCGTAGCAATGTGCGGTGTCGAACTGACGGCCTCCGGCATCGAAGTATGCATCCATGGCAAGGAAGCTCTCACGACGATCTCGGCGGGTGCCGATGTCGGCCAGGCCAAACCAGATAGGAATGTTAGTCTTCAATGACTCGATCCTCCCTTAGGAAGACCGCACCGACCGCGACCGTCATAAGCGCAATGCCAATCGGATACCAAAGCCCGGCAAGCGGACTTCCTGTTGCCGAAACCACGGCGGTGGCAATCAAAGGCACTAGGCCGCCGAAGACGCCGTTTCCGATGTGATAGGGCAGGGACATCGAGGTGTAGCGAATCTTGGTTGGGAAGAGCTCCACGAGGAAGGCGGCAATCGGCCCGTAAACCATCGTGACAAAAACGACTTGGATGAAGACCAAGGCAGTGAGGATCGCACAGATTGCGAAGCTTGGCTCGATCTCCACTTTAGGCTTTTCGTCGACCACTATTTTCTCGCCGGGCTTAATCGTCACGTTCCAGGTGAGGGTGCGCTTGAAGTTTTCGTCTTGCACGACCTTCGTCAACGACTTTGGAATTGGCTCGCCCGCTACGAATCCGTCGGGAGCCGCAATCCCAGCCGTCTGCCCCGGATTGACCAAGTTCAGCTTGAACTGATAGATCGGGATGTAGCAAATCGCGGCCACCGTACAGCCGATCAATATGAGCTTGAGGCGGCTGAACTTGTCCGAGAGTCCGCCGAAGTACACAAACAGCGGGGTTGCCAGCACCAGCGCGGTGCTGACCATGAAGTTCACGGTCAGCGGCTTGATCATCAGCACCTTCTCAAGGAACGTCATGGCATAGAACTGCCCGGTGTACCAAACGACGCCCTGCCCAGCCGTCGCGCCGAAGAGGGCGAGCAGCACCCAGCGGCGGTTCTCGGGGTTCATGAAGCTCTCTTTGAGCGGGTTGACGCTGATCTGCTTCTTAGCCTTTAGCGCGGCGAACATCGGAGATTCCTCCATGCTGCGGCGAATGAAGTAGCTGACAATGACGAGCAAGAAGCTCACTAGGAACGGAATTCGCCAGCCCCAGTCCGCGAACGCTGCCTCGCCCAGGCTGATGCGCGTGGTCATGATGACCGCGAGGGAAACAAGGAGGCCAAGGGTCGCCGTGGTTTGAATGAAGCTGGTGTAAAAGCCGCGTCGCTCGGGTGGCGAGTGCTCGGCTACGTAAGTCGCCGCACCCCCGTATTCTCCGCCCAGAGCAAGGCCCTGAATCAAACGCAGGAGAACCAGGATTACAGTGGCGATGACGCCAGCCGTTTCGTAGGTCGGCAAAAGGCCGATGGCAAACGTGCTCAGCCCCATCATCACAAGCGTGAGCAGGAAGGTCACCTTTCGGCCGACAAGATCGCCCATCCGCCCGAAGACAAGGGCACCGAATGGTCGGATTACAAAACCTGCGCCGAAGGTGGCTAGGGTGGAAAGAAATGCGGCAGTCTCGTTCCCGCTCGGGAAGAACTTAGTGCTGAGAATGGTGGCCAGCGAGCCGAAAAGATAGAAGTCGTACCATTCGATCAGCGTTCCTGCCGAGGATGCGAAGATCACTTTTCGGAGGGTCTTCGCATCCACAGCGGCGGGGGATGTGTGAACGGGGGTGTCAGTCACCCGCCAGTTTTATCCGTTTTACGACTTTCTCGCAAGCCTTACTTGAGGGAAAGGTACTTTTCCGGAACGTCGGTAAAGCCCCAATCCTTGAGTTGGCGAGCCCATTCGCCCAGATTCTCCTTGGTTACCTTCGTCAGTTCGGGGTTCACATTCCCTTCGACTGGCTTCTTTTCGATGACCTTATCCACGATGGCCTGAACGCCAAGGGCGCCGAGATCGTAGCTGCGCTGAGCGATGAGCGTTGGAACGACGCCGGAATCGACATAGGCAAGCTGTGGCGGCAGAGCATCTGCACTTACGACCCGAATCCGCTTTGGATCGAGTTCGGTAAGAAGCGTGGTGGTGAACAGCGGCCAGCCGCCGATGAACGCCCAGGCGTCGATTTCTGGCTGTGCCTTCATCACTCGCATCACTTCTTGAGCAGCGTCCTGCGGCTTTTCGGGGTTGTAGAAAACGCCAACGATTTTCAGGCCGGGCGCCTTCTTGATTGCATCTTCGGTGCCTCGACGGCGGATGGCTAGGTTCGGCGCATTTTGGTTTCCGCAAAGCAGCGCGACATTCCCCTTTCCACCGGTCAACTTGACCAACTCTTCGCCGACCTTGAAGCCGAGCTCGTAGTTGTCGGATCCCACGAAGCTAAATCGCTTGCTGTCCGGCACGTCGCTGTCGAAGGTACAGACTTCAACGCCCTTTGCGACCGCGTCATCAATGGCGCCCTTAAGCTTGCCGGAGTCACTGCAGGAGAGCAGAATCGCGTTCGTTCCATCGTTGACCGCAGACTGGACTCGCTGGGCCTGGATCTGCCCGTCTTCTTCCGGCGGGGTTTGCCAGTCGATGGTGATCTCGCGGCCGAGCTTTTCGCTCAATTCTTTCGCGCGCTCTTCGGCCCCAACGCGGGTGCTGAGGAAGAACGGGTTCATGCTGCTCTTCGCGATCATCGTGATGCGAAACGGTGCGCCAGCCGGCGCTTTGGCGGTGGTTTCGGTCTTGGTCTCTTCCTTTGGCGCTTCACTAGGGGAGCAGCCAAAGGCTAGGGCGGAGACGGCGACGGCCGATACGAGTAGTTTCCAATTCATCACTATGGATAGCTTGGGCGATATACGCTAAGGTGTCAAGCCCTTACCGCCCGCCAAGCCCGCTGAGCTGAATTCCTCGCATGAAGTACCGCTGGGCGAAGAAGAACAGAACGATGGTCGGCAAGATGTGAATAAGCGAGGCCGCCATGAGCAAGTTGGTTTCACTGCCATAGGAATCCTGGAACATCCGCAAGCCGATGCTCACGGTGTACTTTTCCGGGCTGTTGAGATAGATCAGCGGCCCGTTAAAATCATCCCAGTGGCCAATGAAGCTAAGTACGCCAACCGTGGCGAGAACCGGAGCACTGAGTGGCAGGAGAATTTGCCACCAAACGCGCAGGTAGCTTGCACCATCGATCATCGCGGCTTCATCCAGTTCGTTCGGGATGCTGAGGAAGAACTGGCGAATGAGGAAAATGTTAAACGCACCGCCGCCAAAGAATGCGGGAAGAATCAGCGGCCAGTAGGTATCGATTGCTCGGAGCTCACGCCAGATCATGAATACCGGGATCATGGTGACCTGCCCCGGAAGCATCATCGTGGCGATAACCAGCCCGAACAGGGTGTCGCGGCCTTTGAACTTGAAGCGACTGAAACCGTACGCAACGAGGGAGCCCGTGAGCATTTGGCCGACGGTGCAGGCCAGCGTGACCACAAGTGTGTTGATCACCCATTGGGTGAACGGTAGCGCGGTCCAAGCCTTTTGGAAATTGCCCCACTGAATCGTTTCGGGAATCCAGCGCGGCGGAAAGGCGAAGACTTCCTGATCATCCTTGAGCGCAGTTGAGACGGTCCAGATGAATGGCACCAGCGCCACAACGGAAAGCAGGATCAGGAAAAAGAGAAGGGGTGCCTTTTTCACGATTTCGCCTCCCCTTCGTAGTGCACCCAGCGTTTTGATGCCCAGAATTGAAGCGCGGTAATGGCCATGAGAATGAGGAACAAGATCCACGCAAGTGCGCTGGCCTTGCCGAGTTTGAAGTACTCAAAGGCGTTTCGGAAGATCGCCAGGGCATAGAAGTAGGTCGCGTTGTTGGGGCCGCCCGCCGTCATGATGTAGGCTTGGGTGAAGACTTGGAACGCTCCAATCACGCCGAGGATGAGGTTGAAGAACATCACGGGAGAGAGGAGCGGGAGGGTGACGTTTCGGAACTGTCGCCAGGCTGAAGCGCCATCGAGTCGGGCGGCTTCGTAATACGACTCGGAGATGCCCTGAAGTCCGGCGAGGAAGATGATCATTCGGCCACCGCCGATGCCCCAGAGCGACATCACGACGAACGCGCCGAGGGTGTACCTTTCGTCGGCTAGCCATTCCACCCCACCCCAGCCGAATACGCCGAGGGTGTAGTTCAGCAGGCCATTGTCGGCATTGAAAATCCAACTCCAGAGAAGTGCGGAGGCCACGGATGGCACGAGGCTTGGAAGATAAAACAGGGTGCGGAAAATGCGTTCACCCGCGACCTTTTGGTTGAGCATCAGCGCGAGGGCGAGGGAACCTGCGATCCCGAGCGGGACGGAGAAGAAGGCATAGGTGACGGTGACCTGGAGCGACTTCCAGAACAGCGGCTCATCGAACAGGATGCGCTCGTAATTCTTGGTCCCTACAAAGTGGATGGTGCTGAGGTCATAGCGCGTGAAGCTGAGGACCAGGCTGGCGATCATCGGGCCAGCGGTGAAGAAGATGAAACCGAGCAGCCAGGGAAGGATGAAGATGAAGCCCCATCGGCCCGGTTGGTGCTTCTTCATAGACCCGGGTCCTCCGAGAGCAGTTTGTTGACCGCTATGTGGGCGCGTTTTAGGACGACTTTGGCGTCGCGTTCGCGGCCCGCGAAAAGGCTGTCGAACTCGGACCCGACTACCGTGATGACCTCTGGCCAGCGCGGCCCAATGGGGAGGACCTTGCCCAATTCGACGCTCGCGGTGACCGACGGCATGTTGAACGGCGGAGCCTTGGGCTGCAGGAAGTCGCTGGATTGTGCGAGCTTGATGCGAGTCGGCGACTGGCGACGCTGCTCGATGTAAAGGAAGCGTTCAGCTTCTTCGCTGACGATGAACTTGAGCAAGCGCCAGGCAGCGGCCGGGTGCTTGGTCTCTCGGTACATCACCAACTGATTTCCCTTTACGAACAGGGACTTCCCTTTCGGACCATCAGGCATCGGGCAGATGTCCCATTCGAAATCCTTGATTTTTTCTCGGTACCGAGAAGTGACGCCGATGTAGTTGAACTCCATCGCAAGGCGACCGGTTTCGAAGCCGAAGGCGGCATTTGCGCCTTGGGACGGCGAGGGGCAGACTCGGTGCTTCCAGCGAAGGTCAGCAACCCACTGCATCGCCTCTGTAGCCTCGGGCGTGTCCATGGCGGAGCGGGACAGGTCTTCGCTGAGCAGGTTTGCCCCGTAGCCATACATGATTCCGACATAAAAGGGCATGTTCGGGAAGCCGACGCCGAATTGCGAAGGGCGTCCGTTGGCGTCGAACTTGGTGAGCTTGATGGCATATTCGAGCGTGCGGTCGGTGGTCCATTCACCGCGTTTCCAGAGTTCAAACGGGTCGGGCAGGCCGGCTTTTTTGAGCAGCGTCTTGTTGTAGATCATCACGCCGCCACCGAAGAGGACATTGAGCGCGAGGAGTTTGCCGTTGCTGTAGTTCTCCTGCATGGCGAGCGGGAAGAACTCTTTGGCGTCGAACTCGGGGTCGGTTTCGGTGAACTCCGAGAGGTCGCGGAAGTAGTTCCGTTCCGCAAGCTGCGGGAAGTTAAAGTGGTCGACGCGGACGACGTCCGGGGACGTTCGGCTGGCGAACATCACGATGCTCTTGTTGCCGTAGGCCGACTGTGGGACTTTGAAGAGGCGGACGTTCAGGTCCGGGTTCCTTCGGTTGAATCGGTCGACGAGCTCCTGCTCGAGGGCGAGTTGCTCGACGTTGCCCCAGGCCATGTAGCGGAGCTGGATTCGGCGGTCGGCTTTTGCGGTGCAGTTGCTTGCTGCGAGCGCGGCAATGAGGATTCCCGCAAACGCCAGCGCTTTGTTCATGCGAGGGGAATTGTAACGGATTCTATTGATCTTGGGAAGCCGAGATTGCGTATCATTGCCACATGGTCCCGCAGATCACCGATGATCAACGCGCACAGATGCGCGAATTTGGCTACGTCGTTTTTGAAGATATCTTCACGGTTGACGAGATGACTGATCTCATCACCGAGTTGGAAGCAGACGAAGCGCGAATGCGGGCGTCCCTCGCGGCTTCGGGCGGAGAGTCGGGGATTTCTCGCGCGGACGAAATCACCTTCAACGACCACATTGCCGAACGCAATCCGCTGGTGCGGGAATTCACTAAGCGACCCGAGTTTCAGGCGCTTTGCAAAGAGTTCATCGGCGACAACGTGGACCTTTACTGGAACCAGACCGTTTTCAAGCAGCCGGAAGGAGCACGGGAGTTCCCATGGCACCAGGACGATGCTTACACGCCAGTGACTCCGGCGCCGTACCTCACCCTTTGGCTTGCGTTGAACGATGCGACGGAAGAGAACGGCTGCATCTCCGTGCTTCCGGGCTCACACAAGGACGGACTGCGCGAGCATCATCCTTCGCCGATCGGCTGGGTTGGGCACTCCAGCGACGACCCAGACCAGGGCGTTTTGGCTCCGATCCGCGCGGGAAGCCTCATCTGCTTCTGGTCGCTGACCATGCACAAGAGCGGCTCGAACCGGAGCAAGGGCGTCCGGAAGGCTTACGTCATTCAGTACAGCGCATATCCACTTCACCGGGTAGCGGACGGAGGACTGATCGAAGTCGAGATTCCGGTGTTGCGCGACGGCGTCGGGGTGTGATTTTTCGGGGCGCCTTGAGCGGCGACCTTCGCGTGGCTTTGAATGGCTCTGAGTAGCTTTGGGGGCGAATTAGGGCGTGTTAACACTATGCAAGGTATAATATTGCTGTGGAAATAACTCGCGAACAGTTTGCTCTCATTGAGCCACTTTTGCCGGTTCAGAGGGGCAATGTGAAGCTGGATAACTTCATGGT
>Ga0247843_1002421_pt1 | contig 33944 bp, 23 predicted proteins | sample LaCruzMarch2017__FD_192420 | JGI IMG/M metagenome (GOLD analysis project Ga0247843, IMG submission 192420) | Freshwater microbial communities from meromictic Lake La Cruz, Castile-La Mancha, Spain - LaCruzMarch2017_8m | ecosystem: Environmental > Aquatic > Freshwater > Lake | place: Spain... | reverse complement strand
GTTCCGCCCCTATTAGCCGATTTCTCACCCCACCCGATACTCCAAACTCATCTTCCCATTCCACACTTCCTCTGGCGCAAGGGTTACCAATCCTTGTAGATTGTTGAACCCATCCACATTACAACTCATGGGTTCCAGCGCAATGCTTTCGCGATGTGGGGGGGTAAAAACCTGGAAAAACGGAAATTCTGCCGCCGAGGCTTCCATACTGAGCGACTGGCCCTCGCCTTCCAGAATCAATTGGTAAGAGCCGGAAGATTTGGCGTATTTAAAACAATGGTCCAAAAAGGTATCTTCTACGGTTTTTAAGCTCTGAAATGCCTGGAAGGGCGTTGCCCCCCCGGTCGGGATCATCCGGTCGTTGATATCCACTTTTTCGCAGGCTGGCAATTGGAGTTGGTGTAAATCGGCCCGGTTGGCGAGCCGAAAATACGGGTGCCAGCCAAAACCCACCGGAATGGGGGTACTGTGCAGATTCATCACCTCCACTTGAACCTCGAATTTTCCTGAATCATGGATCGTAAACTCAAGCTCCAGCGAAAACGGGAAAGGATAATATTCCCGGTAGCCGGTGTAATCGAAATAACAACGAATACTGGCCAGATCCTGCCCCAAAAACACGAATTCCACCTCGAAATCCTCCTCGCGTACAAAACCGTGTATGGCATTTTCCGTGGCCGCGTTATTGATGGGGAATTGGTATTCTTTGTCCAGCCATTGATACTTGCCCCCATCCAGACGATTGGGAAACGGAAACAGGATGGTGCTTTTGCCCCATTTTCCGACCTCTAGTTCTTCTGGTGTAGCATGTCCGTCTAGAATGTTTTGGTTTCCAAACTGAATGTCCAGCACATTTGCGCCGGCCGCAGGCACAATACTGAATCCGTGGCCCGTCAAAGGATTGCGTAATTCAAAGCGGGTATGCTTGCCGAAAGGGGTCTTAGTGAGTTCGTACATGAGGAGTTTTTTATGGACGTAAATGTAGTGATTTGCACAAAATATCGGATTGAAAGAAACCCTCTGTCACTCCTGTTGTTTCAACTTTTTTATCGTGACAATATGAACATGAAAGGAATTATCGCTCTCACAGTCCTATTACTCGGCCTTTTTGCCTGTCAGTCAGACAAGCAAAAGAATGCCCAGAATGCCCCCACACCAGCCGAAAACCAACCCGCGCCTGTTGCTAAAAAGAACATCGTCTTTTTCGGGAACAGTCTCACCGCGGCTTACCAGCTATCCCCCGAACAGGGCTTTACCGCACACATTCAACAAAAAATAGATTCCTTAGGTCTGCCTTACACCTGCGTGAATGCCGGACTCAGTGGCGAAACCACCGCCGATGGCGTGAACCGGGTTGATTGGGTGCTGCAACAGCCGGTAGATATTTTTGTGCTGGAACTGGGTGGCAATGACATGCTGCGCGGCCTGCCCGTGACTGAATCCAAAAAGAACCTGCAAGCCATGCTCGATAAGGTAAAAGCCAAATACCCTGGTTGCAAACTTGTAATAGCCGGCATGATCGCGCCCCCCAATCTGGGAGCGACCTACACCGATGCTTTTCGAGATATGTACCCCCTTCTGGCAAAGAAAAACGGCGCGGTGCTCATACCGTTCCTGCTTGAAAATGTAGGTGGAATACCCGAACTCAATTTGCCCGACGGCATTCACCCCAATGTGGAAGGGCAAAAAATTGTGGCAGAGAATGTTTGGAAGGTGCTGAAAATGATGCTTTAATGTGGCAAATGTGAAGAATGTGGCCAATGTGTTTAATGTGGTCAATGTGAATTTTCACCCGGGATGATCGCATTGACCACATTAAACACATTTGCCACATTCTTTTTCACCACTCCTCCAGCCGCACTCCAATCGTGCCTCCTGATCCAGAAAGTTCAAATACCGCCTCTGCCCATTTGGGGGCGCGAAATTTAGGCCGGGCATTATTGGAGAACCCATAAGGCTCACTTGGAATGCCGGCCCAATTGGTGTCCAGTTTCCCATTGCCATTCAAATCATGAAAACAACTGATCGCGTACTTGCCGGATGGAAGGTTTCCCAATGATATTTTAAGCGAGCCAGTTTGCCCAACCGGCAGAACTTTCTTGCTTCTTATCCGATTGTCCTTCAAAAAATCCTCGGAACGATCATAAACGGCCACATATAAACTTCCCTTTGCTTCGCGGATATTACTGAATTCAACCCTGAGCTCGGGTTCAAAAAAGGAGGGGAAAAATAACAAAAATAGGAGCATAAGTGTCTGATTTTGGGGCTTCTAACAGGATTTGAAACTTATGGTTGCCAGGTCGGGTTGTTAAACATCGTTGTGAATGCGGGCATGGCAAGAATTTTGCGTACTTTCGGAGGTCACTCGCTGCAATTGTCAAAAATTTAATTCTGTAATTGACCTCAACATTCCGCATTTCCCAAACATTGACGGAGCTTCGCCTATTATTAACAAATACTTGTCCGCCGATGCTTTTTTTTCTGCGAGATAAAAACCTACTTTTGCGGCCCGTTTGGGCTGACCTTGTTTTTTCGTTAAAATTTGGGCATTTGAATTTTTAGTCAATAAAAATTTTTTTCTGCATCAAAAATCAAGCAGCATCCAAACATCATTTTTCAAAAACCTCGATTTTCAAATCGCCTTCGCTCACCAATTAGTTTTCCATGAAGAACATTCGCAACGTCGCAATCATCGCCCACGTAGACCACGGTAAAACCACCCTTGTGGACAAAATGATCCTCGCTTCTCAGATCTTCAAGGAACACGAGATGACAGGCGACCTTATGCTCGACAACAATGACCTGGAACGGGAGCGTGGCATCACCATCCTCTCCAAGAACGTTTCGATCGTTTTTAAAGGAACAAAAATCAATATTATTGACACCCCAGGTCACGCGGACTTCGGTGGAGAGGTAGAGCGTGTGCTCAATATGGCCGATGGTGTGCTACTTTTGGTGGACGCATTCGAAGGCCCGATGCCCCAGACCCGTTTCGTGCTTCAGAAGGCATTGGAGATGGGCAAAAAACCAATCGTAGTCATTAATAAGGTGGACAAACCCAACTGCAACCCTGATTGGGCGCATGAGCAAGTGTTTGACCTGATGCACTCCCTCGGTGCTACGGAGGAGCAGCTTGATTTTCCCGTAGTATTTGGTTCTGCCAAAAACAACTGGATGGCACACGATTGGAAAAATCCAGCTACCGACATTGTTACCCTGCTGGAAGACATCGTAAAATACATTCCTGAACCTCAGGTTGCCGAAGGAAATACCCAAATGCTGGTGACTTCCCTGGACTTTTCAACGTTCATCGGGCGTATCGCAGTCGGTCGCCTTTTGCGTGGAACACTCGTTGCAAACCAGCCTGTTACGCTTTGCAAGAAAGATGGGAAGATGATCAAGCACCGCATCAAACAATTGTTTGTGTTTGATGGACTAGGTAAAAAAGAAGTAAAAGAAGTTGAACCTGGCGATATCTGTGCAGTAGTGGGTGTAGACGGTTTTGAAATTGGCGATACCATTGCTGATTACGACAATCCGGAAGCACTCGCGCCCATCTCGATTGATGAGCCGACGATGTCTATGATCTTCACAATCAACGATTCACCGTTTTTCGGTCAGGAGGGCAAGTTTGTAACCAGCCGTCACGTCCGCGAGCGTTTGGAAAAGGAATTAGAGAAAAACCTGGCAATGCGCATGGAAGACACCAATTCTGCCGACTCCTTTATGGTGTTCGGACGCGGTGTACTGCACCTTTCGATCCTGATCGAGACCATGCGTCGTGAAGGTTACGAACTTCAAATCGGTCAGCCACGCGTTATTGTAAAAACGATCAACGGCCAGAAATGTGAACCGATCGAGGAACTTACCATTGACGTACCAGAATCCACCAGCGGCAAGTGTATCGAACTCGTGACGCGCCGTAAGGGTGTTATGAACAGCATGGAACCCAAAGGTGACCGCTTCCTGTTGCGTTTTGAAATACCGGCACGCGGCATCATTGGTCTGCGTTCCAACATCCTTACAGCCACGCAGGGTGAGGCGATTATGACCCACCGGTTCAAAGGCTACGAGCCTTGGCGCGGTGATATTGGTGGCCGTCAGAACGGTTCGCTGATCTCTATGGAAACCGGCAACGCCTTTGCTTATTCACTTGACAACCTGCAAGACCGGGGTACTTTCTTCATCGAACCAGGTGAAGAGGTGTACGAAGGACAGGTAATCGGGGAGAACAACCGTCCAATGGACCTGGTCATCAACGTGACCAAGGCCAAAAAATTGACCAATCACCGCGCATCTGGCGCCGATGATAAAACGTCTTTGCCACCAGCCCAACGTTTCACTCTTGAAGAAGCACTGGAGTACATTCAAGAAGACGAATTTGTGGAACTGACGCCAAAAAGCATTCGCTTGCGTAAAGTCTATCTCAAAGACTTCGAGCGTAAAAAATCCGAGAAAGGCATATCAGTAGCCTAAAGGCTTGCAGGAGTACGGAATTGCCTGATTTTGGAGTTCCGTACTCCGTTGCTTTTGTACTAAATTTCGGAAAAGTTTTTCAAAATCCTCTTGTTTGTCTGGAAATTTTACTTTTGCAGCCGCTTTGGGCTGGAGAACAATTTTTCAAACATTGGGTTTCTCTTCAAGAACCTATTCTTTTTCTGAAAAAATTAATTTTTTCAAAATCAAAACAGCGCAAACAGCGTTGGCAAAGGGCGTTTGAGAAAACTGAAATCCCCCAACAGCCTGACTAATAAACTATGCGTACCAAACTATCCCAGTTCAATTTTGATCTTCCACCAGAATTGGTGGCCCAATACCCCGCCGAAGAGCGCGACCACAGCCGCCTCATGGTCTTGCACCGAAAAACGGGAAAAATCGAGCACAAGATTTTCAAAGATATCCTCGGCTACTTCGGTGACGGGGATACCATGATTTTCAACAACACGAAAGTTTTTCCCGCAAGGCTTTTTGGACAAAAAGAAAAAACCGGTGCAAAAATCGAAGTGTTTTTGCTCCGCGAGCTCAACCACGACGCCCGTCTTTGGGATGTACTGGTGGATCCTGCCCGTAAAATCCGAGTGGGCAATAAACTTTATTTTGAAGACGAACATGGCAACGACGCACTCGTGGCGGAGGTAGTAGACAATACAACTTCGCGTGGCCGGACGATCCGTTTCCTATTTGAAGGCACGGATCAGGATTTCGTGGACGAACTTGTGAAACTCGGCAACACCCCCCTTCCAAAATACATTGAGCGGGAGCCCGAAGCCATTGACCGTGAGCGCTACCAGACCATCTATGCCAAAGAGATGGGTGCTGTAGCGGCCCCAACCGCAGGGCTTCACTTCAGCCGCGAGCTGATGAAACGCCTAGAACTTAAAGGTGTTAACTTTGCTGAACTAACCCTGCATATCGGCCTGGGCACTTTCCGTACCATTGATGTGGAAGACTTGTCGAAGCACAAAATGGAAGCTGAATATTTCAAAATTTCCCAAGCTGCCGCCGAAACAGTCAATAAAAGCTTGATGGCGGAGAAAAAAGTATGCGCCGTGGGTACCACTACGATGCGTTCTATCGAAACTTCGGTGAGTGCTGAGCGTATGTTGAAACAGGTGGAAGGATGGACCAACAAGTTCATCTACCCGCCCTACGAATTCAGTATCGCTAACTGTATGGTAACGAATTTCCACCTGCCAAAGTCCAGCCTGCTTATCATGGTCTCGGCTTTTGGCGGTTTCGACCTCGTTATGGAAGCGTACCATCAGGCAGTGAAAGAAAAATACCGCTTTTTCAGCTATGGCGATGCCATGCTTATCCTTTGAACAAACCTTCCTAAACCTTCTAAAAGAGTAAGAAACTATGTATTGGACACTTGAACTGGCCTCCTATCTTGAAGAGGCTCCGTGGCCAGCCTCTAAAGACGAACTGATTGACTACGGCATTCGCTCCGGCGCTCCTCCAGAAGTCATCGAAAATCTGGAAGAACTCGAAGACGACGGCGAACTGTACGAAAGCATCGAAGATATTTGGCCGGACTATCCGCGCCACGACGACTTCTTTTTCAACGAAGACGAGTATTAAGGGCTTTTTGAGTCCTGTTTAAAAGAGAAGCGGCCGATCTCACAAATGTGAAATTGGCCGCTTTTTTATGCTTTAAATCGTTGAACCTCAGTTCTTATTCGCGATCTTCAAATAATTCTCCAAAGCCACCGCGATGGAAGGCGCTTCGGGTGTTCCAGCTTGGATATTTACCTTCATACCCCGATCTGTCACCGCTTTCAGGGCAGCTGTGCCAAAGACGCAGATGCGGCGGTCTTCCTGCTTGAAATCCGGGAATTGCTCAAACATGGACTTGATCTCGTTGGCCGAGAAAAACGCGATGATGTCGTACTTGATGTCTTTCAGCGCAGTAAGGTCGTTGTTTACGGTACGGTACATTACGGCCTCTTGAATGGGCACTTTCATGTCCTTGAAAAAACGTGTCACATCTGGATTCCCCTGGTCGCCGCAAGGGAGGTAAAATTTTTCTTCTTTGTTGCGAAGGATGTACGATTTCAGGTCCAATACTGACTTGGTCCCGTTGAAAACCTTGCGTTTGCGAAAGTTGATAAACTTCTGGAGGTAATTGGCAATGGCCTCCGTAGCGCAGAAATACTTGGTGTCGTCCGACATTTTGATGCGCATTTCGGCGCAAAGTCGAAAGAAGTGGTCTACGGCATTTTTACTGGTGAAAAGAATCGCAGTGTAGTCGTTGGGGTATACGCGGTTTTTGCGATACTCCTTCTCTGTTAGGCCCTCCACTGTAACAAAAGGCACAAAATCAATGTGTACCCCAAAACGTTTTTCGATTTCATCGTAAGCAGTGCGCACGGCGGGTTGCCCTTGAGAAACGAGGATGTTCTGGACTTTGTTGGGGGTGGATTCCTGAACAGGTGCAGCACTAGCAGTTGCAGACATTCGGGATTGCGTTTTGTGTGAAATTTGTGTGAGTTTAAGTAGTTCGCAAGGTGTAAAAACTCGACCCTTAATGCTTTTTGAAAAGAAAAAGTTCGGATAAAAACTTCCACTTTTAACCCGTCTGCATCGAAGCAAGTTTTACCAAAAGCAAAACCGGGGCAATTTCGACGGTGCAAAAGTACAACAAAAAGTGAAATGGGCTTTGCGTTAAAAATTTAAGGCCAATCGGGCCAGCTCTCAGGCTTCGGTAAGCGTAAAAAATTGCCACCAAACCCAGCATCCAGGATACTAGCAGCAGTTGTTGACTGCCTTCTTTGGCCGAGAAAGCGATGAACAGGTTGAATGGAACGAGAAAAAGTCCCAACACGCAGTTGAAGATGATAATCAGGAAATTGTACTTACGTACTTCGGCATTCACGGGAAAAAGCACTCGCATTACACGAAGCATCAAATGTTTCGAAAGAAAGGCAGCCGCAGCCCCGCCCAAACAAACGAGTAAAAACAAAAGGTTGTTGAACGTCTCCCTTTGAAAAACTCGGGTAACGAGGAAAACAAAGATCCCAGCGTTAAACAGGAAATTGACATACAAAAGGTAGTAGGGTGTGGTGCCAACATAGCCTGAAGCCTCGCGCTGCGCCACCGAAAACCCGTTGTCATGTAGAAAGCCCGCCCAGGCTTTTCCCACTGCCGACCGGTTAGACGCCACCGAAAACGTAAGAAAAGCAAATGCTGCAAACATCAGCAAAGCCATGATGCTCCCCGAAAGCCCACCGCCCCGGGGCAGCACTGCAAAGGGCTTGAAAGTCGCCGTTTGGTTTTCGGCCAAGGTTTCTGCCGCGATGGGCGCATGGTGGGGTACCACATCAAAAGGATTGGCGGGTGGAAGGGAAATCCCTTCGGCGGCAAGCACCTCTTTTGATAGGCGGTGCAAAAGTTCAAAAGGGTTAGCCGCATTTTGCCCTTGTGCTACTGCACAAAAGCCCACAAAAGCCCACACAAATGACAACTTCCGAAACATGGCGCAAAGTTACGCCAATGATTTTTGAAAAAAATTCAAACCTGAGTTCCCTTTTTAACAAAAGCGCACTTATCTTTGCGTCCGCTTTTCAGCAAGTCTGGTGTCTTAGCTCAGCTGGTAGAGCAATGGACTGAAAATCCATGTGTCCCCGGTTCGATTCCGGGAGATACCACGAAAAATCCCGGAGATCGCAAGATTCCGGGATTTTGTTTTTTATATGGATTGGGTGATGTGTTTGTTTGGATATTTGCCAGAAGAGGCCATTCCTTAAAAAAACAATGCCACTCACCCCCTCCTCCCCTTCGCCCAAAAATACAACGGAAACCCCAGCCCCACAATCACCAAACCCGGCACCGTAAACTGCGGCTTGGTAAACAACAAATTCACGGTAAACAACCCGGCCAGAATAACATACAGCGCAGGCAAATATGGATATCCAAAAGCTCTATAAGGCCGTTCCAGTTCCGGGCGTTTTTTGCGGAGAATGAAAATGCCGGCCACCGTGAGGATATAAAACAGCATCACCGCAAACATCACATAATCCAGCAGATCTCCGTATTTCCCGGAAAGGCACAGCACGGAACACCATGCGAACTGCACCCAAAGCGCAAAACCCGGCACCCCGTTGGTATTCAGGTCTTTCATTTTGTCAAAAAAAAGTCCGTCGGTGGCCATGGATTGATACAGCCGGGAGCCGGAAAGTAGCAATCCATTGTTGCAACCAAAGGTGGAAATCATGATGATGACCGCCATCAAAACCCCGCCGCCGAGCCCCAGCATGGCCGTGAGCGCCGCCGTGCCCACGCGGTCTTGTGTGGCGTATTGGATGCCTTTGCTCAGTACATCGCCGCCGGCCGCATCACCCCAAAAGGGCAGGACGCAGAGATAAGCGAGGTTGGCCAGCATGTACAATATCGTCACGCCGATCACACCCATCCCGAGCGCGAGCGGCACGTTGCGCTTGGGGTTTTCGATTTCTCCCGCTATAAAAGTCACGTTGTTCCAGGCATCGCTGCTAAATAAGGAACCGACCATGGCCACGCCAATGGCCGAACTGATGGCCAAAATACCCAAAGATTCCGTGGATTTCAGGTTGTTGAAAAAGTTACCAAAGTTCTGCGACACCACCTCGGGGTTGTTGTACACGAACAGTCCCAGGATAATCAGAAGCCCCAGCGAGAGGGCTTTGGCGGTGGTTAATACGTTCTGAATCAAGGCCCCCGTTTGCAGTCCGCGGGTATTGAGATAGGTCAATACAAGCAGCGATGCGATGGCAAGCAGTTGCGCAGCTGAGAGTTTGACAAAACCCAAATCCGCCAGGATATTGTCTGGCCCAAGCACTGGCACCAACACCCCGGTAAACTTGGCGAAAGCCACCGCCACTGCCGCAATCGTGCCGCTCTGGATCACGGCAAACATGGCCCAGCCAAACAAAAAGGCCACCATTTCTCCATAGGATTCTTTCAGGTACTGGTATTGTCCGCCACTTTTGGGAAACATTCCCGCCAATTCCCCATAAGACAGCGCCGCGATGAGCGTCATAACGCCCGTAATGCCCCAGGCCAGCAGCAAGAGAAACGGACTGCCGAGCACGCGGCCCATATCGGCGCTCACAATGAAAATGCCTGAACCAATCATGCTGCCAGCAACGATATAGGTGGCGGTTAAAAGGGAAACCTTTTTAGGGGTAGAAGATTGTGACATAGGTGACTGTTGACTGTTGACTATTGACTTTTGACTGTTGACCGTTGACTTTTGACCGTTGACTTTTGACCGTTGGCCGTTGACTATGGATCTGCAATGGAGTTTGGGAAATCTAATTCGCCCAAAGGTAATGTTGGGTTTTTCAATTACTTGGAAATTCGACACTCCTCGTTTTGAATTGCTATTCATGTGCGACCTTTGCATTTTATATTCGAATATCTTTGTCAACTCTGGGTCCGCCCCCTGTCCCTAATGAAGGGGTAGGGGGCGGCCGCACAAACTTCCCATGAAAGTCCACTTCTACCTCCGCTACGCCACCAAGTTTGGCGAATCCTTTTCACTTTGTCTCTCCGACGGCACCCGCCATCCGTTGGAATACCTGAGCGACGATTTTTGTATCGCGAGCCTCGACATAGACGCTGCACAGTACCCGGACGGTCTGGCCTACTCCTACGAATTTCACACGACCGACGGACTAACCAAGCCCGAAACTGATCCCCGTCGGCGACTCGATTTTAGCGATTTGAATACCGGGCATCTGGAGGTGTACGATTTTTTCAATCCCATGGGTCTGCTGGAGAATGTATTTACAACGCAGCCATTCCGCTCGAAGGAGCCTGCAAATGAGGAGAAGAAATCAAAAAAGTATTCCCCGGGCACCCATATTTTTCGGGCAAAAGCACCACTTTTGGAGGCCGATGAGTCCATTTGTTTGCTGGGCCATGGCAAAATGCTCCGCAATTGGGACACCGCTGCCCCCATCGTCCTAAAAAATACAGGCGCCTGGTGGGAAACCCGTCTTGACCTTTCCGAAGAGGAATTTCCGCTCAGTTACAAATATGGTGTTTGGAATACGCGCACGAACAAATTTCTCGGTTTCGAAGAAGGCGGCAATCGCCCGATTTACGCCGTTCAGCAGTCAACAGTCAACAGTCAACAGTCAACAGTCCTTCATGACAACTTCGTCCGCCTGCCTTTACCCAACTGGAAAGGCGCGGGCGTAGCCATCCCCGTGTTCAGTTTGCGCAGCAAAAAAAGTTGGGGCGTGGGCGAGTTCACCGACTTGCCGCTGCTCGTGGATTGGTCTAAATCCGTAGGACTAAAACTGATCCAACTGTTGCCCATCAACGACACCACGGCCACGCATACCTGGAAAGATTCGTACCCGTATTCATCCATTTCAGCCTTTGCCTTGCACCCGATTTATTTAAACGTGGAAGAAGTGGCCGGGAAAAAACACGCATCATTGCTGAAACCCTTTTTGAAAAAACAAAAGGCATTGAACGCGCTCGAAGTGGTTGATTATGAAGCTGTTTTGCAAACCAAATGGGACATTCTCCGTCAACTTTACGACCTGCAAAAAGCCGATTGGATCCAAGACGCCGACTATCTGGCTTACTACGAATCGAACAAACACTGGCTCGCGCCCTACGCCGCTTTTTGTTGGCTGCGCGATACCAACGGCACTGCGGATTTTAGCCGATGGAGCAAATACACAGTGTTCAAACAGTCCGAAATTGACAAACTCCTGGTTTCCACGAGCAAACATTTTGACCAAATCGGCCTGCACCTATTTGTCCAGTGGCACCTGCACTTGCAATTAAAAGCCGCTGCTGATTACGCCCACGCTCACGGACTCTCGCTGAAAGGCGACATACCCATCGGCATCTATCGCTATTCTTGCGATGCCTGGGTAGCGCCAGATTTGTACGACATGAACGCCCAGGCAGGCGCTCCGCCCGACGATTTTGCTGAAAAAGGTCAAAATTGGGGCTTCCCAACCTACAATTGGGCCAAAATGAAAGCCGATGGTTTTGCCTGGTGGCGGCAGCGTTTTGAGCAAATGAGCCTCTATTTCGACGCGTTTCGTATTGACCACATCCTCGGTTTTTTCCGCATCTGGAGCATACCGATGGACGCTATTGAAGGAATTTTGGGCCAATTTGTGCCCGCTATTCCGGTCGGGGAGGATGAATTTCGGAAAGCAGGGATTGGCTTTGACCACGACCGATTGTGTCAACCGTATATCACGGATAGGGTGTTGCAGGAGATTTTTGGAAGCGAATCAGCCCAGGTAGCCGAGCAGTTTCTGGAGTCCAGGCCCGATGGACGCTATGATCTCAAGCCAGCGTTTAAAACGCAGCAGGCCGTAAAAGACTGGATGAAAACCCAACCGCCGAATGATTTTCTGGGGCTGGTGCGGGACGGACTGTATAGTCTCATTTCCAACGTAATTTTGTTGGAATCCCCCCAGGGAGGGTATGCTTTCCGTTTTGGAATTGAAAAAACATCTTCATTCCAACACTTGCCAGAGGGTGTGAAAGCCGTGCTCAAATCCATGTACGTGGATTACTTCTTCCGCAGACAAGATGATTTCTGGCAACGTGAAGCCATGGAGAAACTGCCCGCATTGAAGGCGGCCACCCAGATGCTCATTTGCGGCGAAGATCTCGGCATGGTTCCCGGCTGCGTTCCAGACGTAATGAAAGAACTCGGCATCCTAAGCCTCGAAATTCAACGCATGCCCAAAGCAGCTGGAGCGACGTTTTTCCACCCGAAAGATGCTCCCTATCTCTCCGTCGTAACGCCCAGTACCCACGATATGAGCACCTTGCGCGGTTGGTGGGAAGAAGACCGCTCGCTCACCCAGCGATTTTACAACGAGATACTCCAGCGTTCAGGTGATGCGCCCTTTTTCTGCGAGGCATGGATCAATAAAAGTTTGCTCGAACAACATTTCCACTCCCCTGCCATGTGGGCTATTTTCCAACTGCAGGACCTGCTGGGCATGGACGCCACCCTCCGCCGCCAAAACCCACACGACGAACGCATCAATATCCCCGCCAACCCGAAACATTACTGGCGCTATCGGGCCCATATCGCGTTGGAAGACTTGATGGGAGCGGACGGTTTTAATGGAGAAATAAGGAAAATGGTGGGTGAAAGCGGGCGGGGTTTGTAGCAATAATCGGCACCTCAACACTGCACTGGAGCCAGGAATCGCTTCGTAGTATTCACAGCTTTGATCCGAAAAATGCTTAATTTTTTGCCTTTTTCGGATCAAAACAATCGTAAATCGTAATTCCAAAATCACAAATCACTCCCCCATATCCACCAAACTCTTCACCCTAAACGCCTTTTTTGGATCGGCCAACACCTTGTTGGTTTTGAAAAAGATCGTCACCCGTTCGTCGGGCAGCAGGTCAAAATAGTTGTTGGAGAAAAAGCCTTCTTCGTCCGTTTGGAGGTACACGTTTTTGGCGAGATTGCCATTCGTTTGTAGTGAAATGGAATAACCTGCGGGTGTTTTTTCCACCGCTGTTATTTTCAAATCTGCCTTGGGCAACTTCATTTTTTTAGGCGGAACAGCATAAAAAAGTCGGCGGCTCAAAACCGTTGTGCCCGACGAATCCCGCAGTTCTATTTCCACCACACAGCTTTCGGGCTTTTTGCCGTCGAGTACTGTTTTGAGGGGTGTTTGCCAAAGCAGTTTGCTCGAATCGGGCGAAATCACCAGGTCAGGCTGGGTAAACGCTCCCAATTTGCTCCCCTCAAACGTGAAGGCCCGCACTTGCAAGCTTACTCCAACGCTGTCAGCCTGGTCATTTACCCCGTAGATTTTCAGTACATTGTCTTCCAAAATCGGCAAAGCGGCCACGGGATTAAACGCCTCCCGTGTATAATAGTGCAGGGCTTTCCAGCGTCCGAAATAGTCCACGCTACTCCAGGAAGCCACGGGCCACACATCGTTCAATTGCCAGTAAAGTGTGCCCATACAATAAGGTTTGTTGCGGCGATGGGCCTCAAAACCCGTGCGCATCCCTTCTGCTTGCAGCAGTTGGCTGACGTACACAAAGTCTTCAAAATTTTTGGGCGTATCATAATCGCGTTTCATGTACTCGGCAATAAGGGCATTTCCACGCGGGTGTTTCTGGTGCAAAAGCATGACTTTGCTCTCCAGTTTTCGGTCGTCCGGTTCCGTAAACGACTGAATCGTGCGCCATTCCGGGAAACTCTGGAAACCGTATTCGCTCATAAAACGTGGCACTTTTTTGTTCAAAATCTCGAAAGGTTCCTCATCGTGCCATACGCCCCAGTAGTGCGAATCACCTTCGGTCAAGGATTTGGAATTAGCGCGTCCGTATTTCGGCGAACTTTCCCAGTACGGCACACCATCGGCGTTGTTTTCCACATAAGTGCGCAATATGTCGTTGAACAACAGTTTGTACTCGCGGGAAAGTTGCGTCCGTTGCGCCTCGTTGAACTGCATTTGCCAGCCCCAGTTGTTCCAGGCTTCATCATTTTCGTTGTTGCCGCACCACAGCGCGATGCAGGGGTGCTGGCGCAGTCGTTCGATCTGTTCGAGGGCCTCGAAAGCGGCTGTTTTCAGAAAGCTTCCGTTGCCAGGGTAGAGGGCGCAGGCGTACATGAAATCCTGCCAGACCATAATGCCGCGCGCGTCGCAGAGTTGGTAAAAAGTATCATCCTCGTAGATACCGCCGCCCCATACACGGAGCATATTCATGTTGGCGGCCACCACGTCATCGAGCAATCTTTTGGTGTGATTTGGATCCACCCGATCTTGGAAAATATCCTGAGGGATGTAGTTCGCGCCCTTGGCAAATACGGGTTTGCCGTTGAGTTTGAAATAGAAGGTTTCGCCCTTTTCGTCTTTCTGCGTCACCAGTTGGATACTACGGATGCCCATCCGAATATCTTGTTTTTCAATGGTTTGTATGCCCTTTTTTACCTCAATGGTAAAATCATAAAGGGGTTGTTCACCCATCCCTGCGCACCACCAGAGTTTCGGGTTTTCGACATCGTAGGTGACAGAATCGGTATGCGTACCGGGCCAAAGCACCCGATCTTCCACCGCTTTTCGCTTGCCTTCTTTGAACTGGACGGTGACCGGGAATTTCGAATCCGAACGGTAGCGGAAGCGGGCCACCATCCGCGCTTTTTCGGGCGTGACGCTTTGGGTGGTTATGAACAGGTTTTCAAAAATCAGGTCGTCCCAGGCTTCAAGGGTCGGCTTTTGGAGGATACCACAACCTACAAATCGCGGACCCCAATCCCAGCCGTAGTGGAACTGAGCCTTTCGCGTCATCGTTCGCTGACCACCGGGCAATTCGTAGCCGAGGTTTTTCCAGGGCTCGTCGGTTTTTTTCAGCGGACTTTCAAAGTAGATATGCAACTTATTGCCCGTAGGTTTCAATAATTGCTTGGCGTCTACCCGCCAGGTGCGGAACATATTATCGGTTTCGAGCAGCAACGAATCGTTGAGAAATATCTGTGCGTAGGTATCCAAACCCTTGAATATCAATTCGATGTGCTTTTTTGCCAGCACCTCTGCGCTCACATCAAAGGTGGTCTGGAATTCCCAGTCTTCCTTTTCGATCCATTGCAATTTTTCCTCGTTGTCGCGCCAAAATGGGTCCTCGATCATGCCGTTTTGCAGCAGCGCGGTGTGGGCGCTCACGGGGATTTTTACGGGTTTCCAGGCAGGTGTGTTGGCTTGGCGGAATTCCCACTGTCCCGTATTGAGCGGCTGGCGGAAAGGCGCGTAGTTGGTTTGTGCTTCGGTTGTCATGGGAAGGAGGAGGAGCGCGAAAATTATGAATCGTTTCATGCGGCAAATATCCCTGAAAATGTCCAATGTCCGAACATGAATATCCAATGTCCAACAAGGAATTTCCTGCCTGCCGGCAGGCAGGTTGGAAATTCCTTATTGGATATTGCCTGCCTGCCGACAGGCAGGGATATTTCCTACTGTTTCTCAATCTTCAAATGAAACTTCCCTTCCGTCAGCGCAACACTATCCGGCAGAAACGAATAGTCCGTAGGCCCCTCCAGAAAAGTTTGAAAACGCCCTTCCACAATATGATTGACAGAATCATAGCGAAGGATTTCAAGGTATTGATTCGCTCGGGTAGTATCTACGCTATAATAATTAAGCTCCTGGTCTAGGTCTAAAATAATTCCTAGCCCTGCTTGTGGAATATTGTTATTCCCATTCCAAAGACCACTCCTTTCTATCAAATAATTCCCGCATTTGGCAGGAATATCGATCACACTGAATCTTTCTTCAAGGGAATTATTGAAGCCTTTTCCAGAAATAAAAAATCTCCCCAAATTATTAATATAGTATTTAGCATAAAACGAAGCATTCCAAGGTTCACCATTTTTCAATACAGAAACCGTCCCTAATTCAGTGATGGCGGTGTCAACAGGAATAGGGTCAACGAGCGCCTCGGGCTTGCTTTTGGAACAGGAAGTTGTTAGGGCAAGCAATGCTATTGCTATTGACATGAATAGATCTTTCATAATCAATAAGTTTTATTAATGATGAACTTATGGATTTCTTGCGTACCCTCAGGCAATAGTAGATTTAGAAAATACAAGCCATTTGCTAATCCTGCTACGGGTACACTCAATATTGATCCACTAAAGGTTTCTGGAATACCATTTGAAATTTCTCTGCCCCCAACATCGGTAATTTTGTAGGCTACGGTCTTTAGAGACAGAAATTCATCAGTTTGAACAAACAGGGTTCCCTGAGCAACCGGGTTAGGAAAGATAGAGAACGAGGGCGCTTTTGAAATGGATTTTGGGACTTCTCTTCCTCTGGCAGGGCGTTCCTCCTCATTACAACTACAGGGCACTTGAGCCAATGTTATTTTTTTAATGCGGCTTACCACTACATTATCATCAGATACCACTGCACATTTTACCCAATATACAGGGCATTCAGGATGTGCAAGAAGGGTAAGCGTGTCGCCAGTGCCTAGGAATTGCTGGGAAGATCCAAATATTCCCGTCGTGTTCCAGAACCAATATACCGTATAAGGGGCAACGCCAGGTAAGGGTGATGTGGGAGCAGTTATGAATGAAGTGAATATTACACTATCTGTACATAAGTCAGTCATACTAAAATTCACCGCCAATTCGCTGACATCATCATATTCACTAATTTCGCAGCCGACGTTGCGGATTCGGCCGGCATTATCTGCAACCTTACCTAGAGCGCGGCCAGTAGGCTCTCCTTCGTAAGAAACCGCAGGGTTGGAATAATGCAGAATCACCTCGTTTGTTATTATTTTAACCGAATAATCAAGACCATCAAATGTATATATGAAAGTAACTTCTGGATCTACCGGGATCGCCATCATGGTGCGCCATGAGCCCTCTATATCATGAATTGGACCTTGCTGGGGATTGGGCCCGAGGGGAATATAGCGCTTGCCGTGAGAACATACATCTGTATTATCATCTCCATAATCAAGTGGCCAATTATGACGGCAACCAAAGTTATGCCCTAATTCGTGTGCAAGGACATATTCGTTCAGAAAATAGTTGATTTCAACGATGGAAAACGCTCTTGCAGGATCAGGGGAGATTGGCAAATTGGCATAGCCACCAATTTCCTCATAATCAACATGGGGAACAAAAACTACCAGATCGGCATTATTATCCTTGCGCTCAGGTTCAGCAAATGTTTTAAAAGTTGTCAAATCTGCGACATAATCTAAGCCTGGAGAGAAAGGGAAACTATCTTTCGTCACCCATTTTACTCTAATCTCTTTGTTGGGGATATCACTATTCCAAAATGCCATATTTACGGATGTCTGACCTAGTAATGCAAAGAGGTCAACACTACCATATTTATTTTCTATAGAGTCTTGCGCCTCAGGAGTCAGTATCAGCAGCACCGTTATCAAAGCAGGACAGGTATTGTCAGAAGGTTCGTAAAGACAATCGTCATCGCCCGGAGGTTCTTCTTCCTCTGTCTCGCATCCACCCGATCCATTATAATCGTTGTTTCTTTTGACTAAAAACTGGTGATTGCTATCAATTGGAGATATTTCATAGAAGTCTTTTCCGGAATGGATAAAACCAGCTGTTTTACCGTCCAGGTAAATGAATGTTACGTAACCTCCGGGAGCAGAAGTAATTTTTCCCGACCAGATAAATGCGGTAGTTGGATCCTCTGAGATGAGGGATGCTTCCACTTGCAGCGTGGAGGTATCGCCCGGCAGTTGGAAAGACAAAAGTCCATTGGATTGCGCAGTGCGTACATCCTCCGTAGAAACGATCTTTACACTTTTGCTGAAGGTAGTATCTTGAAGCTTTTGGTATCGTGTCAGTCCGCCCGAGGGCCATTGAAATTGGTTGGACTGATACTCTGTAAAGAACTGAGCAAACACGAGATTAGGAAGCAATGCCAATGCAAAAAGCAGGGCGAGTGATCGAGCGTGATGGTAGAGTTTTAAACGCGAGGGGGGGGGGGGCGAAAACTTGGAAGATGTTTTTCATAAAAACTGATTTTGGTGAATGAATAGGCAAAGTTAGTTTTTATTTTGAAAATTGACTTAAAATAAGCTTATTATCAAAGCGTCCAAACAAATATGAAAATCCTAATGGTTTGCCTCGGCAACATCTGCCGCAGCCCGCTCGCCGAGGGCATTATGAAACAAAAGATCCGCGAAGCGCAATTCGATTGGACGGTAGACAGCGCTGGAACAGGCAACTGGCACGCAGGCCAACAGCCGGACAGACGCTCTATCATAACCGCCGGACAGCATGGCATTGACATTACCAAACAACGTGCCCGGCAGTTCCAAGTCGCTGATTTTGACCGCTTTGACAAGATTTTTGTGATGGATACGCAGAACCTCCGCGATGTGCTTCACCTTGCCCAGACGGAGGGACACCGCGCCAAAGTCGAACTGATGCTGGATCAGATTCACCCTGGTCAGGAGCGCTCCGTGCCCGATCCGTATCATGACGACGACGGGTTTGAGGAGGTTTTTGAGATGCTGGACCGGGCTTGCGAGGCGTTTGTGTTGCGAGGGGCTTGACTTGACCGCCGACCACTCCGCTGCGCCAATTTCTTCCGGTCAAACGTTCAACACGAATTTTTAACACCGTCCCAAAATCTTCTGTTCGATATTGGTGGTGGAATAACCTGCTACAAACGGCAGGCTCAGCACTTGGCCGCCCCGAGCTAATACGAGATCAGAGCCTACAATTTGCTCGGGCTTCCAGTCTCCACCTTTCACCAGGATTTCCGGTTGAACGATTTTGATAAGTTCCAGTGGCGTATCGTCTTCGAAAACCACCACAGCATCTACCATTTGCAGCGCTGCGAGGAGGTGCATGCGGGTAAGTTCGTCATTGATCGGGCGGTGCGGGCCTTTGAGTCTGCGAACAGAATCTGCACTGTTGAGGCCCACCACGAGCCGATCGGCTAAATCGCGGGCATGAGCTAAATAGTGCAAATGGCCGTAATGCAAAAGATCGAAACAACCGTTTGTAAACACAACGCGCTGCCCAAGGACTCGCCATTCAATAAGGACTTGGGCGATCGTTTCAGGGGTTTTGATTTTTTGTTGGATGTTGGAGAAGTGGGTCATGTTTATTTTGGATGGCTTTTAGATATTTTGAGGTAGATCCTCCATTTCAAAATGTTTAATGGAACTCCGCTTTTTCGGTGCGAGCAAGTTTCCTGTCATTATGCCTTTACGAACACGCAAAACCGTTTCGCATAGTCTATTTTTGCCGCCAAAATACGCATTGCAGTATGAATCCTGAAGAAGAACAAGCCACGCCAGCCTGGCTTCAGCGCACGGAAATTCTCTTGGGAGAAACCACCTTGGAGCGCATGAAAAACCTCCGTGTCATGGTGATCGGTTTGGGTGGAGTGGGCAGTTTCGCCGCCGAATTCCTTGCCCGCGCCGGTGTTGGAAACATGACCATCGTGGACGGTGATACAGTAGATCTGAGCAATACCAACCGGCAACTTCCCGCCTTACACAGCACCGTTGGCCAGCGAAAAACGGCCGTAATGGCCGAGCGAATGATGGACATCAACCCGGCGCTCAACCTCACGGTGCGTGATGAATTTATCAATCCAAAATCGGTTAAAGACCTGATAACCAACGACTTCGATTATATTTTTGATTGCATAGATTCCGTCCAGCCCAAACAATATGTCATCGTAGCCTGTAAACAAAAAGGTGTGCGTATCATCAGCAGTATGGGTGCCGGCGGTCGGCTCGACCCCTCCAAAGTGAAGGTGGCCGACCTATCCGAAACCTACAATTGTCCCTTTGCCCAACAGGTCCGCAAAGGCCTGAAGAAAAAGGGGGTATGGCGCGGCGTCACGGTTGTTTTCTCCTCTGAACTGGTCAGCAAAGAACACATGATGATGACGGACGGCAGCAAATTCAAAAAATCATTTTACGGCACGAGCTCTTATATCCCGGCACTTTTTGGCTTGCACATGGCGAGCGTGGTAGTGCGGGAGGTAGCGGGTAACGTCAAAAAAGTGGCAGTTTCGGCGGTGGATTGTGGTTGATTTAAAATGCGAATCAGTCCACAGAAACCTCCATAGCCAGCGTCACCTCATCATTCAATTCAACCGCCTCCCCTTCAACCGTATCTGCCAGCACCAGCGAATTGGCCAAAACTTCATCCTTGATATAATCGCCAAATTTTTCAACGGCCGATACAATCGCCGCGTGGCGCTCGATCCGCACTGCAATACGATCCGTGACGTTGAAATCCTTGTCTTTGCGCATTTTTTGGATGATGCTCACCAGATCGCGGGCCATGCCCTCGGCCAGGAGTTCATCGTTCATGTGAACATCCAATGCTACGGTCATTTCACCATCCGAAGCGACCTTCCAGCCCGGAACGTCGTCCGTTGTGATGATGAGATCTTCAGGCGTTAGGGTATAGGTATTCCTAAAAACGCTGATTCTCATCTCACCGGATTTTTCGAGCGCATTGATGTCCTCGTTGCTGAAATTGGCAATCATCCCAGCCACCTCTTTCATATCCTTGCCAAGTTTGGAGCCAAGGGTTTTAAAATTAGCCTTTGCAGCTTTTTTAAGCAGGCCAGTGGCATCTGTGATATACTCCAATTGCTTCACATTGATTTCACTCAAAATCAAATCTTTCACCTGATCCACTTCTGCGATGAAGGCCGTGTCCAGCACGGGCAACAGGATTTTCTGTAGGGGCAAACGCACCCGGAAACCTTCTTTTTTACGGATACTCAAGGCCAGGGAGCAAATCCGCTGAGCATAATCCATCCGTTTTTCCAGATTCTTGTCAACCATGAAGGGTTGCAAGGGCGTTAAATCCGTGAGATGCACAGAATCATGGCGAAGCGGAGTGTTTTTCGCTTTTGCTACGGCCTTGATCGGTGCGGTAAGATTGCGGTACATCCAGTCGGAAAAGAACGGCGCAACGGAAGCCATAAGTTGGGTGGTGACCATCAAGCATTCAAACAACGTTTGATAAGCAGCCGTTTTGTCCTCGTTTAACCCCACCCCCGGCCCCTCTTGCCCTGTTGGGAAGGGAGATGATTTCCAAAAACGGCGGCGAGAGAGGCGTACATACCAGTTGCTCAGATGTTCATCCACAAAATCCTCGATGGCGCGACATGCTTTGGTCACATCGTAGTCGTCCATGGCTGCGCGATAGTCGGCCACGAGTGAATACAGTTTGGAAATGATCCATCGGTCCAATTCTGTGCGTTTTTCATACGGCATCACGTTGAACTCGTCATGTTTGAATCCGTCGAGATTGGCGTAAAGCGCAAAGAAATTGTAGGTGTTGTAGAGCGTACCGAACAACTTATTCCTCGTTTCGAGAATGCCGCCGGTGTCGAATTTCAGATTGTCCCAAGGATTGGCATTTGCCATCATATACCAGCGCGTAGCATCGGCGCCGAACTCGGCAAGCGTCTCAAAAGGATCCACGACATTGCCTTTTGATTTGGACATTTTTTCCCCGTTTTTGTCCAAAACGAGGCCGTTTGACACTACATTTTGGAACGCCACGGAGTCGTACACCATGCCAGCAATGGCATGTAAAGTGTAAAACCAACCCCGGGTTTGATCCACACCTTCCGCGATAAAGGTGGCCGGATAACTCACTTCAAAAGGCGTTTTGAAGGGCTTGTCGTCGCCATTTTTCAGCTTTTCGTAGTCGAGTCCCCATTGAGCGTAGGGCATGGAGCCTGAGTCGAACCAAACGTCTATGAGGTCCAGTTCCCGGCGCATTGGACGGCCAGAAGGAGAAACTAGGATAATTTCGTCTATGAAGGGGCGGTGGAGATCGTATCCTCCTGCCAAGAATTTATAGAGATCAGGGTCGTTTTCTTTGATTGACTCCAAACCATTAGGGTTAAATAGAAAAGGATACTTCTCAATAAATTCCTTCTTATCACTATGTTTCAGAAGAACTAAATATGGATTTGAATCTGAAGCCATGAGGCCCGCGTCTTTGGATTTCTCAATTTCCTCGCTCAATTCCAGCATCGAACCAATACATATCTCCTCTTCCCCATCCTCTGTACGCCAGATCGGGAGCGGAATACCCCAATACCGCGAACGGGAAAGATTCCAGTCTTGCAGGTTATCCAGCCATTGGCCAAAACGACCGGAACCGGTGCTTTCCGGGTGCCAGTTGATGGTTTTGTTCAGCTCAGACAGCCGTTCTTTTGCGGCGGAGGCCCGGACAAACCAGGAATCCAGTGGGTAATAGAGCACCGGCTTATCCGTACGCCAGCAATGCGGATAAGTGTGCTTGTACTTTTCAACTTTGAAGGCTTTGTTGTCCTCTTTCAAGCGCAGGGCAACCAGCAAATCGGTCGGCTTGAACTCCTTATCTTTTTGAATTTCAACGGGATAATACTCGGCTTTAACGTAGCGACCGCCAAATTCGGGGACTTCCTCCACAAATTTTCCCTGCCTATCCACGAGGGGGAAAGGCAGATCGGGACTCTTCTCGTTGGGCAATCCGATGAAGGGAATACCAGCTGCTTTGCTGGCCCGGAAGTCATCGGCACCAAAGTAGGGAGCGGTGTGCACCACGCCAGTACCGTCCTCCGTCGTGACCCAATCGCCAAGGATGACCCGGAAGGCTTTTTCTTCGAGTTCGGGGGTAGAGGCTGCCGGGGTTGGAAGTAATTGCTCGTAGCGGATACCGACGAGTTTTGTGCCTAAAAATGATTTAGTTGGGAAATAATGATATGGTGGTGTTCTGTTACCTTTTGTCAAATAATCTAGTGGCAAGTCAAACGTCCTTGGAATTCCGCGATAAATCCAATCTTCTATTTTTAGGGTTTCTTCATCACTCAATCCCATTTTCCAGGCATCAGCCAAGGTAATAGTCGGCCTGCCAAAGTAGCGATGTAGCTCTTCTACAGCTCTTTTTGCTAGTACAATTGAAATTGGTTTTAATGAATACGGATTAATTGTTCTTACTTTAACATACTCTATTTTCGGACCTACAGTAAGTGCAACATTACTTGGTAATGTCCAAGGGGTCGTTGTCCAAGCCAAGATGTAAACATCCTCATCTTCTTTATCAAATAGAAAGTCTGACTGTTCATCTCTTTTGACCTTAAACTGAGCAACAACAGAGATGTCTGTCACCTCCTTGTAGGTCCCCGGCATATTCAATTCATGCGAACTCAAGCCCGTACCCGCTGCCGGACTGAAGGGTTGAATGGTAAAACCTTTGTATAGAAAGGACTGACCATCCCCGGTTTGCTTTTTGTACAGCCGCTGCAAGATGTACCACACCGTTTCGATGTAGTCATTCTCGAAGGTGATATAGGGGTTGTCCAAATCAGCCCAATAACCCATCAAGCGGGTCTTTTCCTCCCACAGATCTTTGTAGCGCATCACGGTGCTGCGACAGGCATTGTTGTATTCCTCCACCGTGATTTTTTTGCCAATATCCTCCTTGGTGATGCCCAGCTCTTTTTCCACCTGCAATTCGATAGGCAAACCATGGGTATCCCAGCCGCCTTTGCGGGCCACCCGAAAACCTTTAAGGGTATTGTACCGGCAAAAAAGGTCTTTCACCGTACGCGCCATGACGTGGTGAATACCCGGCTTGCCGTTGGCAGAAGGTGGACCTTCGTAAAACACAAAAGCGTTCTCTTTAGGCCGCTGCTCGACGGACTGTTCAAAAATCTTTTCATCCTCCCAAAATTGAAGGATTTCGGCGTCAATGGCGGGGAGGTTGAGGTGTTTGAATTCGCGGTACATTCTATGGTGTGGATGCGTTTATTTGTGGAGTGGGTGATTCCGAAAGTTCTTGTTCTAATTGTTCAATAGTCGGGAAAGCCGATTGGATATCAGCGGGAAGATTTTGTGTCAGTATCCATTGGCTCACGCCGATTGGTTTGTTTAGGTCGCGCAAGGCATACTCAACTTCGATTCTGTTTTTGGACTTGCAAAGGATGATGCCAATACTAAGGTTGTCAGTCTCGGTTCGCAACAAATCATCTATTGCTGAGAGGTAAAAGTTCATTTTCCCAGCGTGTTCTGGTGCAAATTCCTCCATTTTTAGGTCAATGGCTACGAAACACCTCAGACGTATGTGATAAAAAAGCAAGTCAAGTGAGTAGGTCTTTTCGCCCACTTGCAAAGGGTGTTGCCGCCCGATAAACGCAAACCCCGCACCCAGCTCCAGTAAAAACCGCACGATATGGTCGGTCAGTTGTTTTTCCATGTCCAACTCGTGCATGGCAGGGGTCATGGCCAGAAAGTCGAAAAGATAGGGGTCTTTCAAGGTTTGTTGTGCCAGGTCAGCTTGTGGTTGGGGAAGGGTTTGTGAAAAATTGGTGATGGCTTGGCCTTGGCGCTCGTGCAAACGGGATTCGATTTGGATGGCTAGAACATTGCGCGACCAGTGATTTTGGACAGTTGCGGTGAGATAGAATTTGGCCGTTTCCAAGGAATCTGATTTCTTGAGAATCAGGATGTTATGCCCCCAAGGAATTTGTCGAACAAGTTGTTCGACAAATTCTCCCGCGTTTCGGTAAAACCGAAAAAAGCGGAGCATGAAGTAAAGATTGTCTCGACCAAAGCCTGACAAATCTGGGAATTCTATTTTAAGGTCAAGCGAAAGGTGTTCTATAATTCCTTGACCCCAGTCCGCTCTTTCCATTTTTTCATCAATCATTTGCCCCAACTCCCTGTACAAATGAATCAGCCCGGCATTTACCGAAAGCGCCGCTTTTATCTGGGCAGCGCGAATCCGGGACTTGAGATTTTCAAGCCAGGGGTGGTACTCGGGCGGTATGGAGGAGGGTTGTTTCAAGACAAATCAGTTTGTCAATTCATTGTCGTAAATTTCGAGAATTTCTCCCGTTCTAATGAAAATGATTACAATTTGAAGTAAAAAATTGAGATTGGTATAGAGAAGAGGTAGCCCAATGAATAGATGAAAAAGTTTGTGTTTGGTGCGACTATCTCGATCAAAATAAATCCGAGCATGATCCCTATCACGCAAAGGGATCTTTTTTTCTCTTGGTACATCATACCTGTCTGATTAAATACAACAGTAACAACACCGAATATTAGAACAAAGGGCGCAGATGTCCAGATTGATAAAAACAGAGATGTAGAAAAAAAATCCGAAGGCAAATCCTGATTTAAAAAAGTCTTTAACAACCCTAAAAATAATATCCCGACAATCAAAATCAATCCCCAAGATTTGAGGGTAAATTGGATTGCTGATTTGTTGCTTTGCCAAAAGGCCGCTACCTGCTTCATGCTTTTCATTGTGCTTCACAAGACGATGCAACTAATACAATCAAAAACCCCGGCCAGTTTGCACACCAGCCGGGGTTTCTGTTTTTCCAAACAGCCTTACCTCGTCAGGTGTGCAGACACTGGCGAATAATAATACCGTCGGAAATTATCGTTTGAAACATGGTGTAAAGGTAAAAACCTGCGCTGTAATGCGCTGCACAAAAACCAAAGTTTTCTTCTTTCGGTTCATTTCTCCGAAAAAGATACATTTGCGCTTGCCATGCAAGCACCTGATACCCAACCATTTTGGTACATCATTGCCAATCCTGCCGCCCGAAGCGGGGCAGTAGAACGGCAGTGGCCGCAGATCGAACGACTCCTGCAGGATCTGGGATTTGCCTATACCGTACAATTCACCGAACGGCGTGGCCATGCGGCCCAATTGGTCGAAAATGCCCTGCTCAAAGGTGGGCGCTATATCCTCGGCATCGGTGGTGATGGCTCCAATCATGAGTTGGTGGACGGCATTTTTAGTCAGCAGTTTGTGCCACCTTCAGAGGTTTTTTATGCTTTGTTGCCCTTTGGGACAGGCAATGACTGGGCGCGGCAGTATGGTATTCCCACGGAACCACGCCATCGTTTGAAGCGGCTTTTGGAAATGAAAACGGTGCAGCAAGACATTGGTTGGGTCAAATATCAACGTGAAGGAAAAACGCATTCCCGCTATTTCGTGAATGTGGCGGGCATGGCTTATGATGGCTTTATCGGCAAAAAACTGACTGAAAATCCCGCCCACAACAAGGCCCATTACCTCCTGAAAGTGCTGCAATACCTTACTGAGTATCAGCTTACCAAAGCCCGAATAATCTTTGACGGCCAATCCGTGGAGGATTTTTTTTATACCATCAACATTGGATTGTGCCGCTTCTCCGGCGGGGGGATGCAGTTTGTGCCCCAAGCTGTGCCCGACGACGGACTTTTTGCACTCACCTTCGCCCGAAAAATTTCAAAATTGGAAGTGCTGATTCAAACGCCGCGATTTTATAATGGCTCCATTCTCCAACATTCGAAAATAGAAGGCCACCAGGCGCGCAGTATTCGAGTAGAGCATATTGGTGACACGCCTACCCTGCTGGAAGCGGATGGGGAGTTTTTGGGTGAGACGCCGGTGGAGTTTGAGATGTTGGAGCGGGCGTTAAGGGTGGTTTTGTGAGATTATTTAGCCACTAATTGCACTAATTAGCACTAATTTATTCGTGTAAATTAGCGCAATTAGTGGCTAAAATCACCGCGCCACCACAAACTTCCTTGCCCCCCATACCTTGCCACCCGTTCGTGCAAAAGCAACATAAACCCCCGGCGCAAAATCCTGTAAATCAATCGCCTCTTCGTGTTTCCCAACAACCTTAAGTTGTTTTTCGAACGAGGTTTTGCCCGAAATATCCACGATACGCAGCTCGGTCAATTGATCTGAAGAAAGGTTTTCCAGTTTCAATACAGCCCTAACCGAAGCAGGGTTCGGCGAAATACTAAGCAGCGGCACAACATTGCTGTTAGGGGTGAACGTGTTGGAATTTTCGTTCTTTTTTAAAGAATCTAAAGGAAATGAAAGCAGGCTTCGGGCGTAAGTGCCGGCAACGAGTGTTTGCTGCGTGGGATTAAGCCCGAGACTATACACCGGCACGATAGGAATGCCCGTTCCAAGCCGCTCCCAATGTTGACCGCCATTGATCGTGCCATACACGCCTCCATCAGTTGCAGCAAAAATGATCGAGTCCTGATGACCAGGTAGAATGACGAGGTCGTTCACGGCCAAATTGGGCAAATCGCCTACAACGGGCGTCCAGGTAGCGCCCTGATTATCAGAACGGTGAATATGGGCGCTGAAGTCATTGCTTTTATAACCCGTGTGGCTCACAAATACCCGATTCATATGCGTGGGCGATGCTTTAACCGACGAAACATAACGTTCCGGCAAGCCCGCCGTGATGTTCACCCAATCTTGACTGGCCGGGCGACCGCGCCAAACATTGGCATCTGTAGTGCCTACATACAGCAAATCGGGATCAAGTGGGCTTTCGTGAAGCGTGGTAATCGTGTGGTAACGCGAGCCAAAAACAATCCCGTCGGTAAGGTCTTGGCTGATGGGCGTCCAAATGGGCAGGTGACCAAAACTCTGGTAAATCCGATAAGTACCGGTGTACATAACGTTCTCATCGTGCTGACTGATAGCGTATTGCATATCCCAATGGCGACGGTCATTGTCGTCAATGCCCTCGGTGGCGGGCTCAAAATTGCCACCATCTATGGTACCGTAAATAGATCCGTTTTGGAATTCGTAGTAAAAAATATTCGGGTCTGTAGGATGAAAAACGGCTTGAAACCCGTCGCCGCCAAACACTGGAACCCAGTTCTCCAAGTTGTCTGCATTGCCCACACTGGTGCCATTGTCCTGCGCGCCGCCGTAGTAGAAATCAGGTTGGTGCGGATTGTGCGCCACACGGTAAAACTGTGTGGTGGGAATATTCTCGATTTTTTGCCAGAACTGGGCATTGTCGTCCGAACGATAAAGCCCTCCATCAGTAGCCAGCAAGTAAGACTGTGGGCCGAGAAAAACGAGGTCGTGGTGGTCAGCATGTACACCTTGGTCGAAGCCGGCAGCAAGTTGCCAAGTCTCTCCGCCGTCCTGCGAGCGCCAACTTTGTACACCTAAAAGCCAGACGTCTGAAGGGTTGAAAGGGTTGATTCGAACCTGCCCGAAGTACCAGGCAAAATTGCTTTGAAAATCAAAATCCAAGCCCTGACAGGGATTTTCGTTCCAGGTTTCACCCCCATCAAATGTTTCAAAAAGGGCAGAAAAGGACAGGCTTGTGTTCACATAAGACGCAAAAAGATGGTTGGGGTTGGCGGGGTCAATGGCAAGCCCGATACGGCTGTACACATCTTCGGGAAGTCCACCCCCAAGTTTTGTCCAGTTCTCGCCCCCATCCGTGGATTTCCAGATTCGGGCATTTTCGCCACTGACGATGCTTTCCTGGTTGTTGCGAATACGATCCCAAGCAGCGGCGTACAATATATTCGGGTCATTGGGCGACATCACCAGGTCAATGATGCCCGCTTCGTTGGAGATGAAAAGTTTTTGCTGCCAGGAACTCCCCTGGTTTGAGGATTTGTAGAATCCGCGGTCGGTGTTTCGCTCAAAAGGAAGCCCCATCGTGGCAACATAGATACGATCGGCAAGTGTGGGGTGAACGATGATTTTTGTCACAATACGCTGTGCTTCAAGCCCAAGATGCTCCCAGGTTTCACCACCATCTGTGCTGCGCCATATACCGTCGCCAATGAAGGGATAGCCGCTAATATTGGGGTCGCCCGTGCCGACATACACCACGCTGGGATGACCCGGATCAAAGGCAATGTGACCAATGGCGAGAAAACTTTGGTTGTCAAAAACCGATTTCCAGCTTTGGCCGCCATCCTCCGTTTTCCAGACCCCACCGTGCGAATAACCTATATAAATGATATTGGGATCGGAAGGATGCACCGCGATACAATTGATACGGGCGCCGATATTAGCAGGGCCCTCGAGTTTCCAGGGCGCGGAAAAACCCTGGTTGCCATCACGGAAGTTTACGCCCAATTCAGCTTGATGCGCAAGCTTCAAGGCATCCGTGTAGGTCTGGACATCCGTCCGAAAATCGGGCCATTCGCGCAATGCGAAGACCCATTCTGCCGGGCGAAGACCGCTGTTGTCTTTCACGGTATCGGCTTCATTTTCAAGGTTTTGCTCGGGGGCAGGCGAGGGGTCTTTTTGAAGGTTTTTCACCAAAAAAATCAAAAAGACGAGGACGGCTGCGCCCAGAATGAAAAGGTTTCTGGCCGGAAAAGTAGTACGAGTTTGACGTTGGAACATGGCAGAGAAAAAGCGTTGGTCTAGGCGGCGAAGATACTGCCTTTGGAAAGCAGCGAAACTTGAAACTTGGGACTCTGCCGATTTGAGCGGTTTTACTCAGTGAAAATATTCCTTCACCTACGCAGAGCACCCGTCCGGTCAATCGTTTATCCGTTTTAAAAAACAGCCACTACCTTTGGAAAAACTTTTCATCCGTCACCAAAACAAACAATTTACATGAAAAATCTACTCCTTTTGCTCGCCTTTTCTTTGATTACCCAATGCTTGTCGGCTCAGGCATGTGCCAACGGTCAATCTCAGATTGATATTCATGGCAACAATATCCAAGCTCGGATCCTCAGTGGAGGAGACTTGTTCTCTAGCGCCGAATTCATACCCAATCCTGGCCCCATTGGCACCCTAAATCCATCTACCATTTATGCTGCAGGCATTTGGATGGGCGGTATTGACCCGGGAGGAAACCTCAAACTCGCAGCAGTGGACTACCGCACTAACAGCAGTTTTGACTTTACCCCTGGACCGCTGTCTCCAAACGGCATGACCGAATCCTTCACCTGTGCCAATTGGGACCGGCATTTTCGAACAACGGGGGCAGAAATCGCTGCATTCCAAGCAGCATTACCGCTCTCTGCTGCTCAATTGAAAACACAATTCCCTGGCGTTGCTGGTTGGCCAGGGCGCGAAAATCCTTATTTTCTGGAAATTTATGGGTTTGATTTGCCTTTTACCATTCAGGCACTTGCACCTTTTTTTGATGCTAATCAGGATGGTCGGTACGACCCATTGGATGGCGACTATCCTGTGGTGGAATTGCGCGGATTGCTTCCATTTGTGCCTGCTGAAATCATTTGGTGCGTTTTCAACGATCAAAATGGAGGCAGTGTGCATTCTAATAGTTATGGCAAACCGTTTCAAGTAGAAATCCAGCTGACTACCTGGGCTTTTAATTGCCCCAACGAATCAGTAGCAAACAATACACTTTTCACCTCGCATAAGATCATCAATCGGGCAGCGGAATTAGCCGATTCCGTTTTCATTGGCATCTGGGCCGATGTGGATCTGGGCTGTGGATCAGACGATTATGTGGGATGCAATCCCGACCTGAATACCATGTATGCCTACAATACGGATGCCGTGGACGGCCAACCGGGAAATACTTGCCAAGGCGTACCTACTTTTCCGGGCGTTGCACCGACACAGAGTGTTACTTTTCTGAACCACACGCTCGACAAATTTATCCCCTATAACAATTCAGGTGGCAGTACCCCTCCGGGCACTACCGATCCTACTACTACCAATGAATTTTATAACTATTTAACCGGATCGTGGCGCGACGGCAGCCCGCTTACAGATGGCCCAGGGGGGTATGGAAGCGGAAATCCTGTGGATCATATTTATACGGATGACCCATCCGACCCCACCGGCTGGAGCATGTGTACGGCCAGTTTACCCACTGCAGATCGCCGTTTGTTCGGCACGACCAAACTTGGCCAGTTGTTTCCCGGCCAAGTCGAAGAAGTAATTGTTGCGTGGGCCTTCCATCCAAATCCTTCGTTGCCTTGTGACCTCGGCACAACACTCTCTGACGTCGCCAAACTACACACGATGTACGAAAACGGCTTTACAGACCTGTGCCTGCCACTGAAAGCCCCCGAACTGCCTGCTGGCAGCCTTCAACTTTTCCCGAACCCAACTTCTGGCACAGCCCTTTTGCAATACGGTGTACTGCGTCCGCTTTCGCTCCGTGCATTTGATGCGGCGGGTCGTATGGTGTTGGAAAAAATCGATGGTTTTGAAAAAGAAGAAACTAAAATTGAAACGGCATCCTTAGGGTCGGGCATTTACACCCTACAAATCGTGACGGAACAGGGAACGGCTACAAAGAAGCTGGTAGTGATGCGCTAAAATTCAAGGTGCAACTTCTAAGCGTGACCAAGTGAGGCGGTGACTTGGAGTCACCGCCTCACTACTACCCCGCGATCTTGCACTTTTAGGTGAATCCGAGTAAAATTTTGACGAATTAATGTGTGATGGCACGACAATGAATCGTGCCACCACTTTATTTTTGCCGTCATGCTATCCCCTTCCGACTACTATACCCTCGTACGCGAAACCTTTCGTACCCACGGCAATCCAGTCATCGCACAGGGCCAAATGGCCTATATGCGCAACCAATTTGAATTTTTCGGACTAAAAATGCCTGCCTGGACGAGCCTTGCCAAAGTTATTCATGCAGAAAACGGCATCCCCGAAGGCGAAAACCTGAAGCAACTCATCCGGCTTTGTTTTGAAGACGAGCATCGGGAAATGCATTATTTCGGGCTGGAAACCCTGCAAAAAACCTTGAAGAAACAGCCTTCGGAATGTATTGACTTTTTAGAAGAACTCATCCTTACCCGCTCTTGGTGGGATACGGTAGATTGGATCAGTAAACTCGTTGGATGGCATTTCCGCCGCTACCCAGAATTGATACAACCCGTCACGGAACGCTGGATGGCTTCTGGTAATTTCTGGCTACAACGCGTGTGTCTCATTTTTCAGCTCACCTATAAGGACAAAACAGATGCTACACTGCTTTTTGATTATGTGCAGCGGATATCCGGCTCAAAAGAATTTTTTCTGCAAAAAGGAGCAGGTTGGGCATTGCGCCAATACGCGAAAACCAATCCTGAGGCAGTGGTGGAATTTGTTGAAAAGACTCGTTTGGCGCCCCTGACGCGGCGCGAAGCACTGAAAAACCTGTAGCGCGCAACAGTATCAGTACTAACACAACGCCCCGTCGAGTTTGTACTCGGCGGGGCGTTTTCGTGTGTGGTGAAAAATTTGGTTAGGCGGTCGTTGGAGTTCTCAATGCGTAAATTTTTCGGCCAGCGTAAATCGCGGCAAGGACGAGAGTGTAAGTGAAAGTTGCTGTCATGGCTAAGTATTGTCGGTTTAGTGATTAAAAATCAATTCGTCGCTAGTGTAAGCCTAAGGACGATTTGATAACGCGCAGGAATGTTCAGACGCTGCCAGATTTTTTTATTTTTTATTAAAAAATTTTAATGCCCTCTATTTCAATGCTTTAGAATAAAAATTTCGTCTTTTTAAATTGTTTTTTATCGTGTCTACGAATATTTTCGTAGAAAAATTTGCAACTACGAAATAGTTCGTAGAATCTTTGCGTTCTGATTACCGCATCACCATTTACTCAAATCACCGTATCCAACCATATTTATGTCTATCGCCAAGCCTACCGATTCAGAACTCGAAATCCTGCACATCCTATGGGAGCAGGGTCCAAGTACCGTGCGTACGGTAAATGACATGCTCAATGATCTGCGCAGGAGCAATCAATCTGCCAAGGAATCTGCTGGCTACACGACCACCCTCAAACTGATGCAAATAATGTTTGAAAAAGGTCTGGTCACCCGTGTGGAGGAGGGGCGCACCCATGCTTACACGGCCGTTGTGCGTGAAAGCGATACTCAAGGCTTGTTGCTCCAACAGTTTGTAGACAACGCTTTTCGGGGTAGTACCGCTCGGCTTGTGATGCAGGCGCTCGGCAACCACGAGGCCAGCCCCGAAGAACTCGACGAGATAAAAGCACTTATCGCCAAGATTGAGCAGGAAAAATAGACGTTGGACTGCTGGACTTTGGACTATTGGACTTTAGATAGCACTCTTCCATAGTCCAGCAATCCAAAGTCCAAAGTCCAATAGTCCAATAGTCCAATAGTCCAACAGTCCAAAGTCCAACAGTCCAAAGTCCAACAGTCCAAAGTCCAGCAGTCCAAAATCAAGCTATGATTACAATGCCCGACTCCCTTCTTCGCGCCCTCGGTTGGGTGCTCGCACACTCGCTTTGGCAAGCCGCTGTTGCTGCCCTGCTGTTGCTCATTTTGTTGCCCCGGTTGCAAACGGCTCGGCAACGATATTGCGCAGCTTATGGAGCATTGCTTGCTGTATTTGTGGCAGCCATTGGTACCTTTTTTTGGAAATTCGAGCCAAGTGCCGCAGATTATACCACAACGGAGTTTCAGGAAGGTGTACCCGCCGCAAGCACGTTTTTGGTTGAGCATTCCTTTTTTGAAACCACCCTTAGCACATCTTTTTCTCAATGGCTGGAGGCAAACCACACACTGATCGTAGCTGCCTGGCTACTTGGTTTTGTGTTTTTCCTCTTGCGATTGGGCGGCGGTTTGTGGCAAGTGCATCGCTTGCGGACACGGGGCGTGAATGCCCTGGAAGCCGTTTGGCAAGAAAAAATCATGACTTTGGGCAATCGAATGGGGGTGTCACGTGTGGTTGATCTATTTGAATCGGCGTGGGTACACACACCAGTAACCATCGGTTGGATGAAGCCAGTCATATTGTTGCCCATCGGTTTTGTGAACCAACTTTCGCCCGCCGAAGTAGAAGCTGTACTGGCGCATGAGTTGGCTCACATTGCCCGGCGCGACTGGATTTTTAACCTCTTACAAGCCTTTGTAGAAAGCCTTTTTTATTACCACCCAGCCGTGTGGTGGATTTCGCAGGTAATCCGCCGCGAGCGCGAAAACGCTTGCGACGATGTCGCGCTGACCGCCACAGGCAACCCGCTCGCTTTTGCCCGGGCACTCGTTCAGGTACAGGAAATGGCCACTCCTTTACCCGTCCTTGCGCTTGCTCTGAGCGGCAAACGCCGGCGCCCGCTTCTGGATCGGGTGCGGCGCATCTTAAACCAAGCACCACAACAACAACATCAAGTTATGGAAAAGATCACAGCAACTGTCATACTGCTCGCACTATTGGCCCTGGTGGGCCTGCGGGC
>Ga0247843_1002419_pt1 | contig 33961 bp, 26 predicted proteins | sample LaCruzMarch2017__FD_192420 | JGI IMG/M metagenome (GOLD analysis project Ga0247843, IMG submission 192420) | Freshwater microbial communities from meromictic Lake La Cruz, Castile-La Mancha, Spain - LaCruzMarch2017_8m | ecosystem: Environmental > Aquatic > Freshwater > Lake | place: Spain... | reverse complement strand
TTTGCAATTTACTGACCTGTTACAGCCAGCAAACCTGCGACACTCATTCCAAGCGCCCACACTTATCGGTTGTCAAATTTTTAAAGAACAAGGTATACGGTACGACTTACTTCACTTTTGACTCAGAGCCAGTTGCCTGTCTTTGTTTTGTCATCAGCAGAGAGGTGAGATTATGGAGGATTTTTTTATCCGTGTCAAATCTGTTTTTAAACACATTCGAACCGACAACTGCTGAAAAAATCTTCGTAACCTTTTGCCCTGCCAAGCCCGCTAACATAGCATGAATACTGATAGCACATCTACCCTGAGAAACTTATGACCGAAGATATTCTGATTAATGTCACCCCTTTTGAGACCCGCGTGGCCTTGGTGGCTCAGGGAGCGGTACAAGAACTGCATATGGAGCGCGCGATTCAACGCGGACAGGTTGGCAACATTTACCTAGGTAAGGTGGTGCGCGTCTTGCCAGGTATGCAAAGTGCCTTTATTGATATCGGCCTTGAAAAAGCTGCCTTCTTGCACATTGCAGATTTGCGCGAAAACCGCAACGCGCGCACTCAAAACACCCCTACGATCGCAATTGAGAAACTGCTATTTGAGGGACAAAGCCTGATGACGCAAGTGATTAAGGACCCGATTGGTACAAAGGGCGCACGGCTGTCGACTCAAATTAGCATTGCAGGGCGGATGCTGGTTCACTTGCCGCACGAACCTCATATCGGCATCTCGCAGAAAATTGGCTCTGAGAGTGAGCGCCAAGCACTGCGCGACCGCGTGCAGGCGCTTGTCCCCGCAACGGAGAAAGGCGGATTTATTGTGCGCACGCAGGCCGAACTCGCGACCGACGATGAACTCACTGCAGACCTGACGTATTTACAAAAGCTATGGGCCAACGTGCAGCAGGCGGCGCGCACGCTACCTGCGACTAGCCTCTTGCACCAAGACCTGAGTTTGGCACAGCGGGTACTGCGTGACATGGTCACACCCAACACGCATCGTATCTTGGTGGATTCTCGCAGCACTTACGCAGAGCTTGACACCTGGGCCCAAACGTACACACCCTCAGTCACAACACGCATTGAGCACTACAGCGGCGAGCGCCCTCTATTTGACACAGCAAACGTTGAAGAAGAAATCAAATTAGCGCTGTCGCGACGCGTCGATTTGAAATCGGGTGGTTACCTCATCATTGATCAAACTGAAGCGCTCACCACGGTTGATGTGAACACCGGGGGCTTTGTTGGTGGTCGCAATTTTGACGACACGATTTTTAAAACCAATCTAGAAGCAGCGCAGGCTGCAGCACGTCAGTTAAGGCTGCGCAATCTGGGCGGCATCATCATCATTGACTTCATTGATATGGATGAGCCAGGGCATCGCGAAGCCGTCATGGCTGAACTCGAGAAGGCGCTGGCACCTGATCGCACTCGCATGACGATCAATGGTTTTACGCAGTTGGGGTTAGTCGAGATGACACGCAAACGCACGCGCGATTCACTTGCACATCAACTTTGCGAGCCCTGCCCCACCTGCCAGGGGCGTGGCAACGTGCGTACCAATCGCAGTGTCTGCTACGAAATTTTGCGAGAAATTTTGCGTGAAGCACGCCAATTTAATCCACGCGAATTTAAAATCCTGGCCTCGCAAAATGTCGTAGATTTATTTCTAGAAGAAGAGAGTCAACATCTTGCGCTGCTCGGTGACTTTGTCGGTAAGCGAATTTCACTAGAGGTTGCTAGGGACTACAGCCAAGAACAATACGACATTGTGTTGCTCTAAAGGCGCGGTCTTTTGAAAAACCTATCGCGGACCTGCATGATTCAGTTTATATAAAAGCTTACCAATCACATCTATTCCAAAACAGATCAGTGTGATTAAGGTACCAAGTCCCACCATATCCCCGTTAGGGTGCATTTGACGTGACCAGTTTGCCATAAACGCATGAAACTGCGCGTTGTAAATCACCTTATCTACGCACAACAGACACATTAAGGCGATGTCGCCTAAGGTGTACACCACCGAGTAGAAACATTTTTCAAGCCAATTCGAATCAATTGTTATTGCCTTGTGCGCTACGAATTCCACGTAATTATGATGAACTCCATAAATCATTCCACAAAATAGCAATAACGAAAAACCGAAGCCATTCCAATCTACTTTTTTATTGTCTTTTTCCATGTCGAGCACCACCACAACCGTGTTGATAGCAATCACATCGCAGAGTTTTATCGGATACTGTTTTGCGATCGCTAAAAATTGATCTGTTAGAGACGCGGCCGACAGATCAGCAATTCGACCGACCAACCCTATTTCAAGCTAAATTTTTGCGCGCGAATATATTCGCCAAAATTGTCACGCTCAGGCATTGAATAATGGCGGGCTTTATCTTCAGACCAACCATTGAAATCAACCTCTGGGTAGCGCGAGCTATAGCGTTGTTTACGTAACGGAAACAACGCATGGCGTCGCTGGTCGTATTCGTCGATCTGCGCGCGAACATCCGCTTCGTCGAAACGGTCTGTGTGCACCGTCGTACCCAGTGGCAGCCGGGGGATAATGCGCCCGCCTTCAACGGGGTAGCCAACACACAGACCAGCAATCGGAAATACCGCCTCGGGCAAACCAAGAAGGTCGCTGGTTTCTCTCGAGTGATTACGTACCGCGCTAATAGGCACGGTACCTAAGCCGACGGCCTCGGCCGCGCGAATAAACTGCGATAACACCAAACCCGCGTCAACCGCAGCGTTCATAAAGTGATCAAGGTGCTCGTTGACAAAAGGCTTGCCCCGCCACTCACCGATCTGGCGGATCCGGCGATTGTTACCGCAGAACACTAAAAACACCGGAGCGTCGTTGATCCAAGGCATATCTGGGATAAATGACGCGATCGCTTTGATTTTTGTGCGATCTGTCACCTGGATGATATCGGCTTGCTGTAAGTCAGATTTAGAGGGGGCCGATAAGGCGCAGGCGAATAGCAGCTTCAAGACATCGGCGTCGATCGGCTGTTCTGTCCAACGGCGATGGGAACTGTGACTGAGCATGCGTAAAAGTTCGCTCGCATTGGGCAGCCCCACAGGAACGTTAAACGTTTCGCCAAATCTAGCCAGCGCTGCGCTGGCGAGTTTCTCAGTAATAGGATCGGTTGCCTGACTCATCTTTGCCCCTGTTGCCTTGCCTGAACGCTAGACTGCCTCAGGCCTCTTTTTTTATATATCCGGATTAATTTAATAAATTATCCATTCGATTCTACGAATTTTTATCTTTACTTTAAAAAAATATATATATTAAATTCATAAGGATATTGATTTAATCTAATATTTCACTTGAGACTAGACCTTGCATGAAACTACAAGTTTGTACAACCGGCTATTTCATCTGATTCGTTTCATCTTACTCGTCACGAAACTGCATTTGATATAAACCGGCATAGGCACCGCCTAATGCCAACAGCTCAGCGTGCGAACCCTGCTCGACCACCCTGCCCCGATCCATCACCACGATCTTGTCTGCGTTTTGTACGGTCGATAAGCGGTGCGCAATCACTAGGGTGGTACGGCCTTTCATCAACGTTTCGAGAGAGACTTGTACCTGCCGCTCAGACTCGTTGTCTAGTGCAGACGTTGCTTCATCCAAGATCAGTATTGGGGCGTTTTTGATCAATGCACGTGCAATCGCCAGACGCTGGCGCTGTCCGCCCGACAAACGCGTGGCATTTTCACCCACCTTCGTTTGGATGCCCAAAGGCAACGTATCGACAAACTCAAGCAAATTAGCCGCTTGCAGGGCGGCGCGGATTTCAGCTTCAGACGCATCGTGCAGCGCCCCGTAACCCACGTTGACCGCGATCGTGTCGTCAAACAAGACGACGTCTTGGCTCACCAGCGAGAGTTGTTCTCGTAGATTACGCAGCGATACCGACTCGATATCCCGGCCATCGATCAACACCTGACCACTCGCAGGCCCCACAAAGCGCGGCAACATATTCACCAAGGTCGTTTTACCGCTACCCGAGCGCCCCACCAAGGCGATCGTTTGCCCCGGCTCAGCCACGATACTGACTTGAGCCAACGTATCAACCTCAGCATCTGCAAAGCGATGCGAAACCGCTTTGAATTCAACCCGACCGTTCACCCGACCCTCAAAGGCCCCGGTGGCTTGGTCGACCTCAGAGGGCTGATCCACCAAAATAAATACACTCTCAGCTGACACCAGCATCTTTTGGGTGCGGCTCGCAACCTTGGTTAGGCGCTTAATCGGATCAAAAATCTGCGCAAGTGCTGCCATGAAGGCGGCAAAACTACCCACCGTTAAGGTGCCGGCATTGCCTTGACTTAATGCTACCGAGATCACCGCCGCAACGGCGATCGCCGTCACGACTTGAGTAATCGGGGTCAGCGCCGCGTCTGAGGTCGCAGCCCGCATGTCAAAGCGCCGTAAGCGACCGCTGACAAAGGCAAAGCGCTTACGCTCAAACGCATATCCATCAAACAGTTTCACCACGCGCTGACCGTCAATCCCCTCGTTCACGACGCGCGTGAGTTCGGCGTTCATGTTGACGGTGTCTCGATTAATACGGCGCATGCGAGCGATGAAACCGCGCGAGATGAGTACCGAAATCGGCATCGTCACCAAAATAATGAGCGTCAACTGCCATGACATATATAGCAGCACGCAGATCATCGCGATCACGACCAGCGACTCGCGCACCACGACCGTCAAGACATCGGTGGCGTAGCTTGTCACGTTGCCCGCATCAACGGTGAAGCGGTTTAACAGGCGTCCGGTATCGCCTTTTTTGAACTCGCTGTCGGGCATCGACAACAGTTTTTCGAACATGTCGGCGCGTACGCCTAACAAAACGTTGTTGGCTACCCAGGCCAACAGATAATCACTGAAGAAGTTACAGACCCCTCGCACAGTAATCAACGCAATAATGGCCAGAGGCACTTGCCAGACGTACTCGGGCTTGGCACCAGAAAACCCCTCGTCAAGCAGCGGTTTCATTGCCACGGCTAGCGTGGGTTGCGTTGCTGCGGCACCGGCCATGAACAGCACGGCGAGCGCAAGGCCTTTCCAGTAGGCGCCCACGCGTTCGTAAATACGACGCCACAAGGTGGCACTCAAGGGAGACGATGAGTTAGCAGGGAGGCCGGTCAATTGAGTCAAAATAAAGCTCTGGTCAGCAGAAAACTGAAGTTTACCCGCTCTGGGTCAGATCTCTACTGAACGGCTCGCTGAGCACCAACGCATAAAACGTCGGGAGGCGACTTGGGCAGCGGGCGCACTTGTCGTATCCTTACGCCATGAACTTAAGGTTAAATCAGTCATGCTACAAGAACCAATTTTGATCCGTTTACCAAACTGGGTCGGCGACGTCTGTATGAGTCTGCCGGTACTCGATATGCTGCGTCGGCTAAACATACCGTTCGCAGTTTGCGCACGGGGGTGGGCAAAAGACCTGTTAGCAGGCTTGGGGACCGAAGGCTTTGTGCCAACGTATGGCCGACTGATCGAAGACGTCGTTGAAGTGCGAGACTGGCGCAAAAGGCACCCAACATTCAGGCGTGGGCTCATTTTGCCCGATTCACTGTCAAGTGCCTTATGTTTTCGTCTTGCTGGCTTGCAAAGCGCTGGTTGGCGAGATGATGGCAGAAGCCTGCTGTTGCGTTGGCCGCTGCGCAAACCCACCGAACCGTTGCATGCGGTGCAAAGTCACTTTGCCATGGCCAAACAAGCCCTCGCGGCTTGGGGCATTGACGCTCAGCCGCAAATGCTGCCTGAGCGTTTACATCTGCCTTTAACCAAGACGCAGACACAAAGTGCCCACGACCACCTCAGCGCTGCGGGCCTGAAGGCGGGTGAGTTTGTGCTGATCGCACCAACCGCAACGGGCACTCATAAAGGGCAAGCGAAGGTCTGGCCGCAGTTTGATGCGTACACTCGCATCCTACAAAACAACGGCGTACGGGTGGCAATGTGCCCGCCTAAGGCTGAACAAGCGGCCGCGCAACGGGCCGTGCCCACGGCAGACTTGATCGACCCCCTAAGGCTCGGTGGCTTTTGTGCACTCACACGTTTGGCCAAAGTTGTTATTTGTAATGATTCGGGGGTATCGCACCTGTGCGCAACCGTCGGAGCCAAGCAAATCACTCTGTTTGGCGTCACCGACCCCACGCATACCGGCCCCTGGAATCCTGAAAGTATCAATTTAGGGCAGCTTGGACGTTGGCCCACCGTTGGTGAAGTCATGGCACGAACGCAACCATTTTTTGTTTCTCAATAATGCGATGTCGACATTGAAGCTTTCTAAAATCTTTTCTGATTAAGCTACCTTGCTTTCACAAATTCCTTTCTCGAATCTATTTTTGTATCCACCCAGCTTGGGGCTGCTGCTCTTGGTGATCGCATTGCTTTTTGCGTTGTGGTCACACAGACGCACCGCGGTGCTCATTTCAACCTTAGGTCTGGGTTGGATATTGATGTGGTCATTGCCCATCACTTCACTTTATTTTGGCGGCAAACTTGAAACCCGTTATGCCTATGTCGAGGCTGCGCGTGCGCCGCGCGCTGATGTGATTGTGGTGTTAGGAGGTAACACGCAAGCCAATCGCGCAAATTGGTTTGAGCCTTATAACCGCGCAACAGCATTTGATCGGATTGACCGCGCTGCGGCCCTATATTTCGCAGGACGTGCGCCAAAGATTTTGTTATCGGGTGGAGCGCTAGAGGGCAAAGTCAGTGAGGCTCGTATCATGGCCAAAGTTTTGCGCCAGCGGGGCGTACCGGAGTCGGCACTGATTCTAGAAAATGATAGCCGCTACACCTACGAGAATGCGCAGTTCTCAGATCGTGTGATGCAACACGCTCAGCTTAAACGTGCGCTGTTAGTGACGTCAGCTTTGCATATGCCACGTGCGCTGGCAACATTTGTCCAACGTGGGATTGATGCTGTACCGGCTTCAAGCGCGCCGCAAATCACACTGCCCGATGATGAACCTCTTAACCCCTGGCTGCCGCACATTCGCAGCCTCGAAGCAAGCCGCACCATCATCAAAGAGTATTTAGGGTTACTTGGCTATCGGATGCGTGGCTGGGTGTGAACGGCGCGTCAGGTGCTTGCTCGAGCCGAGGTCATGGCGACGCGGCGAGCCTCAATACTTTGTGCATACAGTGCTTCGTATTTTTGCGCTGCAGCGGCCCAGGATAACGATCCCACCAGCTTGGCGGCGTGACACACAAGATGGTCTCGCAAGGTTTGATCTGACGTCAACGCGCGCAAGCCCTCAGCGATTTCGCTCGGGTCTTCTGGATTATTTAATACCCAAGCGTCATGGCGATGGGTCACATACTGGCCAAAACCGCAAAACTCGGGTCCACTCACAATCACCGGCAAACCGTGCGCCATGGCCTCAAGAGGTGCCAGACCGAAGCTATCCAGCAAGGTCGGATGCACGTAGACGTCGGCAGCTTGGTAAAAGGGTGACACCTCGGGCGTCGGTTCGATCAGATTGACTCGGGCAACAAGCTTGGGGTAGTTCAACCGTACATAATCTGTCACTTCGGGTTGCGTCCCCACCACGACAAGCCGAAAATTTTCGGGCAACTGGCTTAAGGCCTCGAGAACCGTCGCGAGCCCTTTTCGCAACGGGTTACGCGCCACCAGCAGGCACCCAACATCGTCTTGCGCCCAGCCCAGAGTCGCACGAGTTTGCAAACGCACTTCGGGATCAACCGCTACGCTGGTGGCCCCAGGAGGGATCGTCTCCACGATGCATTGCGGGCCATAGGCCTCGTGTATTCGTTCTTTGAGCCAATGCGACACCGCCACCACGCGCGATCCAGTTTTGACACGCATCGCTGCTGCCTCAAGAGACAAGTACGCAACATTGCTGGGTTGCAAATAGACCAACAATCGTCGCAAGGCACTAATCCCAATTAGACGACGATAACGGATTGGGGCAACATGAATCACATGGATATGCCCCGCACCACCGTTCATATGCGAGTGGACCACATCAAAATTCTCGCGCGTGAGACGCTTGGCTTCGCGCGCAAAATGCCATACCCGTACCCAGCTTGGCCATTTTCGACTCACCGTCACCCTAATCTGCTTCACTGGTAAATCATGCTCAAAGTCATGCGCAATCACGGTCACATCATGGCGCTGGCACAGCACCTCGAACAAATTGACTCCGTAGGCCTCGGCGCCACCAAAGCGGCGGCCAAAGCGATCAACCAAGAGTGCGATCCGCAAGCGTTCAGGCACGTCGACGATTCTCGTGTTGGCTTAAGCATTGAATTAAAAAGCGGAATAACGGCGTGGTTCGCCAGATCCCGACCCGTGGAAGCGCATAGAAATCATCTGAAATATCTGCCAGCCCCCGCGCGGTCGTTGTGGCGTTGGTATAGCCAGCTTCTTGCGCTAGGCGCTGGTGTGCAGGTTCAAAGTCACCATAGGGATAGCAGAAAGCAGTCACCTCTGCACCAAGCATCTCAGAAAGCACGAGGCGAGAACGAATTAATTGGTCGCGCGCCGCCTCGAGGGACAGCTCTGGCAGATGGACATGGTCTAGCGTATGCGAGCCGACCTCTTGACCCGCTTGTGCCCAGGCGAGCATCTCGTGCTTGGACATCAAATCTGACGGCACCACACCATTTTCCTTATCCCAAACATTGCTGCCATCAAATTGATTGGCAACAAAGTAATTGGTAGAGGTGAATTGATACGTTTGCAATACTGGCAGCGCGTGTTCAAACACATTGCGAAAGCCATCATCAAAGGTAATGCCAAATACTTTGCCGACTTTTTCACGTTTAAGATAGGGCATTAAATCGCGCATACTTAAACCGCGATAGCCTAGGCGATGCATCCAGCGCATTTGTCTGGCAAAGCTTTTGGGATGTACCGTTAAACCTCGATACGACGTACCACGCGGCGCCGGCTCTCCTACCTGGTGGTACATCAAGATTGGTATCGACATATTCGCTAATTAGTAAGCATTCAGACTACTGATAAATCGCAAGCGTTGCCTTCACGAACTCGGCTAAGCCGAATTCGCGCTCGGCGCGTAGACGCGCCTGCTCTCCCATTTGTGACAGTTGCTCGGGTTGAAGCAAGATTTTTTGTAACACATTTAGAATCAACTCTGGGCTGCGCGGCGGCACAATCCAGCCTTCGCGCTGATCCGTTAAGTTTTCAGGCAACCCACCGACATTGGTCACAAGCACAGGCAAACCAAGCGCCATCAACTCACGACACGCGAAAGACAAAGCCTCTTGATAAGACAAGACATAACCAATATCGCAGGCAGCCAACCAGGGGCGGACATCATCGAGTAAGCCCGGAAAACTGACTTGCCCAGCCATCCCGCAATCAGCCACCTGAGCGCGCTTGAGTGCGTTGGGCGGGTCTCCGATCACAATAATATGAAATCTGGTGCGCCGCTCGGGCGACAATAAGGATACGGCTGTCACTAAATCTAGCCAACCTTTTTCGTAGTCGGTACCACCCGCGCTACCAAGAATAATTTTTTGATCAAAGTCTGGGCCTAGATATTGTTCGCGCAAACGCAGTTTTTCGTGGACACTGACTGGTGAAAAATAATCGATATCGATACCGTGCCGAACGGTAGTGATGGCCTGACGTTTGTAAGGCGACTTCACCAACAAGTCTTTGATGTAATCGCTGACAGCAATCACATGGTCGGTTGCGAAGCGCGCGCGTAACTGGTGTCCAAAGCTCGTCAAAGAGTGATCATTGTGTTTGGTAAAGATAATGCGCGGAGTATGGCGCAGTCCCAACGACGCCAACATGACTTGCTTATGATCTGCCGACCCATTGACATGAACGGTATCAAAGGCATTCGTGACGAGCAATTGGCGCAGCGCGGCACGATCAGTCAACCACGAAGCCGGTCTCGTTGTAAAAGCCATATCAACAACCTTGACCCCGGGCATGGCTTGTGCAAGACGGTACAGACGACTTGAACTCGGTGTGGCCACCGTCAGTTGATGCGCTCCGACCAATCCGCGTAACAAGTTGACAATGTAGGTGACATGCCCACCACCGTTACGCGGATGAAAATTGGTAAACAAAATTTTCATTTTTGTTCAAGCCGTCCGTGACTTGCATTTAACAACGATGATGGTAGCTGAGTGTTCACCTTGGTCAACGACCCAGACGGCAAATGTTTGTCGACCTCGGTCAATGACCTAGGCTGCGGGTGCTGGTTGGACTCACTCAATGACCCAGACTGCGATTGAGTACTGGCCTCAGGCAAATCACTCGCCTGCGCGCGTTGGTTGGCTTCGTTCAAAAACATCAGCTTCGCATAACGCAAAAAACTGCCTGAGGCCGCGGTCGCGGCAAGCACAAAGCCATGGCGACCGTCTAGAAAACCGCGTCGCAGCAAATAAATTCGGATAAAGGTCCAGACACTATGCGTGATCAAACCAAACACCCCAACGCGCCGCCCCTTGCGGGCCATCATCTGTGCCGCATCGCTTGAGTAGCGATTGGTTTTCGTGATCAGTGCAGCGAGATCATCAAACGGAAAATGTAAAAACCAAAACTTTAGCTTGCCAACCCGACCGCGCACGAGCACCTGTTCATGCACCTGAACGTTATCAAACGCGCCAAGCTCACGACGGAATAGACGCAAAACATAATCAGGCCACCAACCACTATGGCGAATTTTTTTGCCACAAAACTCAGAGAGCCGAGCGATTTGGTAAGCATCATAGGTGGGCTGCGCCAGCGTTCGCACGATTTCAGCTTGCAACTCAGGGGTGACGCGCTCATCGGCATCGATTGACAACACCCAGGGGTTGGTCGCGAGTGCCAAGGCTCGATTTTTTTGTGGTCCGAACCCAAGCCAGTCGGCCACTTGATGCACCTGCGCGCCATGCGCGCGTGCAATCTCTGCGGTGGCGTCAGTGCTGTAACCATCCAGCACAATAATTTCGTCAGCAAACTTCACGGACGCAAGGCAATCCCCAAGGCGGGCTGCCTCGTTTTTTGTGATGATGATGACGGAAAGCCCTAGGCTTTGGCGCGCAGCGTTCGCTTCCATAGCTTCCACTTGTTATATAACGGCCCGACGATCGGATGGGTGGCGAACCACATACGTGTTCTGAGCCAAGCATCGCCCCGATTACGGACTGCCACACGAAAAATATGCGCAGGGGATGTACTGGCCAGATTTTGACCATGCGCCACCGTGGTGTACAGATACTTAAAGCCAGACGCTTGCGCCAACGCAACGTAATCCTGAGCAAAATAGCCCTGCGGCCAACAGAAGTGTTCAGTCACGGCGCCAAGCCGTCGCTGCAAGGTTGCGCGAGAATCGGTCAGATCTTGCTTGAGATGTTGCAGGCAGAGCTCGCGCGACTCGCCGGTCAAATCCCAGCGATGATGCGTATGCGTGTGGCTATGAAACTCGAAAGAGCCCGCATCTCGCATGGCAAGAACCTCAGACCAGCGCAGCATGGCTGGGTCGGGGTTACCGGCTGCCAGTAAGGCCTTTGCTTGCAGATGACACGAGATAGCAGGCAACGCGCCCCCCTGTTGACCCGCATGCGCACGTGCGGGGCCTTCACCGATCAAACCCGTAATCAAAAATAACACAGCATGCATTGAATATTTTTGTAACACTGGGTGTGCGTACACCCAGTTATCTAAATACCCATCATCAAAGGTGATTAGGACAGACTTTGGTGGTGTTGGCTTACCCGCCAAAAAATCAGCAAATTCGCTGGCGGTGAGGCCACGGTAGCCGTGTCGCACCAAACCTGCGATCTGACTTTCAAAGTTCTCGGGCGAAGTCGTGATTGATCCCACCACTGGCGACACATGGTGGTACATCAACACGGGCACGCAGTAGGCAGTTTTCATTGTCGCTCAGTGCCGGTCCGTTGTTTGCTGAGAGAGCAGGCTTTCGGCATGCAACGAGGGTCGCAAATCCCTTAGCCACTGATCATAGATGCACTCGGTTCGTTTTGCCAAGGTTTCAGTGGTAAAAATGCCCTCCGTGTGGACACGTTGGTAGCCAGCCTGCCCCATTTTTGTTCTGAGTGCAGGCGAGTCAATCAATTGAATCAGGGCGCTTTGCAGCGCCTGTGCGTCGTCAAGGGGCACCAGCAGCCCCGTTTCGCCCGGTCGCATCATCTCACCCACTCCGCCGACATCAGTACCGATCACGGGCAGGCCACTCGCGGCGGCTTCAAGAAACGCCGTGCCCATCGCTTCTTGTCGAGTTGCCAAACAAAAAATATCTAGGCCAGCCAGTACATTGGGTACGTCGCGCCGAGTGCCGAGCATATGAATACGGTCACTCACACCGCTGTGAGTGATATGCGCTTGTAGTTGCTCAAAGCCAGGCGAGCCTCCGCCCGCCAGCACCAGATGCAGTTTAGGGCGCGTGCGTAACAACGGCAGCATGGCATTGATCAGTTCGAGATGACCTTTATTGGGGCGCAGCACTGCGACACAACCCACCAGAATCGCCTCAGCGGATAAGTTGAGTTCGTCGCGTAGCGTCGAATGCTCAAGGCGCGGCGTTAACACCACAGGCGTATAGATAGCCTGCACGTGTTCAGCGGGCACACCGCGCTCGATCAATTGACGACGCACGTGGTGACTCACGGTGCTGACTCGATGCGGCAACCAGGTGTAGGTCAATAACGAACCGATTGGGCTAGCTAAATGGCGCGTACGCACGATCAGTGGCACTTTCGCGAGTCGGGCGGCAGGAGCTGCAATTAAGGTGTCTTGGCGACTATGCGTGTTGAGCACATCAAAACGGCCCGCCAGCAAAATCTTTTTAAGTTTAAAGATGCCGCGCACAACATTAAAGGCGCCATCCATGTCAAGCGTATGTACAACGAATCCTGCCTCACGCAAGCGCTGAGTTAATTCGGCATCAGACTGACAAACAGCTTCAAGATAGTGACCACGCTCACGCATCGCCACCATTTCTTTAAAAACTCGGTGCTCTTGTCCGCCAAAACTTGTGGCTGCCTCTGAGTGAATGATTCGCAAGCTGCGCGCGTCAGACATCAGTAGGCCACTTCAACGTCTGCAGGCGACGTCCAGGTGGTGAGTTGCTCGACCAAACTATCTGATAAACGCACTCGCCAAGAATCATCGAGCCTGAGCGTACACGCGAGACCGGCATTTTCATACAACACCTCGACGGGCGTGCCGCGTACCGTTGCAGCCGTGTTGACGCGAAATGGAATCAGCATTTTTTTCAGCAAGATCGCATCGGCGTTACCGTTTAGACGGATGCGCAGAGCCTTGGCGCGTGCTTCGCGTGCAAGCTGTAAATCGTAAATATTTTCGGCAACAATTCGAGTGCCTTTTGAGTGCTCATTATTGGTCACTTTGACCTGCATGATCACGAGTTGATCTTCGCGCAAGCGATTGCGATGCTGTTCAAATATTTCAGCGTACACGGTCACTTCAACTTGCGCCGAACCATCATCAATCGTCACAAACTGTAGTTTTCCTTTTGAGGTCATCATCGTACGAAGGTCGCAAATCACCCCCGCAATCCATTGCGAATCGCGCAACGGCTCAAGCCGCACCAAAGGTTTGGCTGCAAATAAACGCACCTCGTCTCGCCATACATCAAACAAATGGCCGCTGAAGAAAAATCCCAGTGCGGTTTTTTCTTCAGACAAGCGCGTATGCAAGCTCCAGGGAGCGATTGAGGCCAGCTCAACGGCGACCACCTCATGGCTATCGTCACCAAACAATGACACTTGATTTGCACTACGGTCATGCTGCTCTGCGCCCTCAAGCGCAGTACCAAGCGAGGCCACCAACGCGCCGCGGTTAGGCTCGACCGCATCAAAAGCGCCCACGCGAATCAAAGCCTCAATACTGCGCTTATTGACGGCGCGCCGATCAATACGACGGCAAAAATCAAACAAACTGGTAAACGGTCCCGCTTGGCGAGCGCGCAAAATCTCTTCAACAGCCCCCTGCCCGGTACCTTTGACCGCCCCCATCCCATAGCGAATTGTTCGGGGAGGTAATCCTTCTTTTGTCGCTGCGTCAGCCACAGGCTCGAACCGATAAGCAGAAGTATTGATGTCGGGAGGTAAAACGGTGATGCCATTGGCTAGGCAGTCACGCCAAAAAATTTGCACTTTGTCGGTGTCGTCCATATCAGACGACAAGGTCGCGGCTAAAAACTCAGCTGGGTGATGTGCTTTGAGCCAAGCGGTGTGATAAGCAATCAGGGCATAAGCGGCTGAGTGTGATTTATTGAATCCGTAGCCAGCAAAGAGCTCCATCAGGTCAAACAGTTTGACCGCAACCTTAGGGTCGTAACCTTTTTTAAGCGCCCCTTGCTCGAACAACTCGCGATGCGCGGCCATTTCTTCGGGCTTTTTCTTACCCATCGCGCGGCGCAACAGATCGGCGCCACCCAGCGAATAGCCGCCAATGATCTGCGAAATCAGCATCACTTGCTCTTGATACACAATCACGCCATAGGTGCTTTTGAGCGTGGGCTCAAGATCGGGATGAAAGTAATCGACGGTCGCGCGACCGTGCTTGCGATTGACAAAATCGTCGACCATGCCCGACTCGAGCGGGCCCGGACGAAACAGCGCCAAGACCGCAATAATGTCTTCAAAGGTATTGGGACGAAGCTTTTTGAGTAGCTCTTTCATGCCCCGGGATTCAAGCTGAAACACCGCAGTCGTGTTGGCGTTGCACAGAATTTGGTAGGTGGCGGGGTCGTCAAGCGGCACCGACATAATGTCAAAGTCAGGCAACTCGGCATTGAACTTGCGCACAAAACGTACGGCCCAATCAAGAATTGTCAGGTTACGCAAGCCCAAAAAGTCAAACTTCACCAAGCCTGCAGCTTCGACATCGTCTTTATCAAACTGCGATACCGCGCTGCCCTCGTGACCGGGCTGGCAGTAAAGCGGGCAAAAATCTGTGAGCTTGCCAGGCGCGATCAATACCCCGCCGGCGTGCATCCCCACGTTACGCGTGAGGCCTTCAAGCGGGCGGGCTAAATCAATCAAGGCCCGCACTTCTTCTTCTTTTTCGTAACGCTCTTTAAATGCGGGTTCGTCTTTCAGGGCTCGCTCAAGCGTCCAAGGATCTGCCGGGTTGTGCGGGATCAACTTTGAGAGCCCATCACACAGCATGTAGGGCATATCGAGCACTCGGCCCGCATCGCGCACGACCGCCTTCGCACCGAGGGTACCGAAGGTGGCAATCTGGCTAACGGCAGCTCGCCCGTATTTAGTTTTGACATATTCAATCACGCGTTCGCGATTGTCTTGGCAAAAGTCAATGTCAAAGTCGGGCATTGAGACGCGCTCGGGATTTAGAAAGCGCTCAAACAGCAGGTCGTAACGAATTGGATCTAAGTCGGTAATACCAAGCGAATAGGCTACCAGTGAACCGGCGCCAGAACCTCGCCCAGGGCCAACGGGTACACCATTGCTTTTGCCCCAGTTAATGAAATCTTGCACGATCAAAAAGTAGCCTGGAAAGCCCATTTTGATAATGGTTTGGCACTCGAGGCTTAAGCGTTCAGAGTATTGCTGCTGCACCTTGGCGCGTTCAACTGGATCTGGAAACAACTGCGCCATGCGTTTTTCTAAGCCAATCTCTGACAACTGAATGAGATAATCGTCGAGCGTGACGCCCTCGGGTGTCGGAAAATCTGGCAACTGCGGCTGACCAAGCTCGAGAGTCAGGTTGCAACGCTGGGCAATGGCCACTGAATTGGCCAAGGCCGAGGGCACATCACTGAACCGCTTAGCCATCTCATCCGAGGACAAGAGGTATTGATCCTCAGTAAACCAACGCGGTCGGCGCGGGTTTGTCAGGATTTGGCCTTCTGAGATGCAAACCCGTGCCTCATGCGCCCGAAAATCAGAGCGATCCAAAAACTGCACTGGATGGGTTGCCACAACAGGCAACCCGAGTTCGGTCGCAATCGACAGGGCTGCCTGCGTGTAAGACTGATCGGCCTCGGCTTCGGTGCGTTGTAACTCAAGGTAATAAGAGTCAGGAAAGGCAGACTGCCAGTGACGCGCGTAAGCCACCGCCGCCTCACGGTTGCCTGCCGTCAGCGCCTGACCCACATCGCCTGCCCGAGCCCCCGACAACACAATCAACCCGGGCTGCTTGACCAGCCACTCACGCCTCATTTCGGCGCGACCTCGGTGAGCGTTGGTGAGCCACGCTTGGGTCAACAGCTCGCACAGGGCCAAATACCCAGACTTATTAGAGACCAATAACAGAACACGGTAGGGTTTTTCGCGGTCTTCGTCGTTGGTGAGCCAGACGTCGCAACCCGCAATCGGTTTGACACCGGCGCCACGCGCTGCCTTGTAAAACTTGATCAGACCAAACACATTAGACAGGTCGGTGAGCGCCACTGCTGGTTGACCTTGAGCGACCGAGCGTTCGATCAGATCCGAAATTCGCAAAATGCCATCCACAACCGAAAATTCGGAGTGAACACGCAAATGCACAAAAGATGGCGTTTGAACAACTTTATCCATATCGGGATTGTACCTATTCTGCTGCGCGGCGAAGCGTTCTTACGGTCGGTCTTGAAGGGCAACAGCGCCACTCACACCAAGGCTTCAACCATCCCTTCACGGGCAGTCAATGGCATTGTCAGCGAAAAGCCCTCAAAAGTGTGAATACGTGCTTTTAACGTTGCATCGCATCAAACGCCTTTTGCAGGCGTTTGGCTGAAACGGGCATCGGGGTGCGTAATTCTTGCGCAAATAATGCCACTCGTAGTTCTTCGAGTAGCCAGCGAAACTCATCAAGCCCTTGATCTGGCGAGCCTTTTAGCGCGCTCCGGGCACGTGAATACTGGGCAAGCAAAGGAGCCATTTCAGACATCAAGCGTGCATCACGCGCTGGATCACTGCGCAATTTATCGATGCGCGCAACCACCGCTTTCAGGTAGCGCGGCATATGCGCTAGCTGGGCTGCAGGGGTGTGCGCAATAAAGTCAGCCGATACCAGTTGAGATAACTGCATCTGGATATCTTGGTGTGCTGATGCGATGCCTTTTGCTTGTGGCAATTTACGGACAGCACCAGCCCAAGCCTCAAGTATTGCACCGGCGCTGCGTGCGACATCTTGAGCCAGTAAGCCGACCTTAGCCTTACCCTCAAGCCGGCGTACCTCGAAGGTTTGGGCATCAAGCGGCCAGGGCTCATTTAAGCAGGCACGTTCAATTGCGCAATCAATCAACTGATCGCGCAGTTGCTCTTGCGTCCCGAGGGATAAGTACAGCATCCCAAGCTTGGTCAAATCGTGCAGATTCTTCTCTAAAAACTTAACCTGATCGCGCAACGCGATTTTAAACAAACGTCGCAAGCCGCGTTGATGCGCTTGTTTTGCCGCGTGTGGGTCATCAAACACGTCAAGTGCGCACGTCGAACCACGGTCGACCAACGCTGGATAGCCTACAACAGTCGTGTTTTTTCGCCGAATTTCTAAAAGTTCTGGCAAGGTGCCAAAGCTCCAGTCGACAATCTCGTCTTGCGACAAGGCACTGGCAACCTCTTGATCCCGCGTGGCAAGTTGCTGAAAATTGGCTTGCGCCTGTTTACCAAACTCGGCCTTCAATTGCGCCAGATTACGACCTGCCCCCAGCATACGACCATGTTCATCGATGACTTTAAAAGACATGAACAAGTGCGCCGGCAAGGTCTCAGGTTTGAAATCAGTGGCGACTGGACGCAACTTCAACTGCAGCCACATATCTTGACTAAGCGCGTCGGTGAGCGAACACCCGGGTGCGGCAAGTTTGTTAAACCAGCGCTCGTAGAACCCAGCGGCGTAATCAGGCAGAGGCACACAATGTCGGCGTATTTTTTGCGGTAATGACTTGAGCAGCATGTGCACTTTTTCTTTGAGCATGCCGGGCACCAACCATTCACAACGCTCAGCCACGAGTTGATTCAAAAAAAACAACGGTACGGCCAGCGTCACGCCATCGCGTGGCGAGCCGGGTTCAAAGTGATAATCCAGTGCCAGGCGTGTGCCTTGCCACTCAAAAAACTTTGGAAATACGTCGGTCGTGACGCCAGCGGCTTCGTGTCGCATCAGCGCTTCACGGGTTAAAAACAACGCTTGCGCCTGTTCTTTTGGTAACCCCTTGACCCAGTGCTCAAGCGTGCTTAACTGATGAATATCAGGCGGCAATAAGCGATCGTAAAAAGCATGAATCAAACTGTCGTCAACTAAAATATCAGGGCGACGGGTTTGATGCTCAAGGTGCTCGATTTGAGCGATCAGTTTGCGATTGTGCGCGATAAATGCCAAGGGGCTATCGAGCTCGCTAGGCACCAAGCCTTGCAAAATAAAAATCGCTCGGGCTTCAGTCGGTGCAATCGGACCGTAATGCACGCGCCGCCCCGAGTAGACGTTTAACCCGTAGAGCATGCCTTTTTCGTTGGCAACGACTTGTCCGAGTTTTTTCTCCCAACGCGGGTCGCTCCAGGAGCGTTTGATTAAATGCTTGGCAACCTTTTCAACCCAGGTTGGATCAATTTTTGCAACGCAACGCGCATAGACCTTACTGGTGTCGACCAGTTCGGCCGCCATGATCCATTTGCCTGCTTTTTTAACCAGTCGCGACCCAGGATGAATCCAAAAGCGCAACTCACGCGCACCCATGAAGTGTCCGGCTTCTTCAGACTGCAAGCCAAGGTTACCAAGAAGACCTGACATCAAAGCCAAATGCAATTGATCATAGGTTGCGTCGCTTTGATTCAGGCGCCAGCCCTGCTCGCCCGCAAGCGCTAATAGCTGCCGATGAATATCGTGCCACTCACGCAACCGCACCGGTGATAAAAACTGCTGGCGCAATTGGGCCACCAACTTGCGTTGTGAAGCTTTGTGGTCGACCTGTTCGTGATACCAACGCCACAACTTTACGTAAGAGAGAAATTCAGACTTGTCGTCGGCAAACTTGGCGTGTGCCAGCTCGGCGGCTTCGCGCGCTTGCATGGGCCGGTCACGCGGATCTTGTACCGAAAGCGCGGCCGCAATGATCAGCATCTCGGTCAGGCAGTTTTGTTCGCGAGCGGCCAAAATCATGCGGCCAATGCGCGGATCGACCGGCAACTTCGCCAGGGCTTGGCCGGTGGACGTCAGACCGGTGTCGGTACTTGAGTCGGGGTCGATGGCGCCAAGTTCTTGCAGCAGGTGGTAACCATCAGCAATCGCACGACCCGAGGGTGGATCAACGAAAGGAAACTCTTCGATCTCGACGAGTTTCAGGGCCTTCATACGCAAGATCACACCGGCAAGCGAAGAGCGCAAGATCTCAGGGTCAGTAAACGGTGATCGCTCTTTAAAACTTGGCTCGTCATACAAACGAATACACACCCCAGGGCCCAAGCGGCCGCAACGCCCAGCCCGCTGGTTTGCCGAAGCCTGACTGATTGGCTCGATCCGTAGCTGCTCGACCTTATTGCGCCATGAGTAACGTTTAACGCGTGCCAAACCGGTATCAATCACGAAACGAATGCCCGGAACAGTCAGAGATGTTTCAGCAACGTTGGTAGCCAGAATAATGCGCCGAGCGCTACTTTTAGGGGTAAAGATTTCTTCTTGCTCAGCCTGTGACAAGCGCGCATAAAGAGGCAACACTTGGGTACCCGGCGGATGGTGCTTGCGTAACGCTTCAGCCGCTTCACGGATTTCACGTTCGCCAGGCAAAAACACCAAGACATCACCGGGACCGACGTGCGCGCACTCATCGACCGCCTCGACTAGGGCATTAATCAGATCGCGCTCTTCGTCACGCGCCAAACCACGCTCAGACTGCCCCGCAGGAGCTTGGGTCGCGGCGTTGGCCTCAAGGCGTTCGGGATCATTGACCGGGCGATACCGAATATCGACGGGGTAGAGGCGACCCGAGACTTCAATCACGGGGGCCGCGCGCCCTTTGGCGTCTGCAAAGTGTTGCGAAAACCGTGTCGCGTCGATCGTGGCCGACGTGATGATGAGCTTAAGATCAGGACGTCGTGGCAGCAGCTGCTTGAGATAGCCCAACAAAAAATCAATATTCAGACTGCGCTCGTGTGCCTCATCGATAATGATGGTGTCGTAGCGACGCAGCATGGGATCGCGTTGTGATTCGGCGAGCAAAATGCCGTCGGTCATGAGCTTGATGGCGGTTTGTGCGCTGCTGCGATCTTGAAACCGAACCTGATACCCGACCCACTCACCCAAGGGGGTTTTGAGTTCGTCAGCAATGCGTTTAGCGACCGAGCTCGCAGCGATTCGGCGCGGCTGAGTATGGCCGATCATCTTTGTTAAGCCACGACCAAGCTCAAGACAGATCTTTGGCAGCTGGGTGGTTTTGCCCGAACCGGTTTCGCCGCTGACGATGATTACCTGATGCCCAGCGATCGCCCGCGCGATCTCGAGCCTGCGCGCACTGACAGGGAGATCCTCGGGATAGACGATCTGAGGGGGTTGACGTGGGGTAATGACAACGCTTTCAGGGGTTATTGTTGGCGTTATCCCCGCGTCAGGCGTTGATTGAGACATATTTTCTGATCTAGGCACATCGGCATTATAATTTTTATCTTCTTCTTTCACAGCATCACGAGGTTTTCAATACAAACCACCATGTCCGACACGCCAGAACAAGAGACCGTATCCGCCCAAGAAGCCCCTGAATTTGCTGCCGCTCAATTTGTGCGCTGGTTTCGCGAGGTTGCCCCCTATGTGCATGCCTTTAGGGGTAAAACCTTTGTCGTGGCGTTTGGCGGCGAGCTGGTGCAAGCCAATGTACTGAATACCCTGATCCAAGATTTGTCGTTGCTGTCGGCGCTAGGGATTAAATTGGTGCTGGTGCACGGCTCGCGCCCGCAGGTCAACGAGCAGTTGCGGCTAAAGGGCTTTGAACAACAGTTTGGTCGAGGCCGCGCGCCCATGGACGCCAACGCCCTTGAATGCGCAAAAGAGGCCGCCGGTGAAATTCGCCTCGATATTGAGGCGGCCTTTAGTCAGGGCTTGCCCAATACCCCGATGTCGCACGCGCAGATTCGTGTGCTCTCGGGTAACTTTGTGACTGCACGCCCAACTGGCATTATTGATGGCATCGACTACCAGCATACCGGTCAAGTTCGCAAAATAGACGCCGAGGCACTGCGCTTTGCCATCGAACGTGGTTCGATTGTTTTGTTGTCGCCGCTTGGCTTTTCGCCAACCGGCGATGCCTTCAACCTGTCGATGGAAGAGCTGGCCACAAGCGTGGCCACGGCACTGCGCGCAGAGAAACTCATCTTTTTGATCGAAACCCCCGGTGTGGTCTCTCCCGACGGTTCGGTGGACACCGAGCTTGCGCGTTTAGACGCCGATGCGTTGTTGGCGGAGGGCTCAATCGACGCAGACACCGCTTTTTACCTTCAGTACGCCTCGCGCGCAGTGAAGCGCGGTGTCACGCGTGCGCACTTAATCCCGTTTTCGATGGACGGCGTAGTACTGCTTGAGGTCTTTACCCATGACGGCGTGGGTACGATGGTGGTTGAAGATACGCTTGACGATTTACGCCCCGCCACCATTGATGATGTAGGCGCACTGCTGCAGTTGATTGAGCCACTTGAACTTGATGGAACCCTATTGCCGCGCGGCAGAGGCATCATCGAACGTGAGGTCGAAAACTTCACTGTGCTTGAGCACGATGGGGTGATCTATGGGTGTGCGACCCTTAACGATTTTCCACAATCGCAGATGGCCGAAATGGGCTGTCTGATCGTGCATCCCGAATGGCAAGGCACCGGCGAGGGCGAAATCTTGCTGCGCCACATGGAGTCGCGCGCTCGTGCCATGGGTGCAAAGCGTCTGTTTGTGCTCACAACGCGTACCTCGCACTGGTTTATCAAGCGCGGCTTTGTACAGGGTGGGGTTGCCGATTTACCCAAAGAAAAACAAGCGCATTACAACCGGTCGCGCAACAGCCTGATTTTTATTAAACGTCTGTGAGAAAAAAGTGCTTGTCAGGGCAAAGGTTTTTAAGCTGCACATGCTTCGAATCCTTTTACAATCAAGCTTGAACTGTTGTTATGCCAACCTTTAGACCGTTTGACTTTGCGTTTCTGTTTCAACCATACCCCGATGCCGTCATCGATTAATTTTTTATCATCGATTTTTAACTTTCAACTTGCACTTTTAAATAGCAGGATGTTGCCATGAGTCGTACCGTGCAGTGTGTCAAACTCAATAAAGAGGCCCCTGGTCTTGAATACCCGCCGTATCCCGGCGATATGGGTGTCAAAATCTGGCAAAGTATTTCGCAAGAAGCTTGGGAAGAGTGGAAAGCCATTCAAACCAGACTCGTGAACGAAAATCGCTTGAATCTGGCAGATACGCGCGCGCGCAAGTATCTAAAAGAACAGATGACAAAGTTTTTGTTTGAGGGTGGCGACATCGAGGCGCAAGGCTACGTGCCGCCTAGCGAGTAAGGTTTGCAATGCTTGGTCGCAAATCGCTGACGCTACCTGTTACAACGTCAGCGTTAACTCTTGAATTTATTGGCTGGCACCACGGGCAATCTCTTCTGCCTGCTTCACAGCCTTAGCGGCGAGTTTTTCTTCAGGCGTTGGTTCGGGTTCGCCGCGCACAACGCGTTCAGCCATCTTCAAGCCCTTATGGCGCACATCAGCGCCATGCACCATGAAAATGACACGTTCTGCCATGTTTTTGCAGTGGTCGCCGATACGTTCCATCGAGCGGGCGATAAACAGCAAATCAATCGAACGTGAGATCGTACGTGGATCTTCGATCATGTAGGTGATCAGGTTACGTAAGGTTGCCTTCCATTCTTTGTCGACTTCTTTATCGCTCCGTACCACTGATGCAGCAAGCACCGCATCTTGACGTGCAAAGGCATCCATCACCTGACGCATCATGGTCGCGATATTGTTCGCCATGTGACGCAGTTCGATTTCAGGCATGAACGAACGGTCGTCTTCATGGATGCGGCGAGCCATTGTGGCAATTTTTTCAGCCTCGTCGCCCGATCTTTCCATGTCAGTGAGCATTTTGGTGACCGCTAAGAGCGTACGCAAATCAATCGCTGTGGGTTGGTGACGTGCAATAATTTGAGTCACACGCTCGTCGATCTCAACCTCAAGGCGGTTGACTTCTTTTTCGTGCTCGCGAACCCGGTCGACTAAGCTCAAATCACCTTCGGTGAGCGCCTGCATACCGTCTTGGACCATGGCCTCGACCAGACCACCCATTTGCAGTAACTCAGTACGAATACGCTGAAGATCTGCGTCAAATTGTTTGTTGGTGAGATCGGTCATGGCAAATCCTATCGGTTTGGAGTTGTTAGTGTAAGACGAAACTATGACAGTTTTGTGAATATCACGCCTTGGCCTGGCTTGCTCTCAGACTCTTGAGACCAGACTCTTGCACCGCGCAGTGAGCGAGAGCCTGCTTAAGCGCAACCTGTGCCTGCGCTAAAGTTGCCGGATACCCTGCTGTGTGGCCAATAACGCCACATCAGCGGGGCGTGCCGCAAACAAACCGTTGGTGACAACACCTGGCACTTGGTTCAAGCGCGCTTCAAGTGCAACCGCGTCAGAAATGGTTAAACCGTGAACGTCTAGGATCTGATTGCCATTATCGGTCGTAAAACCCGCCCGCAAGACAGGCTCACCACCGAGTTCACGCGCCACACGGGCTACCGCTTCGCGTGCTAGCGGCAAGACCTCAATTGGCAAGGGAAAGCGACCCAACACTTGAACAAGTTTAGATTCATCGGCAATACACACAAATTTTTTCGCCACCGACGCGACTATTTTTTCGCGCGTGAGCGCCCCGCCACCGCCTTTGAGCATGTGCAGGCGCTCGTTAATTTCATCGGCACCGTCCACGTAAACCGGCATGGTGTGCACCTCATTGAGATCAAGCACCACAATACCTAACGCAGCCAAGCGCTGCGCGCTACGCTCAGAGCTTGCAACCGCTGCCCGAAATTGCGTACGGTAGCGCGCCAAACCGTCAATGAACAAATCGGCGGTCGAGCCCGTGCCCACACCGATCACTGCCTCGGGCGAGAGCAGCGGCTCGATGTAAGTCAATGCAGCCTCTGCAGCTTGTTGTTTAAGATCTTGTTGTGAGAGCATCATCATCCTTTAAAGGTGGTTCTTCTGTCTCTGGGGTGGCCGTCTCTAACGCCAAAGACTCTTGTTCACTGAGGCCCTCGCGCAACAAGGCACGCGCCTGATCATCGGGCAGCACTTCAACATTTTTTAAGCTTCGCAGCATCGCGCGGGTACGGGTCTCAGTTTGACCAATTTTATTGCTGGCTGAGTCGAGCGATTTTTTAACTGCTGTCAGGGTGTCACCAAATTTGTTGAACTCGGTTTTAACCGCGCGCAACACCTGCCACACTTCAGAAGAACGCTGCTGAATCGCCAGTGTGCGAAAGCCCATTTGCAAACTATTGAGCAACGCCGCTAGGTTAGCGGGGCCCGCCACATTGACGCGCAGGTCATGCAACTTATCGAGCAGGCCCGGTTGTCGCAACACCTCTGCATACAAGCTTTCGCTAGGCAAAAACATAATAGCAAAGTCAGTGGTGTGTGGAGGTGAGACGTATTTAGAGACGATGAGCTTAGCCTGCGTCTCAACCGCTTTGCCCAAGGCTAACCCCGCCGCCTTCATCCCCTCGCGATCAGCATGCTCATGGGCATCCATCAAGCGCTCGTACTCTTCTTTCGGAAACTTAGCGTCAATCGGCAGCCACACCACCTGATCGTGTTCTGTTGCGCCCGGCAAGCGAATCGCAAACTCAACCTGCGCGTCACTACCTGGTACGGTTTTGACGTTACGGGCATATTGCTCGGCTGTCATGCCGTCTTCGATCAAACGGGCTAATTGCACCTCACCCCAAGTACCACGAGTTTTGACATTGGTGAGCACGCGCTTGAGATCGCCCACGCCAGTCGCCAGCGCCTGCATTTCACCAAGACCTCGTTGCACAGCTTCTAGCCGTTCTGAGACTTGTTTAAAAGACTCGCCCAAGCGCAGTTCGAGCGTCGCGTGCAGTTTTTCATCGACAGTGCGACGCATCTCGTCAAGCTTAGTGGCATTGTCGGTTTGCAAAGCCAACAGGCGTTGTTCAACCGCGGCCCGCAACTCGGCCATCCGTTGATCATTGGTTTGAATCAGACTTTGCCATTGCGCTGTAAATCCGGCAGCAAAGCGCGCTAAGGACTCTGCGCCCTCGGTTCGCCCAGCGGCGGCATCGCGCGCGACCGCGGCTCTGAATTCAGCGTCAGCCTGAGACAACTCGAGTCGCAAGGCACGCGACGCGTCAGACATCTCAGTGCGCAATTGACGCTGACTTTCAAGTTGCTCAGCACGTTGCGTACGCTCGACGCGCTCAAGTGTTGTGATAATTTGCGCAAGCAGAGGGTCAGACTGCTGTACGCTTGTGGCTCGCACTTTTAACCAAGCCAACACTGCAAACACTGCGGCAATCGTCGCGCCTAGCGCCGCGACAATCATCGAGACAATCGTGTCTGTCATACGATCTTCAATTTCTCTGTGTAACGCTTCTCATTAAAACCAACTGTCACCGAACCATCGGGATAGAGTGTCAGTGGTCGACGAATCAATGCTGGGTACTGGGCAATTAACTCAAGCCATTGCGCCTCGGATTGCGGGTCTTTTAAGGCGTCAGCGAGTTGTCTCCAGGTCATTGAGGCGCGATTCACGAGCTTTTCAAAACCGCCTAGCGCTTGAGCCCATTTTTTTAAGTCTGCGGGGCCAATAGGATGCGCGCGGTAATCAATAAACTCATGAGCAAGCGCACGCTTATCAAGCCAAGCCCGCGCTTTAACGCAGGTACTGCATTGGGTCAGGCCGTATAAGGTTAAAGCCATCACAGTTTTTTCCAAAATAGATTACGCATCGTTGAACGCCGCTTGGTAGCCTTGTTTGAATACGTGCCAACACGTCGACTCGAGCTCAGGAGAAACCTTTCTGACTGAACGCAACAAGCGAGACAGATTTTCGGCACGCTGCGTGGCTGTCAACGCTGTGCGACGGCCACGATCTAGATCAATAATCCACACTTTGTCTTGCGCATCCACTAGTAGGTTAAAGACATTTAAGTCAGCGTGCCACACATCAAATTGATGCATCTGCGCAATCACACGACCCGCCTCAAGCCATACCTGAGGTTCGGTACACTGCCCCAAGGGGCGCGCGTGTTGAATACGCTGGGTGAGCAAGGCTGCCCGATAGGTCAAGCGCCCGCGCCAGACGGCGGCCCCTAGCGGGCGCGGCACGGGTAACCCTGCTTGCCACATCACGCGCAACAAATCGAACTCGGCAAAAGAGCGCGTGCGCTCTAGACCCAGCCACAGATAGTGTTCTTGCACCAAGCGTGCCATCAACCCACCCCGCTTGAAGTGCCTGAGCACTGCCTCAACCGACGCCAGTTGCACAAACCAGGCCGCCGCACGACCACCAGAGGCAACAATTTGTGCCTGCGAGGGCAGATAGTCGGGGTCAAAGCATGGCAAGGCGGGATCGGGCATTAACGGATCGAGCCTCAGGTGAATGGTTTGCCCGTTTTGTTCAAGTACGACAGATGCAATATCGCTGATGAGGCGTTGAGCTTGGACACCAGACGAGTTTGTTTGACTCAGCGTCATACTCAGGTCTGCCGCAAAATATTGAGTGGCGGAGTCTGCAAGACACCGCGCAAGGCCAGTGCACCGGCAAGCCAGGCACCAAACATGCAAAGCGTCACCCCCAATACCCAAGGCAACAGAGTAAAACGCATATTGAACTCAAAGAGCCAAGTCGATAACCCCCAGGCTGCCAGAGTCGCGCCACCGGCGGCTAACAGGCCAGCTAGCGCACCAACCGCCAACAGTTCAATACGCTGTGCCGTAGCCAATTGTCGCCTTGAAGCCCCGAGCGCACGCATCAAGGCGGCCTCGCGCACGCGTTCGTCGCGCGTGGCTGACAGAGCTGCGGCCAACACAAGCGCACCGGCCAAAAGCGAAAACACAAAGAGGCCTTGCACTGCCACTGAAACTTTATCCAAGATACTTTGCAATTGGCCCAGAATCGCACCCACATCAAAAACAGTCAGATTGGGAAACTCTTGCACAAGCTTTTGCAACTGCCCAGCTTGATCAGGTCGCAAATGAAAGGCTGTCATAAACGTTTGCGGTGCATTGCTCAACGCTGCTGGCGTCAGGATGGCAAAAAAGTTTGCCCGCATCGAATCCCAGTCGACCCGACGCAGGCTCGTGACCGTCACGTTGATCATTTGGCCGGCAATATCAAATTCTAAAACATCGCCAAGTGCAAGCGATAGCGTTTTTGCCAAGCCGGTTTCAAGTGACACCTCAAAAGCCTCACTCACGAGGTCTCGCCCGGCAACGATTTGTCCTGGCTCGGGCAACTGCGGGGCATAAGACAGATTGAACTCGCGTTCAATTAAACGCTGGGCGCGCTCTTGCGTGTAATCGTTGGCGCTTAACGCCTGACCGTTACGAGAGAGCAGCCGACCTCTCACCATCGGCGACATGACCGCCTGAGGGATCCCAGCTTGCTGCAACGCCTGTTGAACACCTTTCACTTGATCAGACTGCACATTGATCAAAAACCGATTCGGGGCATCGGGGGGCAAGGTGCGTTGCCAGCCCGCCAGTAAATCAGTACGCACAATCGTCAATAGCAACAGTGCCATCATCCCGATCGCCAAGGCACTAATTTGCGCAATGGTCGCTGCGCGCCTACGTACGACACCACTAATCGCAAAACGCAACATCGGAAAGGCATCCAGGCGCCCGCGTAACAACGCTAGCAATCCTAAGCCCAATGCGCTGACCCCTCCGAACAAAAGTGCCGCAACCAAAAAGCCCAACGCCACGCCAGCGCCTAACTTGAGATCCTTGGCTACCCACCACATCAAAACAGTGAACCCTGCCAAACCCAGTACATAGCCCAACAAGCTTGCGCTAGGCATGCGCGGGTGGGCCGCTCGAAAGATTTGCGATGGTGCGACATCGCGCAAGGCCTGAAGGGGTGGCCAGGCAAAGGCGAGTAACAACCAAAGCCCGGCAAACAAGCCTTGCAGAGCGGGTAGCCACGAGGCTGCGGGCAAGTCTGTTCCGATCAGTTCACCAAGCGCGATGATCATCAAAAATTGCGCACACCAGCCCAGCAGCATGCCGGCAAACGACCCCAGCACGCCTACCAACACGAACTCGCCCACCACAATCTGAGAGACCGCAGACTGCGTCGCCCCCAGGCAACGCATCAACGCAATGCTTGGTCGATGGCGCTGACCAAAGCGTCTGGCGGCGAGCGCCACGGCGACCGCGGCAATTAACACGGCCAGCATCGCCACCAATGACAAAAACTGTTGCGCCCAATCAAGCGAACGACGGATTTCAGGCCGTCCGGCCTCGACCGTGAGAATTTTTTGACCCGGTTTAAGTTGACTCTCAAGCCAGCTTCGATACGCCTCGACTGCAGCGCCCTCGCCCGCTACGAGCAAAGCATGACGCACGCGACTGCCAGGTGCGATCAACCCGGTTCGCGGCAAGTCTTCAGCGCGAAACATCACGCGTGGCGCCAAATTGACGAACTGTGGCCCACGGTCAGGCTCATAAGTAATGACTCGCGTGATGGTCAGGCTAATGTCGCCTACGTTGAGTTGCTGACCGATTTGCTGGCTGGTCTGCCCTAAAATTTGCGCATCTACCCACACTTCGCCAACCGCAGGCGCCGTTTTTGTCACCTGATCCGAACCCGCAATACTGGTGCTCGTGCGCAGACTACCGCGCAGCGGGTAGCCGCCTTCAACGGCTTTGATCGAAGACAGCACAAGGTTCGCATTTGTACCAACCATCGACGGAAACTGCCAAGTCAGTGCAGTGGTTAACCCGCGCTGCCGTGCCTGTCGCAAAAATTCTTCAGGAACAGGCATATCGGCTTCAAAAACTAAATCTGCGCCTAGCATTTGCGCAGCGTCTCGCTCGAGCGCTCTGCCGACGCGATCAGCCAAAAACCCCACGCTGGTGATAGCGGCCACCGCCACGACCACAGCTAGCAGCAGCAAACGCAGATCACCGGCGCGCGCGTCGCGCCAGGCTTGTTTGAAGGCGAGTTTAAGATTGATCATGCAAGCAATGGGCCTCAACGTAAGCGGTCAAGAGCGTCTTGCAAGCGATCAACCGCCCAGACGTCTAAGCCTTCAATCGGCTGACGCGGCGCGTTAGCCTTCGGAATAATTGCCACCGAAAATCCGAGTTTTGCCGCCTCGCGCAGGCGCTCTTGGCCGCGCGGTGCCGGCCTGACCTCGCCGGCCAACCCCACCTCACCAAACGCGATCAGCCCCTTAGGCAAAGGTCGATCGCGAAGCGACGAAATAATCGCTAACAAGACAGCCAAGTCAGCGGCCGGCTCAGTAATGCGCACGCCACCTACCGCATTGACAAAGACATCTTGATCAAAGGTTGAGACGCCGGCATGGCGATGCAGCACCGCCAAGAGCATCGCCAGACGATTGCCTTCAAGCCCCACCGACAGGCGCCTTGGATTTGGTACATGAGCGGTATCCACGAGGGCTTGAATTTCGACTAAAAGTGGACGCGTGCCCTCTTGGGTCGCCATCACGCAAGAGCCTGAGACTTCGTTGGTGTGCTGCGATAAGAACAGCGCAGAGGGATTAGACACCCCGCGCAAGCCCCGATCAGTCATCGCAAAAACACCCAACTCGTTGACTGCACCGAAGCGATTTTTAAAGGCACGCACCAAACGAAACGACGAGTGCGTGTCACCTTCAAAATACAACACGGTATCGACAATATGCTCAAGTACCCGAGGGCCAGCCAACGTGCCGTCTTTGGTGACATGACCAATCATCACAATGGGGATCCCCGCCTGCTTGGCCAGGCGCGTCAGTTGAGCCGCACACTCTTTGACCTGCGAAACCGACCCGGGTGCTGCACTGAGCTCACTTGAATAAATCGTTTGAATCGAATCAATCACCGCAACCGCTGGCTTTTGTTCAAGCAAGGCGTGTTGAATCGCCTCAAGACGGATCTCAGCGAACAGATCGACCGAGCCGCCGATTAAGCCTAAACGCCGTGCGCGCAGCGCGACTTGCTCAGCAGACTCTTCGCCCGTGACATACAACACGCGCGCCTGACCTGACATGGCCACCAGCGCTTGCAGTAATAAGGTTGATTTTCCGATGCCGGGATCGCCGCCGATCAACACCACGGCACCGGCCACCAGGCCACCCCCTAAGACTCGATCGAATTCGGGGATACCAGTCGAGATGCGCGGCAGCTCGAGCGCCTCGACATCCGAGAGGCTGCGCAGGGGCGCCGAGGCTGTGAGCGGCGCATAACGATGCTCAGCGTGGGCAGCAGGCCCAGCGTCACGCGATTCTTCGAGGGTGTTCCAGGCGTTGCAATGCGGGCATTGACCCAACCATTTTGGGCTGACGCCGCCACACTCTGTGCAAGTGAAAATCGTTTTAATTTTTGCCATGTGCTAGTTTAACAAGGCTGGGGGGCACCATCGGCCAAGCCCCTTGAGCCAAACGACTCAAGACGCTTGGCTGCGTTCTAAGAGGCGGTACTTCCTAAGCTGCCACCGCCATCAATCCCGATAATCTGACCGGTGATAAACCCGGCATCGGCTGACAACAAAAAGCTGATCAACGCAGCGACTTCATTGGCGGTGCCTAAGCGCCCCATGGGCACCATTGAGGCCGCAGCGCTGGCGACAACCGCGGCAGGCATCGCGTTCATGAAGAGCTCGGTATCGATGGCCCCTGGAGCGACTGCATTCACAGTGATGCCATATTCAGCTAAATCTAAGGCCCAAGTGCGCGTGCAGCCGATGATGGCGCTTTTAGCGGCAGCATAGCTTGTGGCGTCGCGCGCGCCGCGCACTGACAAACTGCACAAGTTGATAATGCGACCGCTGCGGCGCACTTTCATAGATTCGACAAACGCTTGCGTGACCTGGACCGCAGTCCGCACATTCATATCAAAGGTTTCGTAGAGCGCTGAGAGTTCGACCGAGCCAAGCGGCTGCGAAATCGCAGAACCCACGTTATTGACCACCGCGTCAACCGGAAACTTGTCGCGTATGACTTGCAGCACATCTTGCGTTTGACCCGCGTCTGACAAATCACATTCATACAGATAGCCAGGAAAATCGATTTCGGCGGTATTGCGCGCAATGCCAACCACATGGCAACCCAAATCCGCTAAACGCTGAGTGAGCGCCCAACCGATGCCTTTGGTGGCGCCAGTAATTAATACGCAACTGTCTTTCAACCTGATCTCCGAGCACGCACACACGAGCGCTTATGAATGTTAGTCTACCGCAGCCCACATTGAGCTTGCCTAAATATACTTGGGGCATTGATGAATAAATCAAGTATGTCTTGGTAAAAGATGCCACCATGACACAGCGCTTAACGATTTAAACGTCAATCTTTGCTCTTTTTGGCCATAGATGCCGTCAAGCCAACAAAATTATGTCAGCCAATCACTACGAGAATTTTCCGGTTGCTTCGTTTTTATTGCCCAGACGTTTGCGTCAGGCCGTACTGAATATCTATCGTTTTGCACGTAGCGCCGACGACATCGCCGACGAGGGTGAAGCCAGCAACGCCGAGCGCCTGCAGGCCTTACAAACCTATCGTGACGGGCTTAACACCTGCGCAACACCGCCCACTGCGCGAACTGGCACATTACACCCAACGCTTGATGCGATCTTCATCCCGCTTGGTCAAACCATTGTTGAACACCAACTGCCACTTCAGCCTTTTGAAGATCTGCTCTCGGCTTTCGAACAAGATATCGTACAAAAGCGTTACGTCGATCAAGCCGCGCTTGATCACTATTGCGCACGTTCAGCCAACCCCGTCGGTCGCCTAATGCTGCACCTTTATGGTGCGATCGCTCAAGACACACTGGATCAGTCAGATGCAATCTGCACAGCCTTGCAACGACTAAACTTCTTGCAAGATGTCGCGATCGACTGGCAAAAGAATCGAATTTATCTACCTCAGCAAGAGCTCACTCGCTTTGGCGTGACCGAAGATTCGATTGCAAACGGGCAAACTAGCGCCGCCTGGAAAGCCCTGATGCAAGAACAAGTCACGGCGTGTAGAGCCTTGTTACACTTTGGACAGCCACTGGGCCGACGGCTACCCGGGCGTATCGGGCTTGAGCTCAGACTCATCGTGCAAGGTGGCCTGCGAATTTTAGAAAAACTCGAACACATTGAATTTGATGTGTTTCGACATCGACCAACCCTAGGCGCGTATGACTGGACACTCATGTTCACGCGCGCTCTTCGAACCTGAACGCATGACGCCACAAGAATACTGTCAGGATAAAGCAGCCAAGAGCGGCTCCAGCTTCTATTACGCCTTTCTGTTTTTACCGCCGGCCCGCCGTCAGGCGATCACAGCACTCTATGCCTTTTGTCGCGAGGTCGATGATGTTGTGGACGAGTGCACCGACGCGTCACTTGCGCGTATCAAACTTGCGTGGTGGCGCACACAGGTTGATGCACTGTTTGAAGGTAAAGCCGAGCACTTGGTCATGAAGGCGCTGCTACCCTGCCTGAGCCCGTTTGACATCACGCGTGAGCGTCTGTTGGCGGTGATTGATGGTATGGAGATGGACTTAGACCAGACCCGTTACCTTGACTGGCCAGCGCTGCAAACGTATTGCTGGCATGCGGCCGGTGTCGTGGGTGAACTGTCTGCGAGCATCTTTGGCTATACCGATGCGTCGACGCTGCAATACGCCACCAAGTTAGGTCTGGCGTTTCAGCTCACCAATATCATTCGCGATGTGGGTGACGATGCACGCCGCGGTCGCATCTACTTGCCCATCAGCGATCTGCAACAGTTTGGTGTGCGTGCCTCAGATATTTTGAATGGCAACTATTCTGAAAAATTTTCTGCATTGATGGCCTTTGAAGCTGCGCGCGCACGCGCGCTGTACGCCGAGGCCATCGCAGCCTTACCGCGACAGGATCAACGCGCCCAACGCCCAGGCTTAATGATGGCAGCGATTTATTACGCCCTGCTCACAGAAATCGAACATGAGCAATGGCAGGTCTTACACCAGCGGATTTCGCTCACGCCCGTACGCAAGCTCTGGTTAGCTTGGAAAAACTTTATCGGCGAAGGCGCAAGCGTGATTCGTCAAATTCAGCGAGCGAGTCGAGTCTGATGAAGCTTGCCGTGGTCGGCGCGGGATGGGCCGGCTTGGCGGCTGCGGTTGCACTGAAAGCAGCGGGGGCATCCGTCACTGTGTTTGAGGCAGCACCGCTTGCAGGTGGGCGCGCGCGGCGCGTCGATGACCTGAACATGGGCGCAATCGACAACGGCCAACATTTGCTATTGGGCGCATATACCGAGACGCTGGCCTTACTCAAACAGTTGCATCCCGAACGTGCGGTAAGCGACTTGCTGCAGCAAACGCCCCTGCACCTTGAAAGCGCCGACGGAGCCTTTCGCCTGAAAGCGGCCAACCTACCCTCGCCGTTTCATACCCTTTGGGCGTTACTCACCGCACGTGGTTTGTCGTGGCACGAGCGCTGGCTTGCCACTCTTATGATTGTTTCACTCAAGCTTAAGCACTGGCAAGCGCCTGAGCGACTGAGCGTTGCACAGTTGCTTGAGCAACACCACCAATCTGCTGTGTTGTGCCGCCAACTCTGGACCCCTCTCTGCCTGGCGAGTTTAAATACGTCAAGCGACCAAGCCTGTGCTCAATTATTTTTAAATGTGTTGCGCGATAGTCTGGATGCCCCGCGGGCACACTCTGACATGCTGATCCCACGCGTAGACTTAACTGAACTTTGGCCTCAGGCAGCCGCTGTGACAGTCACCATGCGCTATCGGCACATCGT
>Ga0247843_1002416_pt1 | contig 33978 bp, 33 predicted proteins | sample LaCruzMarch2017__FD_192420 | JGI IMG/M metagenome (GOLD analysis project Ga0247843, IMG submission 192420) | Freshwater microbial communities from meromictic Lake La Cruz, Castile-La Mancha, Spain - LaCruzMarch2017_8m | ecosystem: Environmental > Aquatic > Freshwater > Lake | place: Spain... | reverse complement strand
CGTTAGTAAAACTGAAGTCCAACCATGAATAGTTATCGTGTTAGTTTTGTTTTATTGGTGTGTATTGCTTTATTCCTGCCTTTTTTAGGAACCGTTCACCTTTTCGATTGGGACGAAATAAATTTTGCGGAATGTGCGCGAGAAATGATTGCATCAAACAATTACTCGACCATTACAATTGACTATCTCCCTTTTTGGGAAAAACCACCGCTCTTCATCTGGATGCAAGTTTATTCAATGAAGCTATTTGGCATTACCGCATTTGCTGGCCGATTCCCTAATTTTATTGCTGCCATTGCAACCGCTTATTTTTTATACCTAGCTGGAAAAAAAGTTAAGAATGAAACTTTTGGATATTGGTGGGTGGCCTTTTATTTAGGTTCTTTTTTGCCCAATTTATACTTTCATTCGGGCATTATTGACCCATGGTTTAATTTATTCATCATTGCTGCTATTTATCATTTGTACAAAGGTCACAAAGATGAATACGGAATTGGGTCATACATAATTGCAGGTATTTTTCTGGGCTTAGCCATAATGACAAAAGGACCGGTCGCATTAGTTTTAGTTGGCGGAACCGCTTTCATCTACTTCATTTCAATCCGATTTCGACAATTCCCATCTGTACAACAACTAATCACATTTTTTGTATTCACGCTTCTTATTGGTGGAATTTGGTTTATGCTTTTGATAAATACAGGCAATAAGACCATGATTTCCGAATTCATTAGTTATCAACTTCGGTTATTTCAAACACAAGATGCAGGGCATGGAGGACCATTTTATTACCATTTTATTATCCTTCTTTTGGGTTGTTTTCCTGCCTCCTTTTTTGCAATAGGTTATTTTATCTTTCAAAATAAACATAAAAACAAAAAGGAATCTTTTGATTTATGGATGAAAGTGGTTTTTTGGTTGACATTACTACTGTTTTCGATTGTGAGTACTAAAATTATCCATTATTCATCGCTTTGCTATTTTCCATTGACCTACTTTGCAGCAAGGTGGGTACAAGAGTTGAAAAGTACCAAACAAATAAAAATAGTTTCTATTTTTACGATTAGCTATTTAGTTATTTTTTCAATCATACTCCTATTTATACCTTATGCTTTGCAGCACAAAGAATGGCTAATTGAAACATTTAACATTAAGGACCCCTTTGCAATAGCGAATTTAAACGCGAAACTTTCATGGACTAACTGGGATTATTTTCCGGGGCTATTTTTTCTTGTTGGTGCACTACTTTCGCTAATTCTATTATTAAGGAAGCAATTAAAATTAGCCATCATAGCATCCTTATTAACAGTAGCCTTAGGAATATTAACCATTCAAGCTAATACATTATCAAAAATTGAAGGAATATCGCAAGCTGCTGCAATTGAGTTCTTTCAAAAACACAAAAATGAAAACTGCTACCTTATTCCGCTTGGTTATAAATCATATGCGCATCTATTCTATGGGCAAACAAAAAATCATAAAAACAATAAGCGATTTGATGAGGCTTGGCTATGCAATGAAATAACTGATAAACCGGTGTATTTCGTTTCAAAAATTGATCGTAAGGAAGGATATTTAAAAACCTATCCCAAATTATCCGTTTTGTATGAAAAAAATGGATTTGTTTTTTATACCAAGATGGACAAATGAAAATAGTAACTGTATAAGATTCATTACTTTTGTAAAAAAAAATAAAATATGCCACAATTATCGAATAAAGCAATAGAAATGCCCGCTTCTCCTATTCGTAAATTAGTTCCATTTGCAGAGAAAGCCAAAAAAAAGGATTTAGTTGTTTACCACCTAAACATAGGACAGCCAGACATTGCCACACCTGAAAGTGCCTTAAATGCTATCAGAAATTTTGATCAAAAAGTGATTGAATACAGTCATTCGGCTGGATTCGAGAGTTATCGAATTAAACTTGCAGCCACGTATCAAAAAAATGGGATTGATGTAAACACCGAAGATATTATAATAACTACCGGTGGATCTGAGGCCTTAGTTTTTGCCATGATGGCAACGTGTAACTTGGAGGATGAAGTAATCATTCCTGAACCATTCTATGCAAACTACAACGGATTTGCAGTAATGGCAGGCGTGAAGGTTGTTCCAGTAATTTCAAACATTGAATCAGGTTTTGCTCTACCTCCAATCGAACAAATCGAGCAAAAAATCAGCGCTAAAACCAAGGGTATTGTGATCTGTAATCCTGGTAATCCAACAGGTTATTTGTACTCAAAAGAAGAATTGGAAAAATTGGCTGTACTGGTTAAGAAATATGATATTTTCTTAATTGCTGACGAAGTATATAGGGAATTCTGCTATGATGGCGCTAGCCCACACTCGGTGATGAATTTAGAAGAAATTAGCCAAAATGTAATTATGATTGATTCGGTATCTAAAAGGTACTCCATGTGCGGCGCACGAATCGGAGCACTTGTTTCAAAAAATGAATCGATTATTGCTGCAGCGCTAAAATTTGGACAAGCAAGATTATCGCCGCCAACAATTGATCAGTTTGCTGCTGAAGCTGCCTTAGAAACACCTACCTCCTACTTCACAGATGTGGTTTCTGAATACGTTGCTCGGAGAAACATTATGGTGGAGGGTCTCAATTCGATTGATGGCGTATTTTGTCCTAAACCGCGTGGTGCTTTTTATTGCGTTGCAAAATTTCCTGTAGATGATGCCGAAAAATTTTGTCAGTGGCTTTTAGAAGAATTCCAACATGAAGGACAAACAGTCATGATGGCACCAGCTAGCGGTTTCTATTCGAGTGAGGGCGCGGGTAAACAAGAAGTTCGAATTGCTTATGTTTTGAATCAAGAATCCCTAAAAAAAGCGGTTATTTGTCTTCGGGAAGCACTTAAAATTTACCCTGGAAGAATTTAATAAATGGAATTTCACCAATACATCGAACAGTTAGATGGACAAAGAAAGCCTGAATTCTTAGAATTAAGAAAAGTTATTGTCGAAAATCTCCCAAAAGGATTTGAAGAATGTATAAGTTATGGAATGATTGGATATGTGGTTCCTCATTCTATTTACCCTGCAGGTTATCACTGCACGCCAAAACTTCCCTTACCATTTTTGAATTTAGTCATGCGAAAAGATATCATTACCTTTTATCACATGGGCCTGTATAGTGATGAAAAGTTACTGAATTGGTTTAAAGATGAATACAGTAAATTCACTAAGCTAAAATTGGATATGGGAAAAAGCTGTGTACGTTTTAAAAAATCAAGTGCTATCCCCTATGCACTAATTGGCGAACTCATGCAGAAAGTTAGTGTTGAGGAGTGGATAACACGTTATGAAGAAAAACACAAAAGATAACTTAATTTTTACCGCTAATGTATTTTCTGTATTCCATTTTGGTAGCATCAAAGGTGATGTGTTTAGCCAATAGCGAAGCATTTTCCTTATCAACAAGGCGATCCGACATTACCTTTGCTGCGGCTAGTTGATTCGCGTCAAAGGTAAATAAATCCATTATTTTCTCGGCATCTTTGGAATAGAGACAGGTATTTGCCAGGGCCAATTGTAACGCTTCAAGACGATCATCCTCAAAACTCTGTGATGCAATATCAGCGATGAAAGCAGTGCTATTTTGAATTGTTTTATTACAACCGTTGTTTGATGACTGAGGTGCAAGTTCACTTGAATTAGTCGTACTCACATTGGTATTGGTAATTGTATTGGTGGTAGTCGTATTCGTAAGGGTAGTCGATGTATTATTTTGCTGCGAATTATTAGTTCCTTCGTTAACATTTATCCCAACATTCATGTTAAGATTCTGCCCTGAAATTTGATCTGTTACACTAATACTTACCCCACCATTACCGTTTCCAGCACCGTTTGTATTTACATTACCAGTTGAACTGTTACTGGACGTATTAGTGGTTGTGGTTGTGGTTACAGTAGTAGATGTGTTATTTTGGTTGGCCCCACTAACTCCATTGACATTATCGTTGGTTGTATTAGGGTTAACCTGAATAGTTACAGACCCATTTCCCGATTGATTAGTACTTGAATTACTAATAAATCCGATACCTACTGAACCATCTGAATAGGAAGCGTTATTATCTGGACGATACGTTACTGCCCCAGAAGCAACTGTTCCCGTTGCGGCTACCATACTCACCAACTGCAATTTACCCTTACCCTTTTTAAAAACAATTCGGGTGGTGATATCGCTCGCCTCTTCAATAAAAAAATTCTTTTCAATGTCATTGGTTTTGCCGTCTTCAAAGATAATCTTGGTTGCATAACCCCCATTTTTTATTTCGCTTACAACCACATTTGTTTGTGCTTGTGCATTTTGCTTTACTCCATTTAGAATTAAATAAAACTTTTGTCCACCATTATTAAAAACAGTTAGGTTAGATTGGGCAGTTAAAGTAGCAGGGAAAACAATCGTTAAAAAAAGAATTACAGAAATTTTCATACGTTTTTATTTTTTAGCAAATATAGTTTAATTCTAATTTAATCAGTTTTTTAAAATCCAATTATTGTATCTCAAAAAGAATAATTTAATACCTCACAAAAAAACAAGAAACAAATTGAATTATGAATAATTTTGCACTATGAATTTTGTTATTATAGATGTAGAGACAACTGGAGGGAGCGTAAATAACTCAAAAATTACAGAATTAGCCATTTACAAATTTGACGGCGAAAAAATAGTTGATGAATACACAACCCTTGTGAACCCGGAAATTCCGATACCAGAATTTATTGTTCGATTAACAGGAATCAGCGATAAAATGGTTGAAAATGCACCCAAATTTTTTGAAATCGCAAAAAAAATAATTGAATTTACTGAGAATTGCGTCTTTGTTGCTCATAATGTCGCATTTGATTACGGCATGTTTCGAAGTGAATTTAAGGCATTGGGCTTTGATTTTCGATTACCTCAACTTTGTACGGTCAAATCGTCGAGAGCAATAATTCCCGGACATGCCTCTTACAGTTTGGGCAAGTTAACGCAGAACCTTGGCATTAAGATAATTGGTAGACATCGAGCAGGTGGAGATGCCTTAGCGACAACAAAACTCTTTGAAATCCTTATAAAAAAAGACGAAACTGCCTTGCTCGAATTTATTCATACCGCGGTAAATCCAAAAAAAATTCACCCCAACCTATCTATTGAAACCATCGATGAATTACCCCAAAAAACAGGCGTTTATTTGTTTTATAATGAATTCAATAAAATCATATACATCGGTAAAAGTATTTCCATTAAAAAAAGAGTCGAACAACATTTAAACAATTCGAAAACAGCAAAGGGGATTAAGATGATACAAGACATTGTTCGAATTGAACATGAAATCACAGGATCAGACCTTATTGCCATGTTGCGCGAAAGTGAGCTGATCAAGCTGCATCAACCCATTTACAATAGAACCTTGAGAAATAGCCTTTTCTCCTATGGACTTTTTGATACCGAAGATGAAAATGGCTACATTACACTCAAAGTGGAAACATTGGGTAAAAATAATGCGCATCCATTAATTCACTTTAATAGCAAAAAAGACGGCATTGACTTTCTATACCACAAAATAGAACGTTATACGTTGTGTCAAAAACTATGTCACCTATACAAAACCAATGCAGCTTGTTTTCAGCAAACCATTAAAAAATGTGCTGGTGCATGCATAGAAGAAGAAAGTGCCGCGCTTTATAACCTTCGAGTTAATAAACTAATCGACGATTTAACCTTTGAAGGCCGGTCCTTTTACATTATCGATAAAGGAAGAGAAAAAATGGAGAAAAGTATCGTTTGGGTTGAAAACGGCATTTACCAAGGCTATGGTTTCGCACCCTACCATTTTCATGGAAAAACCCCAATTGATTATCGACGTTACATTACCAAACAAAAAGAAAATAGGGATATTAAAACGATCATAAATTTATTTTTAAGAAAAAATGAATGGACCAAAATAATTGAACTTTAGTTTTGAAAAATATACTAAATTCGTAACTAATGAAAGGAAAAGCAATCGTTTTGGGTTCGGGAACTTCACAAGGCGTTCCAATGATAGCTTGCAGCTGCGAAGTTTGCAGTTCAACAGACCCAAAAGATAAACGTTTACGCGCTTCCCTACTTTTTGCTGTGAACGGCAAAAATTATGTGATAGACGCTGGCCCCGATTTTAGGCAACAAATGCTTCGCGCCCAAGTAAACGATTTGGAAGCCATTATTTTTACGCATGAACACAAGGATCATGTTGCAGGACTAGATGATGTTAGAGCTTATAATTACCGCTATAATTCCCCCATGGACATATTCTGCACTACAGCGGTGGAAACAGCATTAAAACGAGAATTTCATTATATTTTTAGCACTGAAAATTATCCCGGAATTCCAAAAATTAAATTACACACCATCGCCAATGCACCTTTCTCAGTTGGACCAGCTTGCACCCTTATCCCAATTCAAGTATATCATTACAAGATGCCAGTTTTAGGATTTAGAATTGGAGATTTTGCTTACATTACCGATGCAAAAACGATTGATAAAAAAGAAAGTGATAAGCTCTTGGGCCTTGAAACACTAATTATTAATTCGCTTCACCAATCTAAACACATTTCGCATTTTAATCTTGAAGAAGCATTGGAGTTCATTGCCTTGATACAACCCAAAAAAGCTTATTTAACACATATTTCACACTTATTTGGAAAACACGCTTCCATTCAAAAACTTTTGCCAGAAAACGTTTCACTGGCATTTGACGGAATGGAAATCGATTTCAACCTGTAATCCAAGTATGAATTTAATTTTGATCTTTACCGATAATGTTATTTTCGTAGTTGCTAAACTCAATGCCCTATGACTGTGGAAAAAGAAAAAATGATTGATGTTTCGCGGCTGATTGCAAGTAAGAACAAAAAATTACTGCGTTGGCTTCCTTCATTTGTAATTAGGTATCTGGAACGGGTGCTTCACCAAGATGAACTAAATAATTTGCTTGAAAAAGGAAAAGATCTCAAAAATTCAGCTTTTAGTGACGCAGCGATGGAGGAATTTAATATCACCATTACTTCCACTGGTTTAGCGCATATTCCTAAAACAGGCCCACTCATTATCGTACTCAACCACCCATTAGGTGGAATGGACGGACTAGCCTTGATTTCATTACTAAAAAATCACCGCCCCGATTTACGTTTTATTGTAAATGACCTATTAATGAATCTTGAAAACTTAAAAGAATTATTTATTGGAGTCAATAAGCATGGTGCAAATAAAAAAAATATCCGAGAGGATATTGCCAATGCCTTTAAATCAGAGCAAGCGATTTGCTTATTTCCCGCCGGTCTTGTAAGTCGAAAAATTAATGGCGTAGTGCAAGATTTAGAGTGGAAAAGAACTTTCGTTACTTATGCACGTTTGCATGACAGGACTATCATTCCAATTAAGATTGAGGGACAACTATCTCCATTTTTTTATAGATTGAGTAAAATAAGACGATTTTTACGAATAAAAATAAATATTGAAATGCTTTATTTAGCAGACGAATTATTAAAACAACGTAATAAAACCCTTCAATTTACGATTGGAAAACCGATAAAAATGAATGAGTTTAGTCCTGATCAATCGGACAAAGACGTTGCGAATGCCATCCGTAAAATAGTACACGAATTAAACACATAAAATGAAATTAATCATACCTGCCATTGATAAAGAAATTCTAAAAAAAGAACTCAATGCGAAGTGCTTTTCTAGATTAACTCGCAAAGGGAGCAATGAAATTTACATTGTAAACGACAAAACGGCACCGAATGTTATACTTGAAATTGGGCGATTAAGAGAAATAACCTTTCGAGCCTCTGGCGGCGGTACAGGCGAAGAAGTAGACCTGGATGACTACGACCGCGGAAACTACGCATACCAACAACTGATCGTATGGTCGCCCGAAGACGAAGAAATAATTGGCGGATATCGTTTTATTCTATGTAAAGATGCTATTGATAGTCAAGGCCTAATTCATTTATCTACCGTTCATTATTTTAACTTATCAACCAATTTTGTTAATACAATTTTACCCCAAACCATCGAACTTGGCCGTAGTTGGGTTCAACCCAATTATCAACCAAGTGTAAATCCAAGAAAAGGATTGTTCGCGCTCGATAATATTTGGGACGGACTCGGAGCGATTGTTCGATTAAATCCTTCCATCAACTATTTTTTTGGTAAAGTGACCATGTATCCTAATTACAATACCGACTGTAGGGACTTCTTACTTTTCTTCATGAAAAAATATTTTCCCGACGAAGAAAAGCTAGTTGTACCAATAAATCCACTGCAACAAAATTATGACACAAGTTACGCCGAAAAACAATTGGAGGGACTTAGTTTCAAAGACGGGTACAAAGTACTGAACGGCCACATACGTGAAAACGGTGAATTTATCCCGCCCTTGGTCAACATATACATGAATCTTTCTTCCACGATGAAAACCTTTGGAACCGCTGTAAACGACGAATTTGGAAAGGTCGAAGAAACGGGTATCCTAATCACAATAGCCGATATTTTTCCAGAAAAAAAAGAGCGTCACATGAATTTTTAATTCGACCATGTATATTTTTCAATAAGCTCATCAATATTTTTAATTCCTGACTTTTGAATAATCCGCTCTTTGATTCTACCGATTGTAACATTTACATGTGCGACATTCAATCTACTACTAATGTATGCTGAAGGCTTATCGTAATAGTATTTCATTTTAAGCATCAAGGCATCTTGTTTAGAGACGAATTTTAACAACTCATTCATTATCGCATTAACATCGTGAAGGTTACAAGATAAACCAACAACAATTTCAGCTTCTGAATAATTTTGTCTGATTAAAGTTGTTTGAGCCTCTGGTAATAATTTAATACTCTTTTTTCGGTTGCGTCTTCTAATCTCCGATAAACAAAAATTGGTAACGACTGTTCGCAACCATGCTTTTGATGAAAATAGATCCTCATTCCCCTTAAACTTTGTCTTCAAAATTTGATAGAGATGCAGGCAGGCGTCCTGAAAAACATCTTTCGCGTCGTCATCCTCAAACTTTTCCTTGATCAGGTACATGAAAAAAGATTGGTGCCGATTTAGTAACTCCGTAAATAAAACATCTACTGTATTTTTGTCCATGAATTAGGCGTTAAATAAAATTTCTGCCTCATGACCAAAAAGGTAATCCAAGTTATTTATTTTATTTTCAACAAACACAAAATCGCTAACAGCCTCTAATTCATTTAAGGCGTTCATTACTTTGTCCACTGTTTCCTGTGGATTACGAATAACGTAGGTTAGTACGTGATTTAATTTCATTTTGTGAATCAAAGCCGAAATTTCCTTTCGTGTATCGAGTGAAATCATTCCAACAGGATACAAAAATAAAACGATTGGTAAAATTGAATAAGTTTCGCTCTGCAGTAATTCTGCAATGAAAGCTTGAAATAACAATTCCGTAGGATCACCAATAAGCACTTTACTATCATAATTAATGAAATGCTTATTAAGCATCAAATCACTTTGTAAGCCATCGAGATCGTAAGCGCTATGAAAAGGAAAAGAAGCTTCATTAAAATTAGCAAAAGCCGAATCACCCGTTAAGATATCTTCGCGCTTGTACGTAAACAAATTAAAATCATATCTCGAAACATCAGCCGCTAAAGATGGCCCAAAATATTTTTGAGCATGATCACCTACAAATAAGATTGAATTTTTCTCCATGATTTGTAATTTTACACCTTGAAGTTAGTCAAAAATGAGATTAAGTAAAAAATAAAGTACAATTTTACTATACAAAAAACGTTCGCTAAGCCATGAAGATAAAAATTGCATGCCTATTTCTTCTTTTTAGCTTATATTCTACAGCACAAAACGGGGGGAAATCTTCATTTTCTTTACTCAATTTTAATTATAGCGCCCGCTTAGCAGGAATCGGTGGTTATTCCAATAGCACCTTAGACTCCGATGCTTCACAAGGAATTCAAAATCCTTCGCTCATCAATTCGAGCATGGCAGGATATTACTCCCTTAATCAAGGATTATTGGCAAGTGGAATAAATTTTGGCCAAATAGCGACCGTTCTTCCATTAAAAAAAGGCTTCCTGTTACCAAGTATCCGTTACATTAGCTACGGTGAATTCAAAGGAACAGATGAATATGGAAATTCAACCAACAACTTCTCCGCTTTTGAGTACGTTGCTGGAGTGGGATACGGCTATCAACTTAATCCTTTATTTTCTATCGGTGTCAATCTCAATGCAATAGGTTCTCATTTAGAAACGTACTCATCATTCGGTATCAGTTCAAATTTCGGGGCCTGCTACACGAATAAAAGTCAATTAATTAGCGTCAGTGTGCTCGCAAAAAATATTGGGTATCAATTAAAAAGTTATGTGTCAAGTAGTAGAAGACCACTACCAATTGACGTACAAGCAAGTACTTCCATAAAATTAAAGCATGCCCCGTTTCGGTTTTCCATAATTGCACATCATTTAAATCAATGGGATATTACGTATTTTGATCCATCTATTAAACCAAGCATAGACGCCCTGACAGGTGAAACAATAAATGAAACCGGTGCTGGTTTTGGTGAACTACTTGCTCGACATCTTGCCTACCAAGTAGAACTGATTACAAAGGGAATTATGCAATTACGTTTTGGCTTTGATTACGGGAGGCGACAAGAACTTAAACTAGAACAAAATCCCGGCATGTCTGGTTTTTCCTTAGGTTTAGGCCTAAAATTCAAAAAGTTTAACCTCGACTACGGCTTCAATGTATTTTCAAAAGCTGGCTTCAGCAATTCAATAGGTCTAAGTTCTAAATTGGCTAACTGGAAAAAAAAGTAGTTTATAGCTCCCTATAAAGTACCTTTATGCCATGAACACAGACAACGAACGTATTTCTTCCGTTCTTAACTCCATTGGATTTGAAAAACTAAATGGTTTACAAGAGGAAACATTAAAAAAAAGTAAGTCCAATAACAATATCTTATTACTATCACAAACTGGCTCTGGAAAAACGTTTGCCTTTTTGCTTCCTCTTTTTTTAAATCTAGATCCGAAAGCCAAGCACATTCAATCGATTGTACTTGCACCTTCTCGCGAATTAGCCCAGCAAATTGAAACCGTTTGGCGTTCTATGAAAACCAATTATAAAGTACTCAGTTGCTACGGTGGACATTCGATAGCAATTGAAAAGAAAAGTTTGATTGAAGCTCCTGCTATTTTGATTGGTACACCGGGAAGAATCTGCGATCATATTTCAAGAGAATCCCTTGATTTGTCGAATCTTTCCCATTTAGTGATCGATGAATACGATAAATGCTTAGAATTTGGTTTTGAAGATCAACTTAAATTTATTTGTCAAAACCTCCATAACCTTAAGTCTACAACCTTAGTTTCTGCAACAGAGCATAAAGAATTTCCCGCTTACTTTGTCTTTAAAAATCCAGCAGTAGTTAATTTCCTGACCGAATCAAAAGACCCAGATATTACCTTTTGGCATTTCCCAATTAAAACATTAAACAAATTCGATCGCTTGTACGATTTGCTTTGCACCTTCAAAGGCGAACTAACTATTGTATTTTGTAATTTTAGAGAAGCTACCGAAAGAGTGCGCGATTTTCTGCAAGAAAAAAACTTTGAATCAATTGTATATCATGGTGGAATGGAGCAAGATGAGCGCGAAAAAGCTCTTATTAAATTCAAAAATTGTACTTATCACACCCTAATTTGTACCGACTTGGGATCAAGAGGACTAGACATTTCAGCCATTCAACATGTGGTGCACTTTCAATTTCCGCAGAGCGAAGAGGCATTTATTCATCGAAACGGTAGAACGGCAAGAATGACAGCCAATGGATCCTCCTACTTATTAATTAACAGGGAAGAAAAATTACCTGATTACCTGCATGATGGAAGTTCAGAATATAAGATTCCTTCAAAAATTGAGACACCTAGACAGAGTCCATGGACCACATTATATTTTAGCGGCGGAAAAAAAGATAAAATTAATAAAGTGGACCTTGTAGGTTTTTTGAGCCAGAAAGGAGGACTAAAAAAAGAAGACATAGGACTTATTATCGTACAAGATTTTTCATCCTATGTAGCAGTAAAACGCAGCGATATTATCCTATTGTTACCAAAAATTCAAGCCGAAAAAGTAAAGGGTAAAAAGTTAAAAATAGATCACGCAAAATGAAGACTATTAGTTGAAAAATAGGGTAACCGTTGTAACTTTTAGACGTACTTTTACTTTATAACTTAGCTAATTTTTTCCTATGCGTCAACTTTTACTTACAATTATCAGCTTCCTTCTTGTTATTTCCACCTCAGCGCTAAGTCAGGTTGATCCGTGCCTAAGCAACGATAAAAAACAAAAAAAGGCGCTTGAACTAATTCAACAGGAATCAAACTTTGAAAAAGCCACTTTACTATTAAAAGAGGCATTAAACACCTACCCAAACAACCCATCATTCCCCTTTCTTTACGCCAGCAGGACCTATGCATTTGCCATGGAATGTTTCAATAAATCAGAAACAACGGAAAAAGGAGAACAAAATCTTCGCTTAGCATTTGTACTTTTTCAATTAACCCAAAAAAAATGTGCTAATTATCATGCTGATTGCTCCTATTACATTGGTTCAATTTTACTTTCGAATGGCAACAAAGAAAAAGCTGCAGTAGCATTACAAGAGTTTATAGATTTTCCACAAGATGACTTTACTCGCTTACCGAATGATAATGAAGTAAAACGTACACAGGTTGCCAAATTCCTTAGTGATTATTTAGCCGAAAAAGCATTAGTTGAAAACCCTGTTCCTTTTGAGCCAAGATTAGTGGTTAATGTAAGTTCACGCTTAGATGAATATTTTCCCATGATTTCGCCCGACAATGACTTGCTTTTTTTCACAAGAAAAGTAGATCGATCCAATTTAGGGGACATTGATGTAAACATAAAGGAGGAGTTTTCAGTGGCTAGTAGGGATAACTATTTAGCTGATTTTTCCAGTGGGGACCCCTTACCAAAACCATTCAATGATGGAACGTTTGTAAATTATGGCACAGCAAGTCTTTCCGTTGACAACAAAGAGATGATTATTTGTGCTTGTAAAAATGAAACCGTTTACAAGCAAAACTACCTCAATTGTGACCTATATACCACTACCTACAAACGAAGTGGCAAAGGAGGAAATGATTTTACGTGGTCACCTCTTGTGAATATGGGGCCTGGAATTAATACGCCAGACGGTTGGGAAGCACAGCCATCTCTTTCAGCTGACGGCAAGTTACTATTTTACACAACACTAAGAAAAGGATCACGCGACAATGACATTTACTATTGCGAGCGAAAAGCAGACGGTAGTTGGGGACTTGGAAAACCTTTTGATGTAATTAATACGGCAGGGAAAGATAAAAGTCCTTTCTTCCATCAAGATGGGGAAACATTGTATTTCGTATCTTCAAGTACCGATCAACGAAAAGGCATTGGCGGACTAGATATTTTTTATATCCGAAAAGAAAATGGTTCGTGGACCACTCCAAAGAACATTGGTTTCCCAATTAATACTACCTCCGATGAATTGGGATTATTTGTATCTACAAATGGTAAAGTAGCCTACTACTCCAGCTATAAAGATGGTAATTGGAATATCTATTCGTTTGAACTTTATCAAGACGCCCGTCCACAGGAAGTCGTTCTCATAAAAGGTGAATTACTAGATGATAAAAATCAAGCAATTACCGATGCGGAGGTTGAAATTACCAACCACGAAACCGGAGAAAAAACATCGTTCAAAGTAAATGGTGATGATGGAAAATACACCGCTGTAGTTAAGGTAAATAAACCCGGTGATGTGACGCTAACAGTAAAGAAAGATGGATTTGCTTTTAATGCCAAAGTAATTAAACCCGAAACGTTAAAAATCGAAACAGATCTGCCAATAAAAACAAACTATGTGCTCGAAGAACTAGAAAAAGGAAAAAAGTATAACATCAACGATATTCTATTTAGTACTGACTCGTATGAGATACCCCAGCAATCGAAAATTATATTAGCTTGTTTTAGTGAATTTCTTAAAGAAAATAGTGAAATCAAAATAGCTATTGACGGGCATACCGATGATATTGGTGATGCAGCAGCCAATTTAACGCTTTCTTTAAACAGATCCGAAGCAGTTAAAAATTACCTTATGGATAAAGGAATTAGTGAAAACCGCCTTAAAGCGAGAGGATTTGGAGAAGCAAAACCAAAAGTGAGTAACGAGAATGAAGATAATAGAACAATTAACAGGCGAACAGAATTCGAAGTTTTAGGGGAATAAAAAAAGGGACCTTAGCCCCTTTCATAATATTCCAGAAATGTTTATTTGCTAAAATTCTTTTTTTCTCTAATTCTTGCCGATTTACCCGTTCTTTCTCGGAAATAAAATATTCTAGCCCGACGTACAGCCCCTCTTTTAACAATCGAAACAGCATCTATAAATGGCGAAGAAATTGGAAAAATACGTTCAACTCCGATGTTTCCTGACATTTTACGTACCGTAAAGGTTTCAGTAAGTCCTGTTCCTCTACGTTGTAAAACAACACCTTGAAATTGCTGAATACGCTCTTTTAAACCTTCTTTGATTTTGTAAGATACAATAACAGTATCACCTGCGCCAAACGTTGGGAGGTTATTTGCTGTTACTAATTCTTTTTGGATTTCACTTATAAAGTTAATGACAATTAATTTTATCCTGTGTTAAATAGGGGTGCAATATTACAAAATAAATCTCAAAAATCAGTAAGAATCCGGTAAAAAATTAATCGACATCAAAAAATTTAGGATAGCGAACAAAAAAACGAACTAAAAAAACTAAAATTTATGACTAAAATACCTTACTAATTAAATACACTAGAATATAACAGCTATGAGAATTAATACAAATAGTATCAAACCGTAAATTAAAATTAATTGCATGTTTATACCATTGAATAAGACTGCATTCAGTGAAGGAGAAGAGGTTTGTGAATTAACTTTAGGTCGCACAGTTTGCGTGTTTTGCTTAACAGCTTCTTTTTTGGGAGAAATTGATTTGTACACTTCCCAATTTAATTGGTACGATTTTCCTAAAAAAACTTGGTCGCCACTATCCAACAAAGTGTATCCTTTTAGTTTTTTTCCATTAACAAATGTGCCATTTTCGGTAGATAAATCAGTGATAAAAACATGACCACTTTCATCACTAAATAATTCTAAATGGTTTAAATCAACATGCTCATTTTTAATGACTACATCGTTTTTAAGCGAAGTACCAATACGAATATGAGTAGAATTTGACATGTAAACTAGTAAACAGAATTAGTAAAAAATAACTTGCAGGCTAACTTCAACGATTATAAACAAATTTAGAGAAATTCAGTTAATAAAAACCTCGATTTATTTGATTAATAACCATAAACTTAAACTAATTTTAACAAATAAAATAAAATAAAACATGGGTAAGGTAATAGCAATTGCAAACCAAAAAGGAGGTGTTGGTAAAACGACCACGGCAATCAATCTTGGTGGTTGTCTTGGTGTATTGGAATACAAAACATTAATAATCGATGCAGATCCCCAAGCAAATTCTACATCAGGAACAGGTTTTGATCCGAAAGCAGTCAGAAATATCTATGATTGTCTTGTCAACGAAATGGATCCTAAAGAGGCCATACTTAGCACTCAAAACCCAAATTTAGACATTCTTCCCTCCCATATTGATTTAGTTGGTGCGGAATTAGAAATGATTAACTTACCTGAAAGGGAGTACTTACTAGAAAAAGCGATTACTAAAATTAAAGATGACTACGATTTCATTCTAATTGATTGCTCGCCTTCTCTAGGTCTTATAACCGTTAATGCCCTGGTAGCGGCGGACTCTGTTATGATTCCTGTGCAATGCGAATACTTTGCTTTGGAAGGATTGAGTAAATTATTAAATACCATAAAAATTGTTCAAGCAAGATTAAAACCAAACCTTGAAATTGAAGGAATGGTTTTAACCATGTACGATACGCGACTTCGTCTTGCCAATCAGGTGGTCGATGAAGTAAAGACCCATTTTCAAGAATTGGTATTTGACACCATCATCCATAGAAACACCACCCTTACAGAAGCTTCAAGTCATGGTACAACGGTTATCATGCACGATGCCAGTTCTAGGGGTACCATTAATTACCTTAATTTTGCTCGTGAGTTGTTACAGAAAAACAACTTAACTAAGATAGGTAACGAAGAAAAAATAATTGAACTTGACAATGAGTAACAATCCAAAAAAACAACCCGCTTTGGGTAGAGGCTTGGGAGCACTTTTAACGAATGTCGATACCGATATCACATCACTTACAGGTGCAACGCTTGGTTCAATTTCTCTACTGCCAATTCATTCTATCGAAACAAATCCTTTCAATCCTCGCGAACATTTCGAACAAGAGGCTTTGGAAGATTTATCGATTTCCATTCAAACACATGGCATCATTCAGCCCTTAACAGTTAGGAAATTAGGTCGTGATAAATACCAACTTATTTCGGGTGAAAGACGCTTCCGTGCTGCGCAACTTGCTGGCTTATCAGAGGTACCTGCCTACATTCGAATTGCAAATGATCAAGCGATGCTTGAAATGGCACTTGTAGAAAACATTCAACGCGAGGACCTCAATGCAATTGAAGTTGGTTTATCCTACCAACGTTTAATTGAAGAATGCTCGCTTACGCAAGAACAACTTGGCGAAAAAATCTCGAAGTCTCGTTCAAATGTAGCCAACCACCTTCGTTTATTAAAATTGCCCGTGGCAATACAAGCTGGTGTTAGAGACGGCCTGTTAACCATGGGACATGCACGTGCTTTAGTGGCAGTTTCAGATGAACCGGCACAAATGGCTTATTTTAATAAAGTGAAAGCCGAAAATTTATCGGTGCGTGAACTTGAGCAATTACTCAAAAAAACAGGAAGTAAATCGACTTTAACGCCAACGGTGAATATGCAACCGAAACTAAACGCAGTTCAAATCGTTTTCTTGGAGGAATTACAAAAAAAGATAAATGCCGGTGTCGCTATCCAAAAGAATGGAAAAGGACAAGGAAAAGTAATTCTTCCGTTTAAGTCCGACGAAGAGTTTAAACGCATTGTTTCACTTCTAAGTGGTGAATGAAAAATCTTTTAATTTTATTAGGCTTAATCCCTTTTATTTGTCTTGTACAAGTACGTCCACCTGAGGAAAAAGCGGATACAAATTCCTACTACTTCAAAAAAGCGCTCATTCTTTCGGCATGTTTACCCGGCGCAGGCCAAGTTTTTAACTCGAAGAACATGACAACGGGTAGGAAAAATGCTTTTTGGAAAGTCCCATTAATATACGCAGGTCTGGGAGCAAGCGGATATTTTTTAGTTTCAAACCAACGAAAAAAAAATGAACTCAAACAAGAATATACCTTGAGACAAAGCGGACAAGGTGGGCAAGATTGGATTCAATACGATGATCAAGCTATTCTTTCCATTTACCAACAATATTTAGATTGGCGAGACCTTTCTATATTAGCTCTTGGTGCTGTATACTTGATTCAAATACTAGATGCAGGAGTTGAAGCACATTTTATCAAGTTTGATGTGAGTGATAAGTTGAGTTTTTCACTTGAACCTGCTTTAATGAACTTAAATTCTCCGGGATTTAAAATGAAAATGACTTTTCGCTAAGTTCAAAAACGTATTTTTGTCAAACATGAAAATTGCATTAATCGGTTATGGAAAAATGGGAAAAGCCATTGAAAAAATTGCTTTGGCAAAGGGCCATTCCATTAGTGTTATTGTGGACAGTCAACACGCCATTGAAACGATAAATGTTGAAGAAATTGATGTTGCAATTGAATTTACCAGGCCAGCATATGCTGTTAAACACATTAATTTTTGTTTAAGTAAACAAATTCCAATTGTAGTTGGAACAACGGCTTGGCAGAAAGATTTGTTACAGGTTACTGAAAGTACTATAAAGCACAATGGCGCATTAATACACGCCAGCAACTTTAGTATTGGTGTGAATTTATTTTTTGAAATGAATAAAAAGCTCGCTAATTTGATGTCTACTCACACCAATTACAAGCTAAGCATTGAAGAAATTCACCATACTCAAAAATTGGATAAGCCGAGTGGTACGGCAATAAGTCTAGCAGAGGGAATTATTGCCAACAATGTGAATTTATCGAATTGGAAATTAGCAGAACCTCATCAATCAAACCTTGACTCAGAAATTTTAATTCATTCAATAAGAGAGGAAAACATTCCAGGTACGCACGCGATTTATTATGATTCATACGACGATAGCATTCATTTCAAACATGTTGCACACACGAGAGATGGATTTGCACTAGGCGCATTAATCGCAGCCGAATGGATTATAAATAAAAAAGGTATTTTTACCATGCAAGATGTTTTACATTACTAAAAAAATATAGGTTATGAGTTTTTTGTTTTTTTATCTTTTCATTTTAGTACATCCCTATTTGGCACTTTGGTGGAAATCATTTCCAAAGGCAGGAAGAAAGCCCTGGGAAGCACTCATCCCCGGCTATAATTACTTTGTTGTATTTAAAATAACCTGTGCTAAACCATTTTGGGCTTTACTAATGCTGATCCCCGGAGTCCATTTAGTCATGCTTGCCGTTGCAAATGCGAGTTACTTAAAACGCTTTGGTTATTTTTCTTTTGTCGATACTTTGCAAGCTATATTTTTTCCTTACCTATTAAGTTTTAAGGCGACTAATGAAAATGCAGTATTTAGTAAAGAAACCAATTGGTCGAATTCAAAAGAGGTTGAAACAAGAAAATGGAGTGATCACATTGCATTATTTCTTGCCTTACCAATTATTGGACATGTTTTAGCACTTGCAATTGGTGCTGTTTCACGCGATAAACCGGGAACTAAATCCAGGGTTAAGGAATGGGGTGACTCAATAATTTTTGCACTTGTAGCAGCTAGTATTATTAGAACTTATGTATTTGAGCCCTTCCAAATTCCAACAGGATCAATGGAAAAAACCATGCTTGTTGGTGATTTTTTATTCGTAAACAAGTTGGCATACGGACCAAAAGTTCCGGTTACTCCCCTATCCTATCCGCTTGTACACAATAATGTTCCATGGGTAAACATTCAATCCTATACCTTATTAGAAAAAGGAAGTTATTTTCGACTACCTGGTTTTGGTGCAGTCAACCGAAACGATGTTGTTGTTTTTAATTACCCTTCTGGCGATACCGCAATTTATGATCCGCGCGTACCTGAAGGTTTGATGGGACACGATTACCACGGCGTACTCATCTCTGAAGCCCTCTATTATTGGAGAACAGCAAAAAATGTTTCTTTTACTACCGATTCGGCGTACTTTAATTTTATGAATAAAAACGGTCAAGAATTTATTTCTAATATGAATTACTGGAAACAAATGGCCCGTGAAGGCATGAGAAATGGAGAGACTTTTTGTCGTGGGGGCATGCCTGAAAAAGGAATCGATTACATTGAACACAAAGGACTTATTTACAGACCCGTCGATAAAAGAGAAAATTACATTAAACGATGCGTTGGTATTCCTGGCGATTTTCTTGAAGTTAAGAGCTCAATATTGTATGTAAATGGCAAACCTGCGTGGATAGCGCCAAACCAGTGTATTCAGTATAAAGTAATGAAAAGTAATCTTGCTTTTCCAATGCAAAATGAAATGTGTGAACGCTTTGGTCTTGAAAATGACCCAAATGGTGCTCGCACCGATTTCGAAGATCGTTACCCTGAATTCTATCTTCTTACGCTTACGCCTTCCGAAAAGAAAAAAATAGAAAAAGCTTTTCCAACTGCTAAACTAGAAATCTATATTCCAACTGACAGAGCAGATAAGTACGGAGCTAAACCAACAACTCAACAAATGATTGATAATTTAAATACTTTTCCAAAAGATATTTATATAAATAATACCATGACTGACTTTGACAAATTTCAGGTGCCAACAAAGGGACAAACCATCGCTATTTCTAAGAATAATATCGCTTGGTACCGACGTATTATCACGGCCTACGAAGGACACATACTTCAAGAAAATAAAGACGGTACGCTACTTATTGATGGAAAAAAGGCAGTCAACTATACATTTGCCATGAACTACTACTGGCTTATGGGAGATAATCGATATAACTCAGCTGATTCAAGAGTTTGGGGGTTTGTTCCAGAAGATCATGTGGTTGGAAGAGCATCGCTTGTGTGGTTTTCCAAAAGTCCATACAAAGGAATTCGTTGGGATAGACTTTTCAAGCTGATTAAATAATGTCGCTTTTTCCGAGCGCGTATTTCCCTTCCATTGCCTACTTAAAATTATTAAATGAACATCCTAATGCCCAATTGGAGTCATGCGAAAACTTTGTAAAGCAAAGCATAAGAAATCGTTGTGAGATTTTAACCGCTAATGGTAAATTAAAGCTAGTTGTACCTGTAAAACACAATAAAAATAAAAAAATAAGTACGGGACAAATTCAAATTGATTATTCCACGCGATGGCAACAGATGCACTGGCGAGCCATTCAATCGGCTTATGCACACTCCCCATACTTTGAAGCGTACGATAGCGAGATAAGCGAATGTATTTTTACAAAACACGACTTATTGATTGAAAAAAATGAGGCTATTTTAACCCTTTTATGTTGCCTTTTAGATTTATCGTTTAAAATAAACCATACGAAAACCTATCTATCAGAAAGTAAAAATGACTATCGCATGCATGATTTTTTATCTCCTTTGAAAGAAACTAAGGTTTACCAACAAGTATTTAGCTATGAAAAACCATTTCAGGCAAACCTTTCTACACTTGACGTATTATTTAATGAAGGTCCATTTGCAAGAAATTGGATGCTCAAAGACCGAAAATAAGCGAATTTGTATCCTTACGTTGAACTAATTTATTCCAATTTATTTTAAGGATGCTATTGTTGAGCAAATCATTATTTGAAATAAATAAATCGCCTTTAGGGTTGAACGTCATAGCCGTTGGTTGGGTAAAATGCCTATCTGCAAGAAATGCGAAATTCACCAATTCTCCGAATTGATTAAATACAGCCATCGATTTATCTACCGAAGATAGCAGGTAAATTTCATTTGTTTTGGGGTGAATAGCAATAGCGGTAGGAAGAAACGTCAATCCGGGTATTGAATCACCATTTTCATCTATTTTAAATGAATTTATTTTAATGTGATTTGCTTCAGCAAAAAGTTCTAAATCGGCAACATCAAAAGTAAAGAGGGGAAGTTCATTGTAATTTCTTTTGTTTAGGTTTATAGTGTAAACAGATCGCTCCGTTGTAGGAAAGTCACTTTCTAGTACATCGCCAACGATGAACAAGCGGTGCGTAAGCGGGTGATGACATACAGCGGCGCTTTTCACAAAATTAATTCCTTCCATAATTTTTTCAGTATGCAAAGAATCAAATGGCGCGTAAGAACGATATACCGCCATGTTGTCATCTAATAAAATTAGGCTTGAATCGACAACCACCACATCGCGTATTTTAGATATTAAATGGATATTTAAATTAGTACCTACACTATTGGAAGCGGTATTGTACAAAACCACATTTTCTTGATTAGCCTGAAGACAAGCAAAATTCAAGCTGTCAAATAGCGAAAAATGCAAAAAGGGAGCATTCCCCATCGGCAAAGGCGTGCAATCGTTAACATGAGCTAAATCGAAATAACCACTTTCTTTAAGGAAGGTAGTGGCCTTTTGATGGTAATAATTTTTAATCCCAATTTCCTCGATTGAATGCGCTGCAACAACGGATAGTAGAGCTAAAACAAAAGAAAACAAATACTGCTTTTTCAACAAGGCAAGAATTTTTTAACAAATATATTGAATTTTTAAGAAATCATACCATGAAGTGAAAAAATTCAAGCGATGAATATCGTTTTCAAAAGTGAAAAACCTAAAAGTTATTGTAACTTTGTTATGCTCTTTTTTTTTATCAAATTTCCATGAAAAATTTAATCACTTTATTTATTGCTTTTTTTGTGCTTAACCTTAATGGCCAGGTGAGTATATCTGTTGGAACAGGACCACTAAAAGGTTTTGGCATCCCTAAATCTTTTTACGGTTTCCATGGTGGATTTGAACTTCCTAGGAACAACGATGTTACCTTTTACATTCGGTTGGGCTACTTCCTACCCAGAAAAGAAGATGATGTGCTAAACACGAATGTAACGGCGATTGATCCTACAACTAGTCCTTACAACTTGACTGTAAATTACCTTACCTCAACAAACTATACCACTATCGAAGGCGGAACGCGCTACTATCTGGGGAATGACTACGACAATGGATTTTCAATTTATGGAGGAAGTAATTTTATGCTTATTTTAAATTCTGTAAAGCGGAAATATGAAAAGACAGATGTCTCTGGATTATATGAATGGGAGAATAAATATGAACTATTTGGGTCAGAGGAGCAAAAAGGAACAATTGTAAGTGTTGCCCTAGGCCTACAAGGTGGCGTTAAATACACGATTCCAGCAAGAGGAACAATATATGCTGACATAACAGGCAGCTACGCCTTGTTTGGAAGGGCGAGTAACACGACAGCAAGTAATTCTAATCTCTATGCCCCAATGATTTTTTCTTTCAATGTAGGCTATCGTAAAGATTTATATTAAGACCCTTTAATCTTCGTAATAAGTAGATTAGCTTGTTGTTCAATGGGTAGGTCACCATTGCTAATATGATTTGCTTTTTGATAAAAAATTTCCCGCTCGTTTAATAAACTGGTAATGGTTTCTACAAATTCTTCGTTTGAAACGGCCGAAATTAGTGGTCGATCGTGTTTCTGCTCTAATAAACGAGCATATAAAACCGAAGGACTGCACTTCAAATAAATAACAAGGCCTATTTTTAAAAGGGCTTCGAAATTATCATTATGGCAGGGTAAGCCTCCACCTACGGCACAAACAAATGAGCTTTCTGCTGACATTAAGTTTAGCCAATCCGATTCTTTCTGTCGAAAATACTCCCATGAATGCTGTTGGACGATCTCAGTCACCGACTTCCCTTCCATCCGCTCAATGACTTCGTCAGAATCGATAAATGGACAATCCATTTGAGCTGCTAGATACTTGCCCAAAGAAGTTTTACCTGCAGCCATGAAACCAATAAGAAACAGTCTATTTTGGAAATTCAAACTATTAAGTTTAAAAATTGAAAATCAATGAATTAAATTATTTAAGCTAAAAAAGAGCGAATTTACTAATTTAATGATTTGATAAACAAAATAATCAATGTATCTTTGCACCCCAAAAAGATTGATTCCTTAGCTCAGCTGGTAGAGCAATACACTTTTAATGTATGGGCCCTGGGTTCGAATCCCAGAGGGATCACAAAAGAAACCCATTTCCAACAGGAAATGGGTTTCTTATTTTTAATAACGTTCAAAATTTATTTTGATAAGTTAGAAAAAATAAAAAACCAATAACTGCGTAGCAGTTTGGGTTTCATGCTTGGACTGAGCCAAAAGACAGGGTTCATGAAATACTCCCAGAGGGATCACAAAAAGAGTCCACTTCATTTATGAAGTGGGCTTTTTTATTTTATAGCGGCAGGAACTTGTTCTTGTAAGCGAGAAAAATAGAAAAGCCCAAACTATGCGTAGCATAGTGGACGCTATGCTTGGACTGAGTCAAAAAATCAGGAAATTTAGATCCATAATATCGTTCAATCATAAATTTATAGTGCTGTAAAATCATAAGTAAATAATAATCTTTGTAACTTTCACTCCAATACTAATGTTAATACTATTTAAAAATTAAATGTTTGTTTTAATTGACAGGTACAAACTAGGCATTCTCTCCGCATTTTCGCTGTACATCGCATTTTTTATTTACCTCGAAATGCAAACTTACACGCGTTATTTTCCTATTATCCCCTTCAACGAAGAACCGGCTGTAGCCATTCAACCTGATGAATTAATTCTCACACCTGAACAAATTGAGATTCAACAAAACGCGAGTGATAGTGACTTAAAAAATATTTCAAGGGATCAAAATGATTCACGCGAAAGATCGAATGAAAATTGGCAGGAAAATAAGTCAGCTGGTGAAATAGAGCAATCCATTAAGGATTATGAAAAAAGTCTTTTTGAAGCAGCCGGTGGGGAAACAAAAAGAGCGACTATTTTAAAAGAAATGGAACAGCGTAAGGAAGATCAAAAAAATCAACCGATTATCTCAAATAAGAAAGGTACAAATCCTGGAGAAAATACAGTTTATGCAGGAAATGTAATGGTTAGTTGGTCACTTACAAAACGAACTGCCTATCAAAACAACAATTGGTTTGTAAGAAACCCTGGTTATACTTGTGGACAGGGTTCATCTGGTAAAATCACCGTACAAATCAAGGTGAACCAAAATGGATCAGTGATTGATGCAATTGTGCTATCATCAGGAGGTGCGAGTGACTGCATGACACAACAAGCGATTAAATATGCTAAACTATCTCGGTTTAATTATTCAAACACAGCAGCAACAAGCCAAGTTGGGACCATTACATATACCTTCGTTTCTCAATAAAGTCGCTCAATTTAATCTTTACTGCTCTATCTTACGATACGATTTCGCCATATAAATCGAAATGATCAGCACTTGTAATTTGAATATCAGCAAAATCCCCTATTCGAATAAAATTGTCCGCTGTTTTCTTTACCAAAACTTCATTGTCTACTTCGGGAGAGTCGAATTCTGTTCGTCCAATGAAATAATCTCCCTCAACACGATCAAAAAGTACTGAGAATGTTTTCCCAACTTTAAGCTGATTCAATTCGTAACTAATTCCGGCTTGCAAATCCATAATGGCATCTGCGCGTTCTTTTTTAACCTTTGCTGGAACATCATCCTCTAATAAGTATGCAGAAGTATTTTCTTCGTGAGAATAGGTAAATATCCCTAAACGATCAAATTTACTGCGTTTAACCCACTCATACATTTCTTGAAAATCAGCCTCCGTTTCACCTGGATATCCAGCAATCAGTGTTGTTCGTAATGCAATCTCGGGAACTTTAGCTCGAATCTCAGAAATCAATACTTCGGTTTTCTCTCGTGTAGTTCCCCTTTTCATCGATTGCAAGATACGTGTTGAACCGTGCTGCAAAGGCATGTCTAAATAATTACAAATATTCTTCTTCTCCCTCATTACGTCCAAGACCTCCATCGGAAAACCAGTTGGGAAAGCGTAGTGCAAACGAATCCAAGTAATACCTTCGACATCTGACAATTGCGTTAACAAATCTGCTAATGCACGCTTTTTGTACAAATCCAAACCATAATACGTTAAATCTTGCGCGATTAACATCAACTCCTTCACCCCTTTTGCTGCGAGTGATTTTGCTTGAAGTATCAAAGCTTCAATTGGAGTAGAAAGATGCTTGCCCCGCATAATTGGAATGGCGCAAAAAGAACAAGGACGATCGCAACCCTCCGCAATCTTAAAATAAGCATAATGCGAAGGGGTCGTTAATAAACGCTCGCCCACTAATTCGTGCTTATAGTCCGCTTTTAATGTTTTCAGTAACCTTGGCAAATCGCGTGTGCCAAAATAAGCATCGACCTCCGGAATTTCCTTTTCTAAATCATCTTTATAACGTTCTGAAAGACAACCAGTCACATACACCTTATCAACCAGTCCCTCCTTTTTTGCTTCAGCATACCTGAGAATAGTATCGATCGACTCTTGCTTCGCATTATCGATAAAACCGCAGGTATTTATTATAACAACAGAGGCATCGTCTTGCATAGATTCATGTTCAACATCAAAATGATTTGCTTTGAGTTGTGCCATTAATACTTCAGAGTCATAAATATTCTTAGAACACCCAAGCGTAACCACGTTAACCTTATTTTTTTTTAGTGTTTTTGTTTTCATGTAGAAATATCGGTGCAAAGGTAAGCCAACAAAACGAAAAGAATTACTATTTTTGGACAAAGCAAAAAAATACAAGTTTTGAAACTACAGTATACCTATCAACTAAAAAAAAATAAGCCATGAAAACCTCACTCTATTTATTATGTTGTCTTGTTTTCTTGGCATGTAAAAATTCGAAACAACTTGTTGCTCAAAAAAAATCAAATGAAGATTCGATGATTCAAATGGGACGAATTGCAACATTGTCTGATTCCAGCGACGCAATTACTATAGAAGATGCTCAAATTTCTGGCAATACTTTGTTATTAAAAGTCAGTTATGGAGGCGGATGTATGACACACGAATTTGACTTAGTAGGTCGCTCAGAGATAGCAAAATCGCTTCCTCCAATTCGATCTATTCAACTCCTTCATCAAGCAAATAAAGACGCTTGTAGAGCGCTAATAGTTAAAGAGCTAAAGTTTGACCTATCTCCATTTGCTTTAAAAAAAGAGGCAGGAAGTGCAATCTATCTTCAGTTAGCTGGATGGGAAGAAAAAATACTTTATACTTACCAATAAATAATGGAAATTAGACTAGATAAATTATTAGTAGACAGAAACCTAGCCCAAAACAGGGCACAATCGGAGGAAATCATAACAAAATATGGCGTACTTGTAAACGGCAGACTCTTTAATAAAATTGGCAAGAAATTTCCAGAGGATGCCGAAATTCGTCTTGTAATCGCCGACGAACGCTGGTCATCAATACATGCGCAGAAAATTATTGAAGCACTTTCCAAATGGAAAATGAACGTTAAGGGAGATACTTGGCTTGAGGTTGGAATTGATGCATGTGCGGCATCAGAAGTACTCCTAACTGAAGGGGTTATTAATACAATTTGTATTGTTAAAGATAATGCTTTCATAAAAGAACGTTTCCGGGATAACAAACAGATTAGCTTTATTCAAATCGCAGATATTAGAACGCTCAACGAAAAGGATATCCCTTTTTTGGTTGATGGTTTAATTATTGATTCAGCGAGTCCATTGATACAAACCTTACCTTTTCTGACAAAATTTCTAAAACCAGAAGGACTAGCAATTATAGTAATTAAACCCCAATTAGAACTAGATAAAAAGAAGTTGAATAAAGCAGGAACAAATGCTGAAAGTAAATACTACCCTTTTATGAAAACCCAAATTATAGAACTGGCGAATAGAAATCAATTACAATACAACGATTTTAAACTTTCACCTGTACTTGGTGAACACAGCAACAAAGAATTTTTAGGTTTATTTTACAAGAAAAGTAGTAGTGAAATAAAATCATATTTAGATGCTCTATAATTGAGCTGAGAACCGTCTTAAATTTACTATGACAATTGACCAATTATATAAAGCTATAAACGATATTGAATTTCAATACAAAAGATTCGTTAAGACAAACGAATTTGATGGCGAATCCATTGTTCGTTTTGATATTATTTCTGCTGAAATTTGCGAACAACTAATTTCGATGAAACTAAGTGAAATTATTTCTGAAGAAGCGAGGACAATTGGACGGATTGATATGAACTACCATCCTCAAATAGGTTTTGGCAGAAAATTACTAAATATGCTCTCATTTGGGTATGCCACTAAACGTTACTTGCACAAAATGCGCTTAGTTTATTTGTACGAAGCAATCAATTCTCGTCACCGTTTGTTTAAGATGGTCGAATTACATCTAAAAGAAGAATAAATTTTTCAGTTAAAGTAGGAGGGCGCAAACCATCCATGTTAGATTTTAAGATATTGACATGATTTTTGTGTATAATTGTTTTATAACCAATCTTGGTCCTTAAATTATTATTTTAAATTTGACTTAAAATCTGTTATGATCAAAAGCCTCCTATGTTCTGTTTTAATTTTATTCATCGTTTGCGCTTGCGCTCAAACACCTGAGAAAAATAAGATTGTGCCTTTCCAAACAAAAACCAATTTTAAGCTTGGGGATTATTTAACGGTAAATCCAATTCTTGACAGCGAAGTGGAACGCGCATTCCTACAAATGGACGATACATCAATTGTTGCTCAATTAATTATGCCTGCAGTGGGTCGGTTAGGGCTCAACAAGGATACCATTCTACGTCATATTAATAAGCGATTAATTGGTGGTGTTTTGATGCTTAACGGCACGAAAGAAGATTTCACCTTGTGGATTCAGCAATTTGAAAAAGCGAATACCGTTAAAGGCAATTTACCTTTTCTATACAGCGCTGATGCAGAACCAAGTTTAGTAAATCGTAAAATTATTGGTTCTAAACCGGTCAAAAAAGCCAATGAATTATTAACTATCGAAGAAGTTATGAACGTAACGGATATCATTTCAGGCGACTTAAATGAAATTGGTATAAATTATAACTTTTCGCCAGTGGTAGATATGTCACCCAATAAAACAGTAGGATTTAGAAGCTTTGGAGCTATCCCTGAAAACATTATCCCTTGGTCGAATGCTTTTATTCAACAAACCCAGCAGCATAACATAATTGCTACGGCAAAACATTTTCCAGGACATGGACTAGTGAGTGGGGACACGCACAAAGAATTACAAACGATTGATGGCGAAATGCTGGAAATAAAAAATTATCCTTCACTGATTAAAAATGGTGTGCTTTCGGTTATGATAGCACATATTGCAGTTCAAAACAACGCGAAATTCGACACAAAAGGATTACCTTCTACCTTATCAGAAAAAATAGTTACTCAATTACTTCGAGATAGTTTAGGATTTAAGGGATTAATTGTAACAGACGCTATGAACATGGGTGGCGTAATTAGCGTTCCAATGTCAGCGAGCAAAGCAGTGAAAGCAGGGTGTGATATTATTTTAATGCCTGTAAACGTTGCAAATACCCATTCAGAATTATTATCCTTATACCGAAAAGATCCGGAATTTAAAAAACGAGTAGATGAATCGGCAAAGCGTGTAATTCGAATGAAATTAGCTTTGGGTTTATTGAATACTAATTAATGTATAAATCTATCAGACCCTCTGGGGATTTTATTTCAAGTATGCTATCTGTTCTTCTTACCCGATGAATTAATCCATCAAATATTGGAATCAAAATTTCAAGGCCATTAAAATCAATTTTTAATAAGGGGTTAGCGGCATGGTCTATCACCTCGATGATTATGCCTATGTTTCCTTTTTTCATGTCCACGACTTGAAATCCAATGACTTCATGATCATAAAATGAATCCTCACCTAAATCCGGCAATGACGTTTCCGGAATATAGATATTCTTTTTCAAGAGTCTTTTAGCTGCGGCCTCATCGTCCACACCCTTAAATTTAACGGTAATAAATCCTTTGTTTTTTAACTTAACGTGCTCAATAAAAAAAGGAGTTAAACAGGAATCAATATCAATAACGAACATAGGGCTATCGATGTATTCACTTGGATCAGAAACGTCTAAAAACAAAGAGACCTCACCTTTAAATCCGTGAAGTCTCGCTACTTGTCCTATGTAAATACAATCCTCTTTGTTCATGCCATTATTCGGCAGCAGGCAATTCGTCAGCACTTGCCTCCTCCGATGCTGGAGCTTCTTCAACTACTGGAGCTTCTTCAACTACTGGAGCTTCTTCTGCTACCAATGTTTCCTCAACAATATCCTCTTCAGTTACTGCATCCTCTACAACCTCCTCTTCAACAGGTGTGTTTTTAGCCTCTATCATTGCTGCTCTTGCAATATTCGCCTCTGATTCCGCCTGCATTCTAGCTGCCTTATCTTTGAGTGCAGACTTGGATAATGAATCTTTTTTACCTTCAATCTTTCCATCTTTTTCTTGCATCCATTGAGTAAATTTAGCCTCTGCTTGTTCGAGCGTAAGAGCTCCTTTATCCACTCCTTTCAACAAATGGTTTTTATGTAACACTCCTTTGTATGATAAAATAGCACGAGCAGTTTCTGACATCTCAGCACCTTTTTGCACCCATGCTAGTGTATTTTCGAAATTTATTTCAATTACTGCTGGATTAGCCACAGGGTTATAAGTTCCTAATTTTTCAATGAACTTACCATCTCTTTTCGCTCTGCTGTCAGCTGCTACTAAATGAAAGAATGCTTTTCCTTTCTTACCGTGTCTTTGTAATCTAATTCTTGTTGCCATAGGTTAACATTTTACAATTTGAGGTCCAAAACCTCGGTTTATAATTATTTTGAGGATGCAAATATACGCTATTTATTTTGGTATTATTACATCCTAAACTAAATTATGAAAAATACAATTAGTTGCGATCTAGTTTATAGGTGTATTGCACCATGACACAACGCGGCTGCTCAATTTTTAGGGGACGTAAAGAATAGCTACGATTCAGCACATTGCTAGCAATTAAAGCCACCTTGTGGGAGGGATTAAAAGTGTAAGCCAATCGTGCATCAAAAATCCAATTTCCAAATCGGTGCGCACTGAAGTAATCCATGTAACGAATATTTTGCTTATCACCTCCCGAGTTCGCCGTTGTTTCCTCAAAGTCTTTAATAATCGCATCCATATTAACAATTTTACTAAAATACTTTGCACTTAATCCAACAGAAAATTTCGAAAATAACAGCGCTTCGGCATCAAATTTTAGGTTATGCAAAAATCGGTATTTTAAAATTTGACTTGCCGAGTCCATGGAAGTTGAATTGTAACTGTATTTACGATTAATATCATCTACCGCATAAACATAGTCTGGATTGAGGGTTTTAGGGACAATGTAGTTATAACCCGTTAAAAAGTTCAACTCGAAATTTTTAGAAAATTTAGCTGTCCCAACAAATGATAAGTCTATTCCAATTACACGCGAAGCACCCGTGTTTAAAAATTTAAAGCCCGCAAAAGAGGCCGGCGCATTAGCCACATCCCAAATGCCAAACATGTATTCGATGGTATTTTGATATTCTTGCCAAAAAAAAGCAGCATCTAAATAAGCCAATACCTTACCAATTTTTACCCCCTGTTTAAGTCCCACCTCTACATTCCAACTACTCTCTGGAAGCAAATCCGGATTAGGAAAAACACCAAAGTTACCCACACCCGTCTTAATAAATCGCTCTGTAATAGAAGGAAATCTGAACCCTTGACCAAAAGAAGCGCGCAAATAGGTTTCCTGATACAATTTCAAGTTAGCCCCTGCCCTAAAAATCGGTTTAACTGCCTCGATGGAATCATTCAATCGAAAATACTCGAGACGTGCTCCTGCGGAAAGCGTTAGCAGTTTTTCCACTTTGTGCTCCACCTGCGTATAGGCAGAGAGGTTGAGTAATTGATTCGTTGGCGAACCTGAGCCAATGTATATTTCAGCGAATGAATTGGTAAACGTGGAAGTTATGCCTCCAATAAAATCGATTCCTTTTAATTGAGGATACGATTTTTGGAACATATAGTCAGCATAATAGGTGGTTGCTGAATTGGATTGGTTAGCAGTACGCTGATTATCGGCGTGTAAAATTCTTGTTCTCAGGTAATGTTTTCCATCAGTTTCCGTCAGAAATTGAACAAAAGGATCCAAGTTAAAAATAAATTGGTCTTGCAAAAAAATCGCGCCCGGATAGGCTCTGTACAAACCGGATGAATCATCCAACCAAGCAAAAGACATATTGCTCTTTGCAAACATCACGTTCCCATTAATGCCATAATTTAACCCTTTCAGCTTTTTAGAACGATACCGCAAATTGAAATTAATGCGTGCACGGGACGATGCCATCTGTCGATCTGTAAAATTGGAGACTGTATCAATCACATAAGGCCCCGGTTTAGGTGCACCAATGTAGCCGTGATCATAATTTAAATTAGCGCCAAGGACAAAGTCGAGATTTCCTTTCTTTTCGGAATGCAGCACATTAACACCTGAAATTAATGGAATACTCGAACCAGACCACCATGTGGCACCATCTATGGAAGGATTAGAATAAAAACCGGAATATAAATTAACCTTCGTTAACGGTTTTGCTTTTGGGTAAGCTGTTCGAATGTGAATAGAACCCGACAAAGCAGCACTTCCCGATAATACCGATGCAGCGCCTTTTATGACCTCAATTTGGCTAATATTTTCGACCGGAATGAATCCCCATTCTGGTCTACCCGCATCACCAGAAAGCATCGGCATATCATCAACTAAAACCGCTACTTTTGAACCCACACCGAATGTAAAACCACTCCCTCCCCTAATCTGTGGTTCGCCGTCCAAAATATTTAGTCCCGGTGTTTGATCCAATGCAGTCTCAATACTTCGTGTGTTTTTATTTTCAATTAGCTCAGGTTTTAAAACGACCATAGTTACCGTCTGCTCTTCCAGCGGTTTATCGAATTTCCCAACAACAATTTTTACTTGCTCAAATTCTAAAACAAATGGTTGTAAAGTGATTACATATGTTAGCGTTTTTCCTTCAACTATAAGATGAGTGGAAGTATCGGACCTCATCCCCGAATAGCGACAAACTAATTTAACCGAACCAACGGGAAGTGATAAACTGTACCCACCTTGATTGTCTGTTACTGCACCAGCTGTAATATCACCTTTGTATATTACTGATGCACCAATAATTGCCACACCCTTTGAATCCACTACAACACCATTTATAATTCCCTTTTGAGAAAAACAACTTAAGGACGAGAAGAAAAGAAATAAGTAAACTAAACGTGTAACCATTCAAGTACTAATCTACAATAAATTTAATAGTTCCCGTTTTACCGGAATTAAATTGATACTTTGCAAAGTGAACTCCGGCAGACAATTTCACCTTCGTATAGACAGACATAGCGCCACTATACTCTTGCATGCCAGAAGAATTAAAAATCAATACTTGACCGTCAATTGGTTCATTTGAAAAGAAATGAATACCCGAAAAATCAGCATAATTCGCCCTTACGTCCGATAATTGATTTTCACTTAAGTTAGCCCCACTATTATAAATTAAAGATACATCATCAATTAACACCTCATCATTGGCAGCACCACCCCCCGGCGTTGAGTTTGTAGTAAAAGTGAGCAAAATAAACGCAGGCGTAGTTGCAGGTCCACTGTAAACAAACGGAACACTTTTTCTAACCCATTCACTATTTGTTGGTGCATAATTCAATACCGCACTAGCCACTAGATAAGGAGCAGATGCAGCATCCTCAGGATCCCGAACATCGTAAGCGCTGTGAATTACAGCTTTCATTCTTGCTTGTTGACTACCACTGCCTGCTTGTGTATATTTAACCCAAAAAATAATTGAATCAGGAGATGCAGTTAACACTTCTGAAAAATTTGGATCACTTGTTTTAGAATAATTATAATTTCCCGGATTTGCTGGACTTGTACTTCCCATGTTAATTTGACCTAAGGTCATGTTTCCATTTGCAACAATTCCTAAAGTGGAAACAGAAAAAATTCGCGCACAATACATACCCGTAGCGCCGGCACGTACCATTGAATTTCTTTCTATTTGTTGAGATGCAAAACCTGAAAATTGGCCAGTGCCGGTTTTAAAACTGTTCCAATTTATGGGTTCCTCCGTAGGAGCTGTAATATTTTCCCAATCCTCAAAGGAACCATTGCCAATTTGTTGACCAAAAAGGCAAGAAAAACAACTAAAAAAAGCCATCTCAGTAAGTATTTTTTTCATATTTTATTTTTTTGAATATAAACAAATGTAATTAAAAATAACATTTGATTAACATTTATAAACCAATCACCACAATTTCGTAATCATTAACTTTGTCTTACAATTAAATAAAAATGGAGGTAGAAATAAAACTCCCAGTAATGGAACTTTTTTACTCCATACAAGGAGAAGGAAAATATTCAGGCAAAGCAGCTTACTTTATTCGTCTAGCGGGCTGCGACGTTGGTTGCGTTTGGTGCGATGTTAAAGAAAGTTGGGATAAGAACCAACACGCGCAGTTAAGCATAGCTGAAATAATTGAGAAAGTAGCTGAAAGCAAAGCAAATTTTGCAGTCCTAACTGGTGGTGAGCCCGCGATGTATGACTTGCGACCTCTAATTGAACAACTAAAAAAAAT